>Ga0247727_10009497_pt1 | contig 17605 bp, 17 predicted proteins | sample WisWelCaveWW1625_FD_202498 | JGI IMG/M metagenome (GOLD analysis project Ga0247727, IMG submission 202498) | Biofilm microbial communities from Wishing Well Cave, Virginia, United States - WW16-25 | ecosystem: Environmental > Aquatic > Deep subsurface > Groundwater > Cave microbial mat | place...
GAGGCCCCGGCGGCCATGAATTCGATCGCGCAGCAGGCCAGACCGAACGTAAGAGGCCAGGGAGAATGCGAACGGGCGAGGTTCAAGAGGCCTTCCAGCTTGAAGAAGCTCACCAGTTGCGGAGGAGGCGTCTCGGTGTCGAGAAAATGAGGGTCTTTGTTCACTTCCAAGCGAAAAGGTCCTTTTTCCACGCGTAAAGGATAGCGAAGGACAGGATCCCAAGGAAGATCGTCATTTTTACGAGCGCGTCGAGACCGGCCATTTCACGGAAAACGACAAGAGTGGGGAAGAGGAACGCGACTTCCACGTCGAAGGCGATGAAGATCAGCGCGAAAAGGTAATAGCTGATGTCAAATTGGATCCAGGCGCTGCCGATGGGAACCTCGCCGCTTTCATACGTTGAGCGGCGGCGGTCGCCGAGGCTTTTGGGGCTGATAAGGAAGGGGAGGAGATAATTGACCAGGACGAAGCCGATGCCGATCAGGAGAAAACCAAGCACATACGCGTAATCAGGAAGCAAAGACATGGCAACTCCGAACGTTTATGCGCGTCAGTATATCGAAAACAAAAATTGAAGTCAAACGACAGCCTGCGCTCTCAGGCTCCCGCTCGCACCCAAACCCCTTCTTCCTCGCTCCGACGCGTTTTCCCTCCTGTGATCTTTATCTAAATGGCGGGGACCCCCCGTCAAAAAGTCGAATCGCCTCCATGGACGAGCCTATATCTTAAGGGGGAGGCTCGATGCGATTTTTGCCGGCCCCCCTTGCCATTTAGATAAAGATCACAAGCAGTCGGGAAAACGCGAAGTCGCTCGGAAAGAGGTGATTTGCACGCTAGAGGCTTGGTCTAGGAGCCTGCCGCGGGTGGCAAGGCGTTCCTTTGGAGGGGCATCCACAGGCCTCGCCCATGGAACACGGATATTTCACACGCGAGGCCGAGGACTAAGCAAAATTCCTCGGAGGGGAATTTTGCGGCCCCGGAAAAGGAATGCCTTGTCGCCCGCGGCTGAGCGGAGAGCTAGAGCTTGATGACGCGATAAATAAATCACACCCTCGGCTGGTTTTGTGGTACACTTCTCTTGTAGTCAGTACATGTTGTTTTTGAATTCTTGCATCGATTAGCATTTAAAAACCGCGGCGTTACTTGCCTCGCGGTTTTTTTGTTTATGTAGAGCCAAAAACATTCGATCAACCAAGTAAATAGAAAAGAGCACAAAATGGCGACAGGCACGATCAAGTGGTTCAGTGACGAAAAAGGCTTTGGATTCATCACCCCCGAAGGCGGGAGCAGGGACGTATTCGTCCACTTCTCAGCGCTCCAGGGCGAGGGATTCAAATCGTTGGCCGAAGGACAGATGGTTTCCTTCGATGTCACGCAGGGACCCAAAGGCGACCAAGCCGCGAACGTAGTTAAACTCTAAACCGTTCAACTCGTAAGGGATCCCCCGCTTCAGCGATGAGGCGGGGGATTTTTTATGGCTAGATCCGGCTGTAGCCGCTGTTCTTGTGGCGTTCTTTGACGGCGAAGATCAGGATCCCGACCACGAGCCAGAAGAAAGCGTCGCCAAAACGGGTGAAGAATGGGCGGCCCTTTCGAAGGACGAGGTCCTGGGTCTGGTGGCCGGAGACCATGATCTCCTGGCCGTCTTTTTTGACGGAGGAAGTGACACGGCCTTCGGCGGAGATGAAACAGGAAAAACCGGTGTTCGTCGAGCGGACCACGGGCACGCGGTTCTCGATGGCGCGAAAGACCGAGGCCTGCGCGTGCTGGTACGGCGCCGAGCTTTTTCCGAACCACGCGTCGTTCGTGATATTCACCAGAAAATCAGCCCCATCCAGGCAAAGTTGGCGCACAAGTCCTGGAAAAATATCCTCGTAACATATCAAGACGCCGAACTTCGCGGCGATCTTTATTTTTTGGTTCTCGGTCACGATAGAAAAAATCGTTTGCTCCGGGCCCGGGCTAAAATGGCCGATGGGAACAAAGTGACGGATAAACCCCAGAAGAGGTTCGAAAGGAACATACTCGCCGAACGGCACGAGGTGCACCTTGGAATAGCGGCCCAGCTCTTCCCCATTCGACGCGAATAAAACGGCTGTATTATAAAATCTTAAGCTTTTTTCCAGGTCCCCGAGGGTGGGCGCGCCGACAAGAAGACGGGTCCCGGCTTGCCGCACCAATCCCCGGAGGTGCGCCGCCATCACGGGCTCGTCCTCAAGATAACCGGGAAACGAGGTCTCGGGCCACACGATGAGGTCGGGCTCCTCCATCGCCGCCATCAGCGTAAGACGCTTGTATTTCTCGAAAATGATGTTTTTGATCTTTGAATCCCATTTCTCTTCTTGAGGGATATTGCCCTGCACCACCGAAACCTTGAGCAGGGCTTTCGGACCTTCTGAGAGATAGAACGCCTCCCGCGCATACAAGCGCCAGAGACCATATCCCCAGAATGCGCCCAGGACGATCGCGAGTGTCAGAGCGGTCCTCAGGGGACGAGGATCCCCGCGAAGGGCCGCCGTCTGGTTTGCCCCTGCCCGACTGGTAGGCAGGCGTGAACGAAGGACGCGATACGCTATCACGTTCGCCCACAGGACAACAAAAGAGATCCCATGCGCGCCTACGATGTCGGCCGCCTGGATGAACGGCAAGTTCTTCCATTGGGTATAGCTCAAGAGAGCCCAGGGAAAACCGCTTAAGAGAAAGCCGCGCGCGTATTCGAGACAGACCCAGATCGCTGCCACGTACGCGGCCGAGCGCATCTTATTTGAAAAAAAGAAAGCGTTTGAGAAAGCGCCAAACAGACCAAAAAAGACCGACAGGTACGCGGTGAGGACCAAAAAACCCAGCACGTTCACATAATTCAGCCAGTAACCCAAAAGCGCGTGGTACATCAATCCGAAAATAAAACAGACCTTGAAGAGCTGGGAGGGGCTCCTTTCGCGGAAGGTGAAAAAAAGCGGTACGAACGCGATGAACGCGACGGGCCAGACGTTCGTAAAGTGATACGGCGCGGCCAACAAAAGCGCCGAGACGAGCGCCGCAAGCAGTAAGCTTAGGCGTCTCATTACGCGGCTAGGCGCCGTGGCACTTTTTGTATTTCTTGCCGCTCCCGCAAGGACATGGGTCGTTCCGACCTACTTTGTTCTCATGCGACACAGCCGGACGCGGGGAGCCCGAAGGCGACATCGCTTCCGCGACCGAAGACCGCGGCTGGTCCCCGGACACGGCCGTTTCGGGACGCGCCATCGCGGAGGAGGCCTCCGGATGCAAAAATTGGAGCGGCACCGTTCTTTTGGCTCTGGGCTGAGGGATCTTTTCCGGGTCCATCGGCTGAACACGGAAAATGAATTCGAGCGCGTCCTCCTTGATGGAATCGATCATCACCTGGAACGCCTCGTACGCCTCCCGTTTATATTCGACCAGCGGGTCTTTTTGACCGTAGGCGCGTAGACCTATCCCCTCGCGGAGATTGTCCATGCCGCGCAGATGCTCTTTCCATTTGGAGTCGACGATATCCAAAAGGATCATGCGCTCCAGATGCCGGAGAAAATCGACGCCGACCTGTTTTTCCTTTTCCTCATAGGCTTTTTTGGCGCGCTCGATCAGTCCGTCCAAAAGCGCTTCGCGGCCTTGGCCTTCCAGGCCCTCCAAGAAGACCGGGAAAACCTTCCGCACGGACTCCGAAACGATCGTGAACGATGCTTCCTCTTCGGGCGTGTAACCGGCGGTGACCGAATCCATCGCCTCTTCGATCATGCCCAAATAATGTTCGCGGAGGTTCTCGCCCTCCAGCACTTTGCGGCGCTCCTCGTAGATCACCTCGCGCTGTTTGTTCATCACGTTGTCGTACTCGAGCAGTTGTTTGCGGATCTCGAAATTGCGTCCCTCCACCCGGCGCTGGGCGTTCTCGATCGCCTTCGAGACGAAGGGGTGCTCGATCTCCTGCCCTTCCTCCATCCCCAGCCTCTGCATGAGTCCCGCCAAACGGTCGGAACCGAAGATACGCAGAAGATCGTCTTCCATGGAAAGATAAAAACGCGAGGAGCCCGGATCCCCTTGCCGGCCCGAACGGCCGCGCAGCTGGTTGTCGATGCGACGCGCCTCGTGGCGCTCCGTCCCGATGACATGAAGCCCTCCGACATCCTTCACGCCCTCTCCGAGCACGATGTCCGTGCCGCGTCCGGCCATGTTCGTGGCGATCGTCACGGCCTTCGGCTGTCCGGCCTGCTTGATGATCTGGGCCTCCATCTCATGGTACTTGGCGTTCAGAACATTGTGCATGACATTCGCGCGCCGCAGAAGCGCGCTCAGGCGTTCGGACCGTTCGATGGAGACCGTGCCGACCAGGACCGGCTGTCCGCGTTTATGGCATTCGATGATCTCTTCCACCGCGGCGTTGAACTTCTCGCGCTCGGTCCGGTAGATGCGGTCCGGGTAATTCGTCCGAGCCATCGGACGGTTGGTCGGGATGGCGACGACGTCCAATTTGTAGATCTCGTGGAATTCCTGCGCCTCGGTCTGCGCGGTGCCGGTCATCCCGGCGAGTTTTTGGTACATGCGGAAATAGTTCTGGAACGTGATCGTGGCGAGCGTCTGGTTCTCCTCCTCGACCTTGACGTTCTCTTTGGCCTCCAGCGCCTGGTGAAGACCGTCCGAGTAGCGGCGGCCCGGCATGAGGCGCCCGGTGAACTCGTCGACGATGAGGACCTCGCCGTCCTTCACCACGTAGTCCACATCGATCTTGAAAAGCGCGTGTGCCCGCAGCGCCTGGTTCACGTGGTGCACAAGCTCCACGTTCGACGGGTCGTACAGGTTCTCCACGCCCAAAAGCTCTTCCGTTTTACGGTTCCCCGCGTCGGTGAGCGCCACCGTGCGTGTTTTTTCCTCGATCTGGTAATCCGTGTCCTTTCCAAGACTGGGGATGATCTTGTCGATCTTGGTGTATTTGTCGGTGGACTCGTCGCTCGGGCCCGAGATGATGAGAGGGGTCCTGGCCTCATCGACCAGGATGCTGTCCACTTCGTCGACGATGGCGTAATGCAGAGGCCTCTGCACGCGGTTCTCCAAACGGCGCACCATGTTGTCACGCAGAAAGTCGAACCCGAACTCGTTGTTCGTGCCGAAGGTCACGTCCGAGGCGTAGGCATGTTTGCGTTCCTCGGGCGGCGTGCCGTGTTGGATGACGCCCACCGTCAATCCGAGGAATTCGTAGATCGGCCCCATCCATTCGCGGTCGCGTTTGGCCAGGTAGTCGTTGACGGTGACAACATGGACGCCCTTGCCTGTCAGGCCGTTCAGATATACGGGAAGCGTCGCGACCAGGGTCTTGCCCTCACCCGTCGCCATCTCCGCGATCTTTCCCTCATGCAGCGCGACGCCGCCGACGATCTGGGAATCGAAGTGCCGCATCTTGAGGACCCGTTTGGACGTTTCGCGGACCACCGCGAAAGTCTCGGGCAAAAGCGCCTCAAGCTTCTCGCCGGACTTCAAGCGCGCGCGGAATTCCTCGGTCTTGGCCTTCAGGGCCTCGTCGCTTGCGCCGGACAGGGCGGCCTCGAACTGGTTGACCTTCTCGACAGCCGGACGGATGCGCCGAAGCGTGCGGTCGTTCTGAGTCCCAAAAAGTTTTTGAAGCGTCCAGCCGATCATGATTTATTCCATCTTAAAAAAGCTTCCATGAATTTGTCCAGATCCCCATTCAAAACTGCCGTCGCGTCGCCTGTCTCATGGTCCGTCCGGTGGTCCTTCACCATGTTGTAAGGATGAAGCACGTAAGAACGGATCTGGCTGCCCCAGGCGATGGCGTCTTTCTCGTCGTAACTTTTTTGCTGTTCGTCGGAGCGTCTTTTCATCTCGCGCTCAAATAGACGGCTTTTCAAGACCTTCAGGGCGGTCGCCTTGTTCTTCAGCTGAGAGCGCTCGTTCTGACATTGCACGACGAGGCCGCTGGCCAGATGCGTGAGTCGCACCGCGGAATCCGTCGTGTTGACGCCCTGCCCGCCATGGCCGCCGGCGCGAAAGACGTCCACCCGGATATCCGCTTCTTTCACATCGATCTTGAAGTCGTCGTCAACCTCGGGAATGACTTCCACCGAGGCAAAGGAGGTATGGCGGCGCTTGTTCGCGTCGAACGGAGAGATGCGCACCAACCGGTGGACGCCGTTCTCAGATTTCAAATAGCCATAGGCGAATTCGCCCTCGATCAAAAGCGTCACGTTCTTTACGCCTGCCTCTTCCCCCGGAAGGATGTCGACCATCTGGACGCGGTAACCCCGGTCGTCCGCCCAACGGTTGTACATGCGCAGAAGCATCGAGGCCCAATCGCAGGACTCCGTGCCGCCCGCGCCCGCGTTGATGCTCAAGATCGCGCTGTTGGGGTCGGTGAGGCCGCTTAAAAGTTTTTGGAATTCGAGAAGCTCGACCTTTTTCTCAAGCGCGGCCGTCTCTTCCTCCAGATGCTTGAGGGATGCCTGGTCCGAATCCTCGGTGATGTCGAGAAGACCGACCATTTCCAGGCAATGGGACTCGAGCGCGCGGAAAGGACCGACTTGGTTCTTCAAACGCTTGAGGTCCTGCATCACGGTGTTCTTTGGGTCATTTTGGGTCCAAAAATCGGGGGAGGCTATTTGTTTTTCGAACGCTTCGATACGGTCCTGGAGCTTGGAAACGTCAAAGAAACCTCCCTAAGGCCTCGAGCCTTTGGGAAGACGCTTTGAGTTTTTCGGAGAGGTCTTTTTTGTTCACAATGCACGGCATCATATCACACGTCACAGACGTTATCAAATGAGCTTCCTGGGGGGTGAGGGGGCTAATCGAGAGAGGTAAAACGGCCTTTCCCCGAATTCTCGCCTGCTTCCTTGATGAAGTCGTCATTACTTTTCTTTAATGCTTGGTTGATTTCGAGATTCTTTTTTGACAGAGCCACAGAGGCCCGGCTTGCCTGGTCCATCGCCGCGGCGAGCGAATCCGACTTCGCGTTCGCGGCCTTCCGGTCGATAGGCTTGGACATCTTTCCGACGAGTTTTCCCGTAGTGCGTTCCGTGATCTTTTTGTACTCTTTCGGCAGATTTTTGATCCATCGCAGAAACTCAAGCGATGCCAAGCGGATCCTCTGGGCCACCGGCGTACCGTCTTCTACAGGGCCGGATGAAATATCCGAGTAAAGAATATCCGCTTTGGAAAACGCGTGGACAGTACCCGTGGAATCCTTGAACTTCACTTCATTCTGGTCCTCTGAAAGCACTTTCCCATTCATGATGCCTTTCCCCTTCACCTCGATCATATCCGCCCACGCTGAGCAGGCGCTCAGAAAAAGGAAACCAGCCGTTAAAAGCATCTTTGATCTCATTGGGTTTCTCCTTGTTGAGTTAATCTACGCCGGACCACGGCCGCAAGCGATGCCGGCAGCCGGCCTATCCGAACAAGCTCGTCCTCTGACGCCGTCCTTATCTTCGTCCATGAACCCATTTTTTTCAAAAGCTTTTGCTTGGACTTCGGGCCCAGGCCCGGGATCCCGTCGAGCCGCGAGACCAAAGCGGTCTTCCGGTGCAAGCGGCGGTGATAGATGATCGCGAAACGGTGCGCCTCGTCCCGAAGATGACGGATCATATGAAGTGTTTCGGAGGAAGGCGGGAGAACATAAGGCGCGGGTCTTTCCGGTGAAAAAATGATCTCATGCTGCTTGGCGATGGAAAGAACAGGTTGATCCGCCAAGCCCATCTCCACAAGCAAACTCTTCACGGCTGACAAATGACCTTTCCCCCCGTCGATGAGGATGAGGTCCGGCACCGCTCGACCCTCGCCCAACACGCGCTCATAACGGCGCCTTACAACTTCCCGCATCATCCGGTAATCGTCTATCCCTTCCACCGTCCGGATACGAAAATGCCGGTAATCCTTTCTGGACGGCTCGCCGTCGGAAAAAACGACCACGGACCCCACCGCCTCGCGCCCCTGAATATTTGAGATGTCGAAACATTCGATACGTCTTGGAAACGCCGGGAGAGAGAATACCGTCCGAAACTCCTCCAAGACCTCGGACGGGGTCTTTTGCCGGCGTCCCGTCGACGGGACCGACGATAACGCCCGGATCGCCTCGAAAAGCGTCTGAGCTTTTTCGTATTCCCGCGCCGAGGAATGCGCCTTCATCCGTTTGGAAAGATTTCGGACAAGCGCGTCGCGCTTGCCTTCCAAAAATGATGAGAGCTCCTTCACGGTCCGGGCGTATTCGGCCGGCTGTTGGATCCCCTCGCAAGGACCTCCGCAAAGACCCAGATGGTATTGGAGACAGACCTTTTTGGGAAGCGTCCGGCAGGTGCGCATCGGAAATTCCCGGCGGAGCATCTTCAAGGCCTGCCGCAAAAGACGGGCATTGGTGTAGGGCCCGAAGTATTTGCCTCCATCGGCTTTTCGGCCGCGCGCGACGAGCAGTCTCGGGGTCGCCTCCGCGGAGATCTTAAGATACGGATAACTTTTGTCATCCCGGAGCATCTTGTTGTACTTGGGAAGCATTTCCTTCACCAGGCTCGCTTCCAGAAGAAGCGCCTCCGCTTCCGTGGGAGTTTCAAGGACATCGATGCGGGATACCTGCGAAAGCATCAAGCCTTCTTTAGAGAACCCCTCGCCGTAGGAACGAAAATGGCCCGCCACCCTTTTTTTTAAGGACAGCGCCTTGCCGATATAAAGTGCCTTCCCTTCCCGATCCTTAAAAAAATAAACGCCCGGCTTTTCCGGGATCTCTTTGAGGCGAAACTTCAAGGATTCCGGCAGGGTCCGGGCGCTCATGAGAAAAACTTTCGCGACTCTTCGACGCCGAGAAGCCGCGCGCTGAAGAAGTAGATCGCCGCGAGAACCGCGATGCCGACGGCCAAAACGATGAACTGGACCACGCGGGAAGCTTCCGCGCATCGAGCCATCAGGGCATGGTCGAAGGCCCAAGCCGCCAAAGCCATCACCATCCCGGCCAGACACATCCGGAGGCCCGCCTTTAGGATCCTGGATCCGCCTAGAGTGCCGAACTTTTTTTTCAGCACCCGGTAAAGAAGCGCGAAATTGAGCGTCGCGGAAAGCGTGGACGCCAACGCCAGACCCCCGATCTTTAAAGGGCCCATCAACAACAAACTCATTACGATGTTGAACGCCACCGAGACCAGCATAGTCTTCACGGGGGTCCGCGTGTCCTGCATGGCGTAGAACACGTTCACCAGGATCTTGATGAAACAGCAGGAGAGAAGACCGAAGGAATAATAAAAAAGCGCGCTGGAGGTGATGCCCGTCGAGTAGGCATCAAAACGGCCGGCCTCGAACAAGGTGCGCACGATGGTCTCGGACAATACGGTCAGCCCCACCGACGCGGGGATCACGATGAACATGAGCGAACGCATGGCCGCCGAAAACGTCCCGCGGAAGCCTTCCAGGTCCTCGCGGACCATCTGTGTGGAGAAGGTCGGAAGGAGGGCTTGCGCCAAGGAAAGGCCGAAGATAGCCAGCGGCAGCTGGAATATCCTGTTCGAGTAATACAGGGCCGATTGGCCCCCCGGCCCCACGAACCGCTCGAAGGACGCGAGGATGGAATCCACGAACACGTTGATCTGGTAAAGCGCCGAGCCGAACGCGCGCGGCAAAAGAAGCTTTCCGATCTTTCGCGCGTAATCGCCGCCCGCGTCCGCGGGTGAGAACCGGAACCCGCGCCTAAAGAGCGGGATGAGCTGGCATCCCAGTTGAAGCGCGCCTCCCACGAGGACACCGACGACTAGAGCCATCGGGCCGTGGGAGGACTCAAAATAGCAGCCGGCCACGATCAGGCTGAGATTCAAAAGCGCGGGACCGAAAGCGGAGCTCTTGAACTCCTTCAGCGCGTTCAAGATGCCCATCGCCAGGGCCGACAGGCCGATCAGGAAAATATAGGGAAAGATGACCCGCGTCAGCCGCACCGTGAGAGGGAATTTCTCCGGATCCGGGGAATCCAAAAATCCGGGCGCGATCAACGCGACGATCTGGGGCGTGAAAAAGACCCCCAAAAGAGAAAGTATGATAAGGACGAGCGCCATGGATCGGAACAAGGCCGCGGCTAAACTCCAGAACCGTTCCGGATGTTTCTCTTTGCACTCGGTGAGCACTGGCACGAAAGCGGCGTTCGCGGCCCCTTCCCCCACGAGGTCGCGCAAAAGATTAGGGATCTTGAAGCTCACCACGAACGCTTCCGCTCCGAGGCCCGTGCCGAAGACCGCGGCGATCACCATGTCCCGGATGAAACCCAGCACCCGGCTGACGCTTGTCAGGGCGCCGATCACTCCGGCGGACTTGGCTACTTGAGAATCGTTCTGGGAGAGCCGGGTTGACATCAAGGGTTCTTTTCTGTAGACTGCACCTTCAAATTAGATCGGAGATCTCATGGCCAATCGTCGTTCTTCCATCAAAAAGATCCGCGTCGACAAACGCCGCCGCGAGAACAACCTGCGCGTGGGTTCGGAGCTTAAGACCGTCGCCCGCAAGGTGCGCGAATTCATCGGCGCCAAAAAAAGATCGGAAGCCGAACTGGCCGTCCGCGAACTTTTCTCCAAACTCGACAAAGCGGTGAAGAAAAAGATCATCCACCGGAATCGCGCGTCACGGGTCAAGTCCCGCATCCAGTCCAAGATCAGCGCGCTTCTAGGGACAGCTACGTCGTCAAAATAAACCGCTCGACCGAAAACCTTTCCTGGGCCTGACCGGTCTTGAAGGATTCGTCGCAGTCCAGCAGGCTCCTCTGAAGCTTTCTCAGCCGCTCACCCGAAGTCTTCTCAAGCTTTGAAAAGAACGCGCTCTGGTGTATCTTAGGGATGCGCAGTTCATCCGCCAAGTCACTTCGGGACCGGCCCTCCCCCAGAGCCGTCATCGCTTTCTTGTAACGCTCCAGTTGCCCGTTCAGGGCCGCGACGATCTCCGGAGCTCTCGCGCCTGAACGGTAAAGAGAGTCCATGACCTGGAGCGCTTCTTTTTTTTTACCTTCCAGGAGACGATCAGCCAGCTTAAAAACGTCTTCTTGGGATGTTTTTTGGATAAGTTTACGGGCGTCCTCCACGGTCGCCTGACGCCGCGGATGGATGTAAACGCTCAGTTCCTCCAGAGCGTTCTCAAGTCCGGAAAGCTCGGTGCCCACGTGCTCCGCAAGAAAGGACGCCAGCCCCCGCTCCAATCCCAGGCCTTTCTTTTTCGCTCGATTCTCGATCCACGCCGGAAGCTCATTTTCAAACGGCGGATGGCAGGCCTGAACGGTGCTCTTATCTGCGAGAGCTTGGATGAAAGGGTCTTTGCGGGTGTTGGTCTGAGCCGTTTCCAAGATCAAACAAGCGCTGGAAGGGAGCCGGTCGAGACCCGCGAGCAGGCGCTCGCGGTCTTCGTCTTCCAGCGCGTCCACGCCCCAAAGGACCCCAAGACGTTTTTCGGCGAGAAACGGCGCCGTCCCCAAAAAATCCAACAGCGCTGAAACGCGGTCCCGCTCGGCGTCGAAGGATTGAAAATTAAGCTCTGCTTCGGAAGCGCCCTGAAAAAGCCTGCCACGCGCCTGGGCAATCGCCTCTTCCTTCAAGAAGCGTTCTTTTCCGATAAGGAGGAGTCTCGCGGGGCTCACCAATATTCGATCGTGGCTTCCACGACGCGGCGCGCCACATCCTCGACGGCGCGTGTCGCGGCCTGGTCTTCGCTGATAGCGCGGGGGCCGGCGAGGAAGAACGTCGTGTCCCCGGCGATCCGCTTCGACCACAACGCTTTGCCGGCGGTCTTGTCCTTAAAAACCGCGTCGATCGTGACGCTTAAGCGGTATTCCTGTACATCCTCGCCTTCACTGTAACGCAAAGCGTCGCGGCGGTAATCAACGAGCGTCGCGACGAGCAGCGCGTCGGCTTTCTCCGGAGACGTCACTTTCAGCGTCCCGTCGAATATATAACGGTTGATGACGGCGTTCGTGAGCTCGACCTCAAGCCCGGGACGGTACACACGGAACGGTGTTTTGTCGGATATCTCGGCGGACAGATCGATGGAGTTCACGACCGGCGCCACATGCACGCGCTGGATATTCTCCGGAAGGAGCGATTTCGTCGTGTAACCGCATCCGGAGAGAAGGACGGCCGCCAGCCAAACAACAGCCAGCCTGGACTTCTGAAGCATCGTCGTGTCTACCATAGTTTGAACCTTGGTTTGGGCGGCTCGGTCTCTTTCCGGATCACGTCGTCGAGCCTTTTTTTGGCCAGGACAGCGGCCGGCGTTTCCGGATAATTCCGGACAAGCTCCTGGTAATACACTTTCGCGCTTTTCCATTTCTTCTGTGCTTCGTAGAAGGACGCGACACCCAAGGCGCGCTCGGCTTTCTCCGCGCGGATCTGACGGATGGACTCATCGGCCTCAAGCGCCTGGGGCTCGACGGGGAACTCTTTCTTGAAATCCTGGAATTCCTCGATGGCCTTTTCAGCATGCTGGTCGTTGAACTGCGCGGAGTTTGAGGCCAGCATCGAACTGCGGGCGATCTCGTAACGCGCCTTGGTTGCCAATGGAGAGCTTGGATACTCGTCCACCAGGGTTTGGAACGCTTTTCTCGCCGACTCGTACTCGCCCTGTTTCTTGTAAAGCTCGCCGATATTGAATTGTGCCTGGTCTCCGCAGCTGCCGAACGGCGCGTTCTTTACAATATGGTTATAAAGCTCCAGGGCCTTGTCTTGTCCCGGCAGTATCGGCACCCCCATGATCTTGACCTTGCCGCCGGAGGACAATTCATTGGCGATCTCAAATTCGCGCTGGATGGCGTCCTTGATACGGTCGCTGTAAGGATACCGGTCCACCAGCTTCTGGTAAGCGTCGGCGGCCTTTGCCATCTCATCCTTCTTCTCCCACGCTAAACCCGCGTAAAAAACACCCTCCGCGGCCAATCGGGAGGAAGGAAAGGCTTCGGGGAGCTTTTCAAATTCCTCAATGGCCCGGTCCCAGTCGCTTTGGTTGAAGAATTGGAGCGCCCAGTCATACTGCTCTTCCGGGGTGTCCTTGGCCGCTTTTTTGGGATTGATCCATTTGCCGATATCCGGACTCCAGATCCAGGCAGCCTCCGCCGAACCGGCGCCTAACAGAATAAAAAGCGTTAAAATTGAGATGTATTTTCGCATGAATAGACGCCTAGCTTATAATGTACCCATAGGGTTGTCAACGCCGTAGGGGCGGATCTTGTGTCCGCCCCTGGTTCAGGGCGACCACAAGGGTCGCCCCTACGCCGTTTCATCCGGCCCTTAACATAAAATCCGTTTCCAAATTGACAATCGTCCCGGTTTTCCATTCTTTTAAATTGGTCTTGCGCAGCGTGTGCGGGATCCCATGCACCCAAAATGATCCGCGCGCGACACGGCCGATCGTCAGACTGACGCCATTCAGCGCCACCGAACCTTTTTCAACAAGCACGCGGCGCAATTTTTTGGGGAACGACAATTGAAAACTGTGCTTTGTAGGAGCACGGCGGGCCGTGCCCCTACACGAAACTTTTAACACCTTCACGACACCGTCCACATGTCCCTGCACGAGATGTCCATGCACGCGGCCTTTCCATTTTAACGGCCGTTCGAGATTCAATTTATCTCCGACGCTCAAGGCGCGAAAATGCGTGCGTTTCAATGTTTCGGGAATAACATCAAACGATAATGTAGGGGCGGCCCATTGGGTCGCCCCTACACGATGCCGGGCAACGACGGTCAGACAAACACCATCCACCGCAACGCTCGAACCGATTTTTAACCGCCCGTAAACGCGCGGAACTTTAATGGCCAGCCGAAAATTCTGGCCTTTTTTTTGAATTTTTTTAACGATCCCCTGAGCGTCCACGATACCGGTGAACATCACAAAAAACCGTGGAAAAGAAAGTCCTCACCCAACCGCTCGACTTTCCATTCCCGGACCCGGACCGCTTGCTCAAGGCGTGAGATGCCGTCTCCGCCCACGGACGTAGGCGCCGCCCGGCCTCCGATGATCATCGGCGCAATAAAAAAATAAACTTCATTGACAAGCTTTTTTGAAAAGGCGTCCCCGATCACTTCCCCTCCGCCTTCGATCAAAGCGCTTAAAACACCCTTTTTTCCAAGCGATTTAAGAACCGCTTTAAGATCGACTTTTTCATCGTCATCCTGAGCGAAGCGAAGGATCTCGACGCAGAGATTCTTCACCCGCCTGCCGGCGGACTTAGAATGACGGATAAGACTCTTTTTAAAAACCTGGATTTTTTTATTCGAAACCCGTTTCGTTACAGCCAAAAGGACCGGACCGGGAGAATCTTTGGAAAAAATACGCGCGTTTGGAGGTGTTTTTAATTCGCTGTCCAAAATTACCTTTAGGGGTTGTAAACCGTGCCCACCATTAAGACGCACACTCAACAACGGATCGTCCTTCAACACTGTGTTCACCCCCACCAAAACCGCGTCATTCCGGCGACGCAATCCATGTGAGAAAGATCTCGCCTCTTTACCTGTGATCCATTGGGACTCCCCCTCTCGCGTCGCGATCTTTCCATCAAGACTTTGCGCGATCTTGACTGTAACGTAGGGCATTTTACTTTTGATCCAATGAAAGAAACCCTTGTTGAGATCCCGGCATTCTTTTTCCAGCACGCCGGGGAGAGCAGGGATTCCTTCTTGTTTCAGGCGCGCGATCCCTCGACCCCTCACGAGCGGGTTGGGGTCGTTCGTTCCAATGATGACCCTTTTGATACCGGAACGGATAAGAAGATCCGCGCACGGAGGAGTTTTACCGAAATGCGAACAAGGCTCCAGGTTGACGTATAACGTCGAGCCCTTCGGGTCTTGCGAAGCGTTTTCGAGCGCGGCAACTTCGGCATGAGCGCCGCCGAATACCGCGTGAAAACCACGACCTATCACGCGCCCATTCTTCACGAGCACGGCGCCCACGAGCGGATTCGGGTGCACGCGGCCTTCCCCCCGCCTGGCCAGACGGATCGCCTCACGCATGAAGCGCCTGTCTTTCGCGTCTATTTTTCGCATTCGGTCTTACCGATGCGGTCGAGGATGCCGTTGACGAATTTGGATGAATCGGCCTCGCCGTACCGCTTGGCCAATTCCACGGCCTCGTTGATGGCGACCTTCATGGGGATCTCTTCGACAAAAAGTATCTCGTAGGCGCCGAGCCTCAGGATATTCCGGTCCACACAGGCCATCCGGCCTATCTCCCAATTTTCAGCGAAGCGTTCGATGGTGCTGTCGATCACGGAAAGTTTTTCCGCGACGCCGCGCACCAATCTTTCCGTGTATTCCCGGACATCGGGTTCTTTTTTGTCATCCTCCAGCGACATCTTTTCGGCGCTGGACAAGACCAGGTCCGAGCGGTCCAGCCAAAAATCCTCCATCGCGTCATCGAGCGGCGTCGAGGCGACGTCCAGTTCGTAGAGGAGCTGGAGGGCGAATTCGCGGCTACGCGTTCTTTTTCGCACGGAGCTTCCTGACCAGATCCGCCATTTCGATCGCGGCAAGCGCCCATTCGCGGCCTTTATTCATGCGTTTGGGCCCCACGCGTTCGATGGCGTCCGCGGCGTCATTGGCGGACACCATGCCCAACAGCACCGGCACGCCGCTTTTCATCGAAAGCTCCCGGATGCCTTTCGCGGTCTGGTCCACCACCTGGTCGAAATGCCGCGTCCGGCCACGGATCACGACCGAAAGCGTCAGCACTGCGTCAGGTTTCACGCGGGCGATCAATTTCTCGGCCGCGAGCGGGACCTCAAAAGCCCCGGGCACATGCGCCACGTGGATGTCCTTAGCCGATGCTCCGTGGCTCAGTAGGGTATCGACGGCGCTTTCCATCAATTGTTTCGTCAAATATTCGTTGAACCGGGAAACGACCAGCGCGAAACACCTGCCCTTCGCGGTCCATCGGCCTTTCCAATGCTTGACAGATCTAGATGACCTCTTAAGTTTAGACACCGATCGAATCCAAAAAGTGGCCTAATTTCTTTTTTTTGGTCTGGAGATATTTTTTATTGTGCTGTCCGGGCTTCGTCACGATCGGCACGCGCTCCACCACCCTCAAACCGTAGCCTTCGAGCCCTACGATCTTTTTCGGATTGTTGGTCAAAAGCCGTATCTTCCTGATCCCCAGGTCCGCCAGGATCTGCGCGCCGACCCCGTAATGCCGCAGGTCCGCCGGGAATCCCAATTTTTTGTTGGCTTCCACGGTATCCAGGCCCTCGTCCTGAAGCCGATAGGCCTTCAGTTTGTTCAAAAGCCCGATGCCGCGGCCCTCTTGACGCATGTATAAAAGGACGCCTTTTTTTTCCTTCGCGATCATCCGGAGAGAACGGTGCAGCTGCTCGCCGCAGTCACAACGTTCCGACCCCAGAACGTCGCCCGTGAAACATTCCGAATGCACCCGCACGAGCACCGGTCTCTTGGGATCCAGCTCCCCCATCACGAGCGCCACATGGTAGTCCTTGTCCACCGCGGATTCGTAAGCCACGAGCTTGAATTCGCCGTAAGGGTTCGACAGGCGCGTTTCCACGGCTTTGGAGATCAGGATCTCTTTTTTTCTGCGGTACTCGATCAGGTCCCGGATGGAACAGACCTTTAAATGATGTTTTTTGGAGAACTGGTCAAGTTCTTTCGCGCGCGCCATGGTGCCGTCATCGTTCATGATCTCGCAGATGGCGCCCGCGGGATACAACCCCCCGATCTTCATGAGATCCAGGCACGCCTCCGTATGCCCCGCCCTCACCAGCACCCCGCCGTCGCGGGCACGGAGAGGAAAGATATGTCCGGGGCGCGCCAGGTCCGAACGCTTTGTCTTGGGGTAAATGAGGATCTGGATGGTCTTCGCGCGGTCATAAGCGGAGATCCCCGTCGTCACGCCTTTTTTTCCGTCGATGGACACCGTCCAAGCGGTCTTCAATTCATCTTGGTTGTTCGCCACCATGAGATCGACGCCGAGTTCTTCCAAGCGCCGCCCCTCCATCGGCACGCAGATGATCCCGCGTCCGTGCTTGGCCATAAAATTGATGTTCGAAGCGGTGGCGTGTTCGGCAGCCACGATAAGGTCCCCCTCATTCTCGCGGTCCGCGTCGTCCACCACGATCACCATCTTGCCTTTTTTGAGGTCGGAGACGACCCCTGGAATTGGACTGAAGTTCATGGGATCAAAAATACTCCTGCATAAGCGCTGAGGCCTTGTCACGGACCTGTCCGACCAGATCTCTCTGTGTTTTTGCGCCGGGCCTGGCCCGCTGTGATTCCATCGCGACTTTCAACAGTCCCGCCACGGAAGCGTATTTAGGGTCGGTTAGCGTGGAAAAACCGGTGGGCGCCGCGGAAACAGCCGGAAGCCCGATCTCTTCCGACAGCCTTTGAAATGAGTTTGGCTGCCCCGCGAGGTCGCCGGTCAACACCAAAGGCTCGAGGATATTGTATTCATCCGCCCAGAGCCGGCTCAAGGCTTTCATCCGCGCTCCGAGGTCCGGCCAGCTCAGAGAACCCCTTAAAAATACCGTGTATTCCCGCAAAACGCTCTTTTCCACGACGCCGCCGGAAACAAGGTCCCCGCCCAGATCCCAAACGATCTGCCTCGGCGCCTGGGTGCCGGCAGGCACGGCTTT
>Ga0247727_10009498_pt1 | contig 17603 bp, 19 predicted proteins | sample WisWelCaveWW1625_FD_202498 | JGI IMG/M metagenome (GOLD analysis project Ga0247727, IMG submission 202498) | Biofilm microbial communities from Wishing Well Cave, Virginia, United States - WW16-25 | ecosystem: Environmental > Aquatic > Deep subsurface > Groundwater > Cave microbial mat | place...
TGATGAGCCGCCTTCGTGAACAATTCCCGCAGACCACTTTTTATCTTCTCGTCAACGAAGCGGTATTGAAGGAACAAGCCCCGCACCTCGCCGAGGATGACCGACTGTTGATGATATTTTGCAACGAAGATCATCTGGGCTTCGGCGGACTTCCCAAAGACGCCCTGCAAGAGGCCATTCGCAGCCGCCATTTTGATTTGCTCATCGACCTGAACGAGGAGTTTAATTTTACCGCGGCTTACTTATGCCGCTCCAGCAATGCCAAGCTGCGCATCTGCCTGCAGCACCCGCACCGCGATCCGTTTTACAATTTCCAGGTGCGGGCGCATGCCGATGAATCGCTTGATCATAAATATCGAACCCTCATGAAATATATTTGCGTTTTTTTGCCGCTGTCTGGGGCGCCGCCGGCAAATTTGGTAACCGCTTGAGCCGAAACCATTCGCATATCCGCACAAATTTCCTGCCTTCGGAGTACGTAGAGTCATGTCGCATACAAAATCGATGAGCCGCACCCGCGCAACGGGCCTGGCCGGGCTGGGAAAAAAGTATCTGGAGATTGCCGAACGGGGCAACAAAACCGGCATGCGCTTTCTGGAGCTTTATTCGCTCTTTAAGATTTCTTCGACTTTTAGCGATAAACTGGACATGGCCGCGACCTTAAAAGCGATCAAGAAAATTATTCGCGAAGTTATGCCATGCAATCAATTTTCTTTGCTCTTGTTGGATGAAGCGGGCAGCACCCTGACATTGTGCAGCCATTTCGGATTTTCCGAGCGGCTTGCCGCCAATGAAAAATATTCGCCGCAAACCGGCATCTTCTACAAGATTTTAAAAACCCGTAGATTGATTTACACAAAGAATATTGCCGCCGCACGGAAGGATTTGAATCCGATGCCGGGCCGGCCGATTGCCGGGGCATTTTTATCAACCCCGCTTCTGGCCGACGGCGTCAAGCTGATCGGCGTGATCAACTTGCATCGTAAAGCGCCCAACAGCTTTGGCAGGGATGAGATCGCGCTTCTCCGCAAAATTGCCGCGCAGTCGGCGTTAGTCATCGATCGCATCACGCTGTATCAGCATCATCGCGAGCTGTCGATGACCGATGAGCTGACTGGCATCTTCAATCGGCGGTATTTCAATCAGCGTTATGATCGCGAAGTTCAGCGCGCGCAACGCTACGAGCGCCCGCTCTCGGTGATTATGATCGACATCGATCATTTCAAGACGTTCAACGACAAGCACGGCCATCTCATGGGAGATCGAGTGCTGCAAGGCGTCGCCACTTTATTGGAACGCAGTATTCGTAAATCCGATATATTGGCGCGCTTCGGCGGAGAGGAGTTCGTCATTCTTCTTCCCGAAATCGACAAGGAGCGTGGCCGCAAGGTGGCTGAAAAACTTCGCCGCGCCATCGAGCGCGCGGATTTTCCCAAGGGAACAACTCAACCGTTGGGAAGAATTACGATTTCTCTGGGGCTGGCTTCGTTTCCCGAAGATTCCAGCCGCTCTCCGGATCTTTTGGAGCGCGCCGATCGCGCGCTTTACACGGCCAAGACACTCGGTCGCAACCAGGTTGCCGTTGCTCCGCATGCCAATGGCGACGGCAGCAAAACTCGTCGCCCGCAAGCGCTCGCAACCGCAGGTAAGTAATCAGAAAGCTGGATAATTCAACCTAAGGAACAAGCACCATGGACAAGAATGTCATAACCATCGTTTCAGGACTTCCCCGCTCCGGCACGTCGATGATGATGAAAATGATCGAGGCCGGTGGCATTCCGGTTTTGGTGGATAACATCAGAACCGCCGACGAAGACAATCCCAAAGGCTACTACGAGTTCGAGCGCGTCAAGCAAATCGAGAGCGACAAGGCGTGGTTGCCGGAGGCGAAGGGCAAAGTCGTTAAAATGATCTCCGAGCTGCTGAAGCATCTCCCGCCGGAATACAAATACAAGATCGTCTTCATGCGCCGCAAGATCGAGGAGACCCTGGCCTCGCAAAAGCAAATGCTCATCCGCCGCGGCGAGCCGACCGACAAGGTGGGCGACGACAAAATGACCGAGCTGTTCCGTAAGCACTTGGTTCGCCTTTCCGCATGGATTGAGAAACAGCCGAACGTCGGGATTTTGTACGTCAACTATAGCGATGTCATGGCGAGTCCCGCTGAAGAGGCCAAGAAGATAAACGACTTCCTGGGCGGCGGCATGAACCTGGAAGCCATGGGCGGAGTCGCCGACCCAAATCTGTACAGGCAGCGCAAGTAGAAAACCTTGCCTCATTCTCCAGACTGCGGGCATTTGCTGAATTCGCATTCGACGCGAGATCCATTTCACAGCATGGCATAAGGTGATCTAATCGCATAATCTGTGCGCTTTCAAAGCGCTGACGTAGGGTTCGCAAAAATTTTTTCTTAAATGAAAAGCAGAAATTTTGTGACAAGGAGGTACCATGCGCGCGAGATGGATCTCGCATTTCATAGCCCTCGACGTGATGCTGGCGCTGGTGATCATTGGCTGCGCCGGTAGCAAGAAAACCGTGCCGGAGACCGAATCGAAAACCGAACCGGTCGCCACGCCGGCGAAGGAGATGAGCTATGATCTGCAGTTCAAAACCCCACCTAATACAATTGCCGCTTATGTTCTGAAAGTGCATAGCCAGTTTGCCCAAGAAATTATGGGCCAAGAAACCGTCGCCGATGCCGGTTGGCGGGCCGTGGTGAGGCAGAGCGCCGCGTCGCCGGGCGACGGCGGCGATCTGCGCGTTGCCTTCGACTTTGATTCTCTTACTGTTCAAACTCGCGATCCGGCGATGGAGCCGTTGCTCAAGCCGCTCGAAGGCATTATCGGAAAAACCGTGCAGGCCGTGCTCACCTCCATCGGGGAAGTCCGGAGTTTGCGGGGTTTGGAAAAACTTCCGGCGGCTGCCAATCAAAACAACCAGATGGAATCCTCCTTGCGAAGTTTCTTTCCGCGCTTCGCAGGATTCCCGACAAAAATCGGCGAGAGCTGGAGCCGCCAGGATACGACGCTCAATAAAAACGAAGTCACCGATCTCAAGATCATCAACCGCTCTCGATATTCTTTGCTTTCCGCAATTCCCACGGCCACAACCACGCAGCTCAAACTTCACAACAGCGGCAACTTCTTCTTGAGCGGCCTCGCCAAAAATCAAGGCATGGACATCGGCCTCAACGGCTCCGGCACAACGGAAGCAGATTTCGTGATTGATTACACCGATGGATGGCTGATTTCCGCGACGGCGACTACCAACTCTTCCGGCACTGCAAAGTTCGACACGCCCCAGCCGACGAGCATTCCCTGGCGATCGACAATCACAGTGTCGATTTCAAGAAAATAATCCTACAAGAAGCAACTGAGTAAGGCCGGCATTCGAAAGAAGTCGGCCTTTTTTTATTCTTTGGGGTGAACTTTTTCGTACATCCGTCTCGGACCGGTTGGTACAGTCTGAGATTTTTATCCAGCAATCAAGAGATCAGGTTTCCGCAAAAACAATATTTTGCACAGCATTGCTTTTCATGGCATAGCCGTTGCTTATCAAAGTCGTGGATTCAATGCTGATCAAAAACAACATATCAAAGTTGCCCGTTGTATTTCCTTCCTCCCTCCCAGCAGAAAGCCCCGTGATTGGGGCTTTCTGTTTTTCTTAAATATAGTTCTAAAAAGCAGCACCCCGATTTTCCTTTTGATGCGAATCGGTTTTTTTCAATTGAAATTTGTGGCATATTGCGTATCTTTCCAGCAGACTGAGCTGTGCATCAAGCTCCTTATTAACACGGAGTCATGGAGTTGATGAAGTTTCACGGAGAATCTTTGTTAAGAGATGTGATAAAAATGATCGCCGATGAAATGAAAATCGCTCGCGAAGCATTGGCAAATGGCAAGATTGGCCGCAGCCGCACTGCCGCCCGACGCGCCATCGGCATGGCCATGCAGCAAACTCTCGGCATCGGTCCGCAAGGCGGTTATGCGAAAACTTTCATCGATGGATTGAAACGCCTCGCTGATGATCCGCAGATGCCTGAACCGATACGCGCTGCTGCGCTGCGGCTAATCACGCGCGTCGATCGCGAGTACAACAGCCCGGCGATCAATCCAGTGGCGGATGCAGAAATCATCATCGCGCATTTTTTGCCTAATCAGAAATTTTGAAGTGCGAGACCGGAAGCCGGTATTTTAAAATGTCAAAACTTGAAATAAGTCTTGCCTTGTACTTTTTTTTCTTTATTGGCTGTGATAAAAATCACGCCGAGACACATTTGAATTCCACGAGTAAAGCAACGTCGCTAGCCGTCGATTCGCTCGCCGGCGAAGTGCGCGTCGCCGCGACTTTTCATCCAAACAAATTTTCTGGAATTCTGAGCGGCCTTGTCAGCTTTGTGCCGAATTATCATTTTCTGGTATGGGATGATGGCCGGGCTTCGCATGAAGCGCTGTTCGTCACAACCGTGAGTGATTCTCAGTTTATCTCTGCGTTAATGAAAATCGGCGCGTCGCCGGGAAATAATTTGACTTTGGAGGCTTGGGACAAGCGCCACGATGCCAAACATCCCGCGCCGCAAACCCGCATTACCGGTACGCCGATCAGCATCAGCATTCTCTGGGAAAATGCGAAAAAAGAGATCGCCATCAGCGAGCTTCTCGATGACAGCGATGGCAAGGGATTTGACTTTCGTTTCGGTGGAAATCTGGAGCATCAGCATCATTGGCATTCGGGATGTGTCGTTTGTCTTTACAGTTGTCCGGGGTCGAAGGTTGGCAATGCGGCCTACACGATTCGCGATTACATGGCAAACGAGAAGCGATTCAGATTAAAAGAGGCGATCTGGCCGCATGCCGGAACACGGGCGACGATTGTTTTTAGAGCTCAAAAGTAATCTTTCTAACTTCAACTGCATGGAGAATAAATGGCAGAAAAGGTTTTGCGCATCGGCCACAGCCCCGATCCTGATGACGCGTTCATGTTTTATGGCTTAGCCTCAGGCAAAGTAAAACTTCCTGGGTATGGAATTGAACATGTGACGGAAGACATTCAATCACTTAATGAGCGCGCTTTGACAGGCAATTTGGAAGTCACGGCTATCTCTGCTCACGCCTATCCTCACGTCGCCGACAAATATTTCATCATGGCCACTGGCGCGAGCATGGGCGAAGGCTATGGGCCGATCATCGTGTCGAAAAAATACTCCTCGCTCGAAGAACTACGAGGCAAAGTCGTCGGCACGCCCGGGAAATTGACCACCGCGAATTTGCTCTTCAAGATTTTCACCGATGGCATTCATCATGAAGACATGCCGTTCGATCAAATCATCGACGCGATTTTGAAAGATAAAGTCGCGGCGGGATTGTTGATTCACGAAGGGCAGTTGACTTACAAAGATGCCGGGCTGAAGAAGATTTTAGATTTCGGCGAGTTGTGGCAAAAAGAAACCAACAGCCTCCCACTTCCCCTCGGGCTCGACGTGGTGCGCCGCGATCTTGGAGAGAAGTTCGCGCGAGACATTTCCCGCGCACTGCGCGACAGCATCCGTTACGGCTACGACCATCAGGATGAATCGATTCCCTATGCTTTGCAATTCGGTCGCGGCATTGACTCGAACATTGGCTCAAAATTTGTGAAAATGTACGTAAATGATAGGACGATTGATATGGGGGAAGAGGGAAGGCAGGCTTTGCAGTTGTTGTTCGAGAAAGCTTTTGAGCGCAAGTTGATTGCGCAATTACCGGATGTTGTTTTGTACTGAAGAAGAACTTGATTTTGTTCTCGTACTCTTACTCATACTCCTACTCTTACTCGCCTTTGATTTCTTACGACCAAAAGATAAAAGCGAGTAAGAGAGAATGAGTAGGAGTAGGAGTAAATTCTCTGTGATCATTTGAACAGGTTTTTGATAACATGCCCGGCGATCTGCGGATTCTCCTTCAATCTTCTCACCGAGTACGCGTACCACTGCTCCCCGAACGGCGCATAGATTCGCAGGCGATGCCCGGCGGCGAGAATGATGTCGCGCAATTGTTCGTCGACGCCGAGCAGCATTTGAAATTCATAGGAGGTCTTCGGCACTTTCAGCTCATCGACCAATCGCATGGCGTCCCACACCAGGCGCTCGTCGTGGGTGGCAATGCCAACGTAGGCGCTGTGCCGAAGCATCTCGCTTAACACCATCGTAAAATTGTTGTTGATGAGATTCGGGTCTTTGAAGGCCATCTCGCGCGGCTCGACATAAATTCCCTTACACAGCCGAAAATTAGTCTGGACACCGTTCTTCATCAGATCGCGCACGTCGGCAAGCGTGCGCCGGAGATAAGCCTGCACGACGACGCCGACGTTGCTGAATTCGCGGCGCAGCAAGTCATACATGCGCAAAGTGTCCGTGGTGCATGAGGTGTCCTCCATGTCGATGCGCACGAAATTCTTCAGCTCGCGGGCGCGCTTGATGAGCATGCTCATGTTTTTCAGGCAAAAATCAAAATCGAGCTTCAGGCCGAATTGCGTCAGCTTGATGGAAATGTTGCTGTCGAGTTTTTCATGTGCGATGGTGTCGAGCACCAGCAAATATTGTTCGGTGGCAAGCTCGGCATCTTCGCGAGTTCTCAAATGCTCGCCAAGCACGTCAAGCGTGACCATGCACCCCTTATGATTCAACTTTCGCGCCACCCGCACCGCGTCATCCAGAGAATCACCGGCAATATAACGACTTGAAAAGCGCCGCACCACCGGCTTGGGCACGGCGGGCAATGTCTTGACAACAAGTGTATTCAACAAACTCACCCTATCCATCCTTCCTGCGCTTCGATCTCGATTGTCGATAATCAAAAATCCATGAGCATTCGTCGGTTCCCGGAGAATGCTTTGAGACTCGGTATCATTTGCGATGTTTTCCCCAGACCTCCGCATTCACCAAATTTGGCGGCTTCTGTCCGGCGAGACCGGCGATCAAATTGCTCGCGGCCATCGTCGCCATTTTGTTGCGCGTGTCGAACGTGGCGCTGGCGGTGTGCGGCGTCAAAACGAGGTTATCGAGCTTCAGCAAATCGGGATGCACCGCCGGTTCATTTTCAAAAACGTCCAACGCCGCGCCGGCAATAACGCCGTCGCGCAATGCCTCGGCGAGCGCCGCTTCATCAACCACCGGGCCGCGCGAGGTGTTGATGAGATAGGAGGTTTTTTTCATCAACCGCAGCGAGTCTTTGTTTATCAAATGTCGAGTCGACGGCAAGAGCGGCACGTGCAACGAGACAAAATCCGCTTGCCGCAGCAATTCATCGACGCTGACTTTTTTCGCGCCAAGCTCGCGGTCGAGAATGCTGTTCTCAACTTCATCGGCATAGAGAACGCGCATGTTGAACCCCTTCGACTTCATGGCCACGGCATGGCCGATACGCCCGGCGCCGACGATGCCGAGCGTGCGCCCGGTGATGTCGCCGCCGAGAAACATGAGCGGCCCCCAGCCTTTGAATTTTCCGGCGCGCAGAAATTTTTCCGACTCCGGAATGCGCCGCGCTACGGAAAACAACAACGCCCAGGCATGGTCGGCCGTTGCGTCGGTCAGCACGCCGGGGGTGTTGGTGATCAGAATCCCGCGTTGAGTTGCAGCAGCGAGATCCACATTGTCAAAGCCAACGGCATGATTGGCGACAATCTTCAACTGCGGCCCGGCAACGTCCACCAGCTCGCCGTCGATCTTGTCGGTAAGCAGGGAAAGCAAGCCGTCGAGGCCGCGAGCGTTGTCCAATAATTCGGCGCGTGTCAGCATCCGGTCTTCGGTGTTCATTTCGAAATCCGGATGGCTCCTACGCAACAACTCCAGCCCGGCTTCTGGAATGGGACGCGTGACGTAAATTTTCATCATATTAGAAAAACACTCTTTCTCTTTTTGTTGTGTCAAGTGTCCACACAACATGATCGATTGCTTAGCAACTGATTACACGGATTACGCAGATTTAATCCGTGTAATCAGGAAAATCCGTTGCTGCTATGCCGATATCTCCATCTCTGATTCAATTTGCTCATCGGCGCGGATCAGGCGAAGATGATCCATGTACATGCAATGATCCTGCACGACTTTGATTCCGGCGGCGGCGAGCTTGTGCGCTGCATTTTGGTTGCGAATGCCGGTTTGCATCCAAAAAACTTTTGGCTTGATTTTGAGCGCTTCCTCTGCATGCGGCGGGATGTTGCCCGGCGCGCGGAAAACCTGCACAATGTCGACAGGCTCTTTGATTTCGCTCAACGACGCCACAGCCGGCATGCCGAAGAATGATTTATAGATGGGAGTCACCGGAATGATCTTGTAGCCATGTTTATACAAGTAAGCCGGAACCGTATGCGCTGCTTCGAATGGACGGCTTTCATCTTTGATTCCTACTACCGCGATCGTCCTGCTCTTTTTCAAAATTTCACGAATTTGTTCGTCGCTCTCGATCACATTTTCATGCCAATTCATCGCTGCTCCTTTCAACCTTAATGTTGCATTATAAATGCCGAACCCCGATTTTCCTTCATGCTGGAAAAACCAAATTCACGGTTCATCGTGCAGTGTAAGGTTCGCTTATTCGGATGCTTGATGTATCATGATGCAAAATCGGGGTCTATAAAATAAGACGGCCTGAAATCCGGTTTATCGGTCAAGGATTCAGGCCGTGCAATCAAAACTTGTGGAAAAAACAAAAACAACGCCGACAAATTTCATCTCAGTCCTCCATGACATTTTTGACGTCCTTTGGTTCAATTCCTTCTAGCGAACCTTTGCCTTGCTTCCATCCCAAGCCGCATTCGGGGCAGACCGGCTGATCCGTATCGACCATGCTTTCGCATGAACAGCCGGAGGCTTTCAATAGGCACCAATCGCACGGCGGCTTGACGCAGCATTTGTATTTTCCTTCGTGCGCCATGGTTTCTTTGGCGACGTCGATTTCAGCCTTGACTTCTGTCACTTGCGCCGCGGCGTCTTGTTGGGAAAAATCCGGAGCGCCGGCCTCACGAACGCAGCCGTTGATCGCGAAACTCAACACGGCGAAAAAGCATAGTTGCAATGCGATTCTTCTCATATTATTTTTTACCATCGCGATTGTTGAAATTCTCAAGATAGTCTTTCAATGCGGCGGCGTTATTATGAAGGTCGTCCTTTGTGCCGTATAGCAATGTGACAGTGCTGTTCGCAGACTGCTCTTTGAGTCTGCGCAAAACCGGGTGAAGTGATTTCTGCGAGAGTTCCTGCCAATACAGGCGGCGATACTCTGTCCACGCATCCGGGGAAAAATTGTAGCGCCACAATTCATAGGAGGGCGCGACTTCCTGAAGCCATTGAGCAACTGCTGAATCCCGCGTGGTGACGCCCTCCGGCCACAAACGATCGACAAAAATTCTTTCGCCGTCTTCCGGCTCAGGTGGTTGATAGATGCTTTTGCATTTGATCATGGTAGTTATGGAAAATAAAAAAGGGAAGCCCGCATTCCGACTTCCCTTTAGAAGGTCCTCGCGGGAGGTCCTGTGCCCCCGCCCGCTCAGTGAAATTTTTCAGCGGGGCATTGCTTGCGATATGTTGAGAACATCGTCCACGCCAGTTTGGCGTTGAACGTCACAACTATCTTGCCACACCGAATGCTTGATAATTATAGTCGATGTACTTATTCCATTTTTCAGGGGTTTCGGCTTCGGGAAAAATCGCTTCGACCGGGCATTCCGGCTCGCAGGCGCCGCAGTCGATGCATTCCGTCGGATGGATGTACAGTGTCATCTTGTAGGCTTCGTCGCCCTCTTTAAGCTGCGTCGCTTCGATCTCATATATGCAGTCAACAGGACAAACGTCAACACATGCACGGTCTCGCACATCCACACACGGTTCAGCAATTATGTACGTCATGACGACCTCCAAGCGCGAGTTAGTGAACGATATTAAAGTGACAATTCTAGTGGCGGCAATATAATAAACCGGCTTCATTTGCGCAAACATTTTTTCGCTTGATGCCCCTTCCGTGCCTATTATTTTTGCCCGGCAGTCGAAAATCGCCGATCCGAAACAAATCCCCCCACCCAAACAATTTTCGGCTGCTTGACATTTCACAAAAATGTGTTTATATTCACGCCGTCTCTTCAAAAAAACTTTGAGGTTCAGAGCTTATCAGCGAGGGAGATTGAATGCGCGCAGTCATTGAAAAAATGAAAAACGGCCTCCTCAAGTCGCAAGTGTGGAAGTCGATGTTCCGCCACGACTATGAGGACAGCCAACGCAACCGGCTTTTGCAAGTTCTCGATAATTTCTGGCTGCATCTACATCCCACCAAAATTCCGCGGCACGGCACGTATCTGCGCTTCACCTGGTGCATGGGCGGAATTACTTTTCTCCTCTTCTTAGTTACCGCCGTCACCGGCGTGCTGTTGATGTTCTACTATCGCCCGACCGCCGAATATGCCTTCGCGGACATGAAGTACCTGGAGTTCGACGTGCCGTTCGGCATGTTTCTGCGCAACATGCATCGCTGGGCGGCGCATGGCATGGTGATCGCCGTGTGGCTGCACATGTTTCGCGTTTTCCTTACCGGCTCTTACAAACCGCCGCGCGAATTCAACTGGGTCGTCGGCGTTATTCTTCTCACCACTACCTTGCTCTTGAGCTTCACGGGTTACTTGTTGCCCTGGGATCAGCTCTCCATTTGGGCGGTGACCGTCGGCACCAACATGGCGCGAGCAACGCCGCTGCTTGGACACGAGGGCCCATTTGGGCCTGAGCTTGGCATGAGGCCCGACAACGACGTGCGCTTCGTGCTGCTTGGCGGCACGCAAGTCGGCCCGCCGACTCTGCTGCGCTTTTACGTCTTGCATTGCATTTTTTTGCCACTGTTTGCCGCGGCGTTCATGGGCGTGCATTTCTGGCGGGTGCGCAAAGACGGCGGTATCTCCGGGCCTTTGTAATTAGTTTCATCTTACACGGAGTCACGGAGAGCGCGAAGAAACACGGAGAAAAATTACTATAAAAGAGCGGTAAGCCTTTTGCTGTCGTTCTCCGTGCATTTCGTTTTTCTCCGCGTCTCCGTGCCGGGCTTGAGATTATTTGCAACCTGATAGCCAAAATTTTTTAGCATCGAGATCAAGGAGCGCAGGAGAATATGGAAAACCTGAAAATGATTCTCAGCAATTCGGACAACATTCCAGTTGTGGGATTGCTATTATTGATCACCTTCTTCGTCTGGTTGTGGTGGCGTGAGGCCTCGCGCAACGATGGGCGGATTGCCAAGGGCGAATTCGAAAAAATGCGCGAGGAAGGCCGCGACAAGATTCACGTGTGGCCTTATCTCACCCGTGTCGAGTTTCTTTCTTCGATCGTCATCATGGTCGTGCTCACGGTGTGGTCGATCGTGCTGAACGCGCCGCTCGAAGAGCCGGCCAATCCCAACCGCACGCCGAATCCCTCCAAAGCCCCTTGGTATTTTCTCGGCCTGCAGGAAATGCTGGTGTACTTCGATCCGTGGATTGCCGGCGTCGTATTGCCGACGATCATCATCGTCGGCTTGATGGCGATTCCTTATATAGATAAAAATCCCAAAGGCAACGGCTACTACACTTTCAGAGAACGCAAATTTGCGGTGACCACTTTTCTCTTCGGTTTTCTCATTCTGTGGCTGTCGCTGATCATGCTTGGGACGTTCATGCGGGGTCCGGGATGGAATTTCTTTTTACCGTGGGAGTTGTGGGACGTTCACAAAGTCGTCGCCATGACGAATGTTGACTTGAACGAAAAGATCGGCTTGCGCGGGAAGACGGCTGCAAATCTTATCGGCTTTATTGTCACCGTGGGATATTTCAGTTTGGGCGCTGTTTATTATTTTCTTTACAAAGACAAGAGCGGGATAATCAAGCAACTCGGTGTGACGCGGTATGCGATTCTCGCATTTCTTTTTTTGACGATGATGGGTTTGCCGATCAAGATGGTTCTGCGCCTGGCGTTCAACATCAAGTACATTTGGGTGACGCCGTGGTTTAATGTGTAGTTACTTCTATGAAGCTGCGAGTCTATATTGAAACGAGTTTTGTTAGCTATTTGACGATGCGACCGAGCCGTGATCTGATTGTGGCTGCCCACCAACAACGACTACTGAATGGTGGCAAACAAAGCGGAATAATTTTGAATTGTACGCTTCGCAGCTTGTCATCAGCGAAGCGAGTCGAGGTGATTCGGAAGCAGCGCAAAAAAGATTAAACGCCTTGAAAGGTATTGAACTTTTGAAGACAGACAATGAAGCAGAAAAATTAGCTCGAAAATTTCTCAATCAATAAGGTTCTACCGAAAAAAGCTGCCGATGATGCCTTGCATATAGCGATTGCAACGGTGAATGGAATGAATTATCTTTTGACGTGGAATTTTAAGCACATCGCCAATGCTGAAACACGAGAAAGAGTGGAGCAAATTTCCCGCGAGAGCGGCTTCCAACCTCCTACGATTTGTACGCCAGAAGAATTGCTTGGAGAATAAAAATGTGGACCGATCCGATTCTTGAAGAAATTCACAAAATGCGTGCAGAGCATGCGGCGCAATTTAACTATGATCTGGCTGCCATAGTTGGAGACGTGAAAAAGGAAGAACAGCAAAGTGGAAAAAAGTTCGTATCATTTCCACCGCGCTTGATAGATGTAGACTTCATAGCGGGATCGAAAAGGAAAAGATTACAAACGAAGTTTTCCGAGCAGCCGCTGGTGTTGCGTGATTCCGGGAGCAACGATTGATCCGCGTTCCAAAACATCGCTCGCCTACTCATTCCGGCGAAATGCTCTTAGAAGAATTCTTGATTCCGATGGGCCTGACTCAACGAGATTTAGCCGAGGTCCTTCGAGTTCCTTATCAGAGGATAAACGGAATTATCAAACGACACAGAGGGATGACTCTCAGCATGGCCCTCCGTTTGGCAAAATATTTTGGCATGTCCGCCGATTTTTGGATGAATCTTCAACTTCGCTGGGATTTATTTTATGCTCAGCAATCTGAGAAGAAAGAGTTGAAAGCAATCAGGCCGTTTGCGGCTAAGATCCCAAACAAAACAACCAAGATGGCTTTGCGTGATGTTAGGAAGCGTCGCCATCTGAAAAGTTTTGATAACACGAAAAGTCTTTTTGATGACATTCGTGCAAACTTACCATTCAACAAAGCGAACAACCCATTGATCGATTGAAGTCTTTGCGAGGAGGAACGAGTGGCAAAACGAACCGATACCCCTGTTGAAGAACGCAATTACAGCCACATTTATTTGATGTTCAGCGCGGCGCTGGCGCTGACGACGTTTTGGGCGGTGTGGGATATGATCAAAGTGCGCTCGCCCTGGCAGGATTTTCAGCTTCGCTTCAATCGGCTGGAAATGGAAGACCTGCAAAAGAAGTATGACGCCGCCAGGGAAAAATTCGAGACCGAAAACAAGCAGCGCTATGATGAGCTGCAAACTCAACTCAATGAAGCTGTCGCAGCGTTGAAGGGCGAAGAGTATGCCGCGGTGTTGAAAGATTCCGCCAACACCGAGAACGTAGCCGCCATCGCCCGCCAAAACTATCGTTTTGCCAAGAGCGAAGCCGATGCGATTTATTATGAATATAAAGAAGCGGAATATCATAATGACGAAGACAATCGCGCCAAGCTCAAGAAAGAAGTAGATGAAATCAACGCGCACCTGGTCGTGCTAAAAGCAACATGGGATGAAGCCGAAGTCCGGCGCGTCGAGGTTGCCAAGCAGCTTGCTGAAAAACGAACGCAGGTTGCAAACATCGAAGCCGAAATGATCGCGATGACCGCGGAGATGGACAATTTCTCTATCCAAATGCAAAAAACCGGCGAGCGCAAAATCAAAATTGAGCAAGTAGTGATGCCGGATTTCGTGCGCGGGAATTTTCGCAACTTCTTGAACAACGTCGATCGCTGCCAAAGCTGCCATGTTACCACGACGCGCAAAGGTTTTGAAGAATGGGAGGAACCGTTCAAGACCCACGCCGGCCTCGACGGCTTTCTGAAGATTCATGAGCCGAGCCGTTTTGGTTGCACGCCCTGTCACGACGGCCAGGGCCCGGCGCTGGTGAGCACGGAAGTGTCGCACGGCCTCGCGAAGCATTGGGAGCATCCGCTGCACAGCAAAGAGTTCGTCACCGCCGGATGCAATAAATGCCACGCCTCGGAGTTTCGCACCGTCGGCGCCGACGTGCTGAACAAGGGCAAGCGCATGGTGTTCGATCTCGGCTGCTACGGTTGTCACGAGATCAAAGGCTTGGAAACCGCCGAGCGCGTCGGGCCGAGCTTGTATCGTGTTGGCGGAAAATTACAAGCGAATTTTGTTTACGGCTGGCTGCGCAACAATCGCGCGTTCCGTCCGCACACGCGCATGCCGAACCCGATGTTTACGCATCAAGAAGCGCTGGCAGTCACTGCGTTTCTCTATAGTCAAAAAGAAGCTTCGAGTTTTCAGCCGGTGTCTTCTCGCGTGCCGAGTGGCAATGCCGAGCGCGGCAGAAAAATCGTCAACGATGTCGGCTGCAAAGGCTGCCACGTGGCTGAAGAGGCCGATCGCGAGCTACGCACCGAAGGATTGCCTTACGACGTAGCGCCGGCGCTGAACACAGTCGGACTCAAAGTCACTCCCGAATGGCTTTATGATTGGGTGAAGAATCCCAAGCATTACAGCCCGACGACGCGTATGCCGAATTTGCGTCTCAGCGACGGTGAGGCCGCCGACGTTGTTGCGTATGTGATGTCGCTTGCCGCTGGCGCGAAACTTCCCGAAGGTTATCAAACGACGCTTCCCGATCTCAGCGATCCGAAGCTGATCGCCGAAGGCCGAGCCATCAGCCGCAACTTTGGCTGCCATGGCTGCCACCTGATTCAAGGAACGGAAAACGACAGCCGCGTCAGCGTGGCGCTCAATGAGTTTAGCGCCAAGACGCCTGAAGAGCTTTTTTATGGCGATATGCTGGCGAAAGGCATGGAGAAAACCTGGGAAGCCTGGACTTTCGGCAAACTGCAAAACTCCCGCGTCTATGCCACCGATGCCGTCGTTCAGCGAATGCCGAACTATGGTTTTGAAAAGGAAGCTGCCACGCCTTTGGTCGTTCTGTTAGAATCATGGGAGGGGCGCGTGATTGGCGAGCGCTATATGAAACCCTGGGGCGCGCGCGAGAGCGCTGTGAATCAGGGACGCCTCCTGGCGCAAAAGCTCAATTGCATGGGCTGCCACGTTCTTGAAAACGAAGGCGGCTTCATCCGTCCCATGCTTGAGAAGGCGCTGACAGATGAGGGCATGGCTTCAACATCGACGTTCGCTTATTTCCCGCCGGACATTACGCGCGAGGGAGAGAAAGTTCAGAGCCAATGGCTTTTTAATTTCTTGAAGACGCCGAAGACCGGAGAGATTCGTCCATGGCTACGCGCGCGCATGCCGACTTTCGATTTGACCGATGATGAAGCGAACACGCTGGTTGCTTACTTCAAAGCCTATTCCAAAGACAACGTGAGCTTCACGCACATGCCGAATTTCCAATTGACTTCGCAGCATCGCAGCGCCGCGCAAACGTTGGTGTCGCGCGATTACTTTAGTTGCTTCAGTTGCCACCAGCAAGGCTCGCGCAAACCCGAAGGACCGCCCGAAGGCTGGGCGCCGGATTTGGAGATGGCAAAAGATCGTCTCGATCCCGAATGGATCGTGAAGTGGATTCGCGACCCGCAAGGCTTCCAACCCGGCACCAATATGCCGTCGTTCTATCCCGACGCAGTTCCCGACGACGTCTTGGAAGGCAAGCCAGACGAACAGATTCTGGCATTGAGGAATTATTTGATAAATTTGTGAAAGAGCTTGGTGGCTTGGATTAGACGGAAGCGCCAGGCCGTCGAATCCAAGTGTGTTGTTGGATGTTGCAGCGGAACTACTTACTTGCTTTACCAGAAGTTGTAGGATGTTGTTCTCAAATTTTCTCCGTTTTCTTAGACGGTCTATAGAGTCGGGTTTGTCAATTTTTTAGGTCGTCTAATTACCTCAAACTATGTTAGGCCAATATATGAACTATCTCGGAGAGTTTTACTAATCAAACGGAATCACAATGTATACTCAACCTCGCCCAAGTCTGCAGCTTACTTTCATATCAGACTTTAAAGAGAAAAATATCCCGTATGATGGTGATTTATCCGGCATCATCCCGGTTAAGAACTTGGCAAATGTTCTTTCGATTCTAAATGATACTGTACATGTAACCTGGGACTACGCATGGTGGCACACGAAAGACGAAAGATTTGATGAACTGCGAAAGCTTGAGACAGTTGCAGAAATAGATCGACGAGATGTAGAACTTGTTATTACATCGGTCGAAAAGGGAAATAGTGAAATCATAAATCTGGACTGGTCGATAGCATTTTGGGCAGCTATTTGGCAAAGCCTACCTGGAGGTATTTCAGCAAATGCAATATGGGACTTGGCCAAATATTCTGTAAAGTCTCTGTGGGATTTGATTCACCGACCGGAAGATTCACATCTTCGAGAGATCACCGATCCTCTCACAAATGAATTGCTGCCAGTACATGAAAGGCTCGGCCTTGAAGCATTTAGAGAGGTTTCGGAAGGAGGCATAGTTAAAACAAAGATCGCCTATAGAAGCCCCGCTGGGGAAGAAATTGTTGCGATGATTGATTATCAAGCCCAGCAACGTATTCTTGAAGCAAATAAGATTGATTTCGAAATACCGTCAAGACTTACGGGAACAATCGAGGGCATTAATTACTTGCAAGAGACTATACATATTAGATTCGAGCAGTTTCCAGAACACCCCACATGGTGTGACATAAGCGGTTTTGATTTTGAAGAGATCGAACCTTATTAGCCAAAAGGCAAAAGGAAAAATCGTCAGAGATTGGGATTTGATGTAGAGCTTGCTTGGAGAAAAGGAGGTTACAAAACTTTTCCTCCTGATGGAATTCGAATTTACAAAATCATGCCCATAGAGCAGGCTCGGAATCATAACTCTGTTGTTCCGAAAGGTCTGCAGAGACAACCTGTTACTCAAATCGAAAAAGATTTGAATGAAATTGAAGTCAACTTCTTGAAATGGTTTGCTGTAATAGAAAAAAATGGGGCGATCCAAGATTCTATGGCACAGTTAAGTATCTCACGAACAATAAGCATGTATTTGGAACCGCGTTACCACAGCATGAGGTAGAAAGTTTGATCAAGGATTTCGTTCATGCAGGAATTATCATCCGTGTAAGAGACTCAAACAAAATTAACTCGCCAAGTCAAATTTTGAGATTGAATCGGAACCACCCAACAGTAATAAGATACTTGAAGCATAAGACGTGAACAATTGCCTAACACAGCATCCAGCGGACAAGAAAACAGTGGCATGAATTTCGTTTTGTGGTGTTTCATGGCTTTTCCTCCGAACAAACTTGGTTCTGTGTTTTCTTGCGCTGATGCTGGTGTTAGGCGCCAGAAGGAGATAAACGTGAGCACCAATGAGCTCCTCCAACTCCTCGAGATCGTCACCTGGCCGGCAGTTGCGCTGGTGGCAATTTTCATAGTTCGACCGCATCTCGGTGCGTACCTGAGTGGCGCGAACTATGAAAATTG
>Ga0247727_10009499_pt1 | contig 17602 bp, 14 predicted proteins | sample WisWelCaveWW1625_FD_202498 | JGI IMG/M metagenome (GOLD analysis project Ga0247727, IMG submission 202498) | Biofilm microbial communities from Wishing Well Cave, Virginia, United States - WW16-25 | ecosystem: Environmental > Aquatic > Deep subsurface > Groundwater > Cave microbial mat | place...
GAGATCACCGACCTGAACAAAATTTATTTGGAACAAGGAAAATTAAAAGTGAAACTGCTTGGGCGCGGCGTTGCCTGGCTGGATGCGGGTACGCACGAGTCACTGCTCCAGGCGGCGCTGTTCATCGAGGCGATACAACAAAGGCAGGGCTTGATGATCTCATGCCCGGAGGAGATCGCCTATCGTATGGAATATATTTCCAAGGATCAGTTGGAAATATTGGGGCAGGCGCTTTCGGGCAATTCCTATGGGGAATATATTTTGGAAGTTGCGAGGCATGGGTAACGACTTAAAATATAACTTTGCACAGCGGACACTGCCGAAGGCATCTAACATCCGCTTTTGGAAATGAACAATTGATTTATGCAGGAGGTCGAAAGGCTAAAACATGTCAACCGAGTTTTCATATAATCAGGGCGATGAGTATAAGTTCGAGCGTTATATTTCAGCGGATGATGTAAGGAAGTTTGCCGAGGTTGTTGGAGACTTGAACCCAATCCATTTGGATGTTGAGTTTGCTGAAAGTTCGTTTTTCAAAAAACGAATCGTACACGGAGCATTCCTGGTAGGGTTAATCTCAAAAGTTTTGGGTATGGATTTTCCGGGGCAGGGTACTGTGTATATTTCACAGAATTCTGTATTCAAACGCCCGGTATTTGTGGATACGACAGTGGCAGTTGAAGTCAAAGTGACCGAGGTGCTGGCAGAGAAGCGCCGCCTGGTTTTGGATACTAACATTTTGAACTCAGAAGGCAAGGTGTGTCTTGCCGGTTCAGCAACGGTTTGGCTGCCGGAGTAGGACTTCATGTTTATCTTTGCCCTTGCCTTGTTCATTTTGTTTGTCAGCAGCCTGCCCTGGGTGGCAGTTTCCCGTCCATTGAACAAGCCCGCCTGGTTGATGGCTTTGTACCTGATTGCCAGCGCCAATGTGACGCTAAGTTGTTATATTGCAAATAGTTTCCTTTTGCTGAATCAGGGCTGGGTTATGCTGGGGCTTCATCTGTTGATTGGGGGACTTGGCTGGTTGATCTGGGAACGCGCCGGAAAACCGGCCTTATGGATGCCTTTTCAAAACTGGAAATTAAAATTCAACATCCAGTGGCTGCGTCGTGAGCCCGCTTTGGCGTTATTGATATTGGGTACGGCTGTGTCTTATGTTTTTGCTTTGGCGCAGGTGATTCTTATCCCGCAAAATAATATGGACAGCTTAAGCACGCATCTCGCGCGCATTGGTTTTTGGCTCCAGCACGGCTCCTTCTTCCCCTGGGAAACCAGGATGCTCAATCAGGTCTGGTATCCGGTTAACGCTCAGTTGCAAACCTACTGGACGTTGTTGTTTCTGGGCAGTGATCGAATGGCAGGCAGTGTTCAATGGCTGGCGGCGTTGATTTCGGGGGCAGGCGTCTTTGGCATGGCGCGCTTGTTGGGTTATGGTCAACGCCAGTCTGCCTTCGCCGCGTTGGTCTTTCTCGGTTTTCCTTTGGTGGCTTTGCAGGCTACCACCACCCAAACTGACCTGGTAACAATGGCTTTCTTTATTCCGGCAGTTTATTTCCTGGTGATAGGTTTAAGAGCGAACCAGTATTCTCTCTTATCGTTATCTGCCATTAGCATTGGACTGGGGGTCGGAGTGAAAAAAAGTTATTTCCTATTGTTACCTGTATTGGCAGTATTGGCATTGCTTGTGGCGCTACAGTACGGCAGGCGCACCTGGAGGCCGCTGGCGTTTTGGTCTCTTAATGCGTTGGCAGGTATCGCGCTGCTCGGTTCTTATATTTATACGGTCAATTGGAAATATTTTGGGGATCCGTTTGGTTCACCGGCGTTTATTGATACCTTGATCGAAACGCCTCAAAATCAGGAGGAAGCGTCCGGGGTTAAGCCCAGCCTGGCTCCAACGACTCAGCTCAACCCAGCGCACACCCCTGGGGCGAACGACTCGCTCCTTAGCAATGACATACTCCTTGAGTTGGCCTATAACACGCCGCGTTTGCTTTACCAGGCTCTTGATACCAGCGGCTTGCCAAGACCACTGGATGGCTATAGTCACAAGGTCAAAATGTATACAGCGCGGGCTTTTTTCCAGGCGATTGGTTTTGAAGAGATCGAAGGGACAGCCTTCACCGCGTCTGGACACACATTTAGTTTTACAGAAAAAAACATCAACGAAGAAAGCCATGCCTGGTATGGACCTTTGAGTTTTTTATTAATCATCCCGGCGCTTTTTTCTCAAACCCGGCGCGGTGTGCGCGAGCGCAATTACCTCCTGCTGGGACCCGGACTGGCTTTGTTGATCTTTCTGCCCCTCGAGATTATTTTTCGCCCGGGTTGGGATCCGTATCAGGGTCGTTACTTTGCCCCCATGGCTGCCTTGAGCGCTCCCTTGATGGCAACCTGGTTCAAGGAAGAGGGCAATTCCATTCATGAGTGGTTGATAAGCGGCCTGGCAATTGTCATTATCGCTGTAACTTTGCTTTACAACATTTCCAAGCCCACCCTGGGTAAATATGCCGATGAATTTGGTGTCTGGAATAATGATCGCATATTCGTGCAAACCATTCAGGCAAAAAGAGACCGCGCAATATATTACATGGTGGAAAAGTTTGTGCCGGCGGATGCAACCCTGGGATATTACATTCCCTCTTTCTTTCTGGAGTATCCGCTTTTTGGCGAAAATACGAGTCGCCGCCTGGCGCCGATGGTGTCACCGTCACAGATATCAGATGTTGAGTGGTTGCATGATCAGGGAATCGAATACCTATTGCTCCCCAAAGCAGGTGGTTACCCAACTCCACCGCTGGAGTATCAGATAATCAGCCAGTTGGAAGATTGGAATCTGTACGTTTCAGAATAACACTTTATATCGCCGCAGGCGGGCGCGCGGCGATGCCGTGATCATTTTTCCAGAATTACCAACAAGCGGGTGGCAAATAAAGCGGGAAACAGATCGAGTATTTTTTCCATCTCTCTTAGCAAAGGCAGGATTGCCGTAGGATAGAACTGGGGCGCCGAATATCCTCCTGAGGCGGCATAACTGATCGCGGAAAGCCGGATCGTTTTAATAGATCGCCAGTCCTTTAGCAGGGAACGAAACTTCTTTCCCACAAAGACCCTCGTTGCATTTCCCTGCGCCGCGTAGTAATCTATTTCTTCTGCCGACCAACCTTCAGGAGCAAGCCACTCGATTTTTTTCCTGACTGCAATGGGTTCGGTATGGAACGCGCCATATACTACAAGTCCCAAAGCGCTCATACAAGGCTCCATCATGATAACCCGCCCGCCTTTGGGCAGAACACGATAAAACTTGCCCAATGCTGTCCCCGGATATTTCAGGTGGTGGAAAACATCTGTTAATATCAGATCCGATACTGATTCATCAGTAAAGGATAATTTATAGGCGTTTTCAATTTGATCGATCCAGGGATATGGAAACAGGTCTGTGCGAATGCAGTTGGGTATCACTTCATGAATATTTCCCAGCCCTGAACCCAGTTCAACGATCCTGCCATCCGGCAGGTTGCTCAACTGTTTTGCAATCATCCGATACAAATCCTTATAGACTAATCGGAGCAGAGGCTTGCTGTTCCAATACTCATGATTCTTATTGATAAGGTCTTGATGCAGATTTATTCCCAAGATGGCATTTCCTTTCCTTAAACAAACTTGATCCGCCGCGCGGCGAAGGCGACCATGCGGAGTAGTAACAAGCCATGCTTCCAGCGCGAGATGTTGGTGGTGCCGTAGGTCCGTTCGCGATAGCGGATGGGAAGATCAACGATCTTCAAGTTTAATTTTGCCGCGCCGAAGATCAGGTCGAAATCACCGAAAGGGTCGAAATCGCCAAAGTAGGAACGGTTCGCCGCGATTTGTTCATAATCCTTTTTCCACAACACTTTTGTGCCGCACAATGTATCTTTGATGGGTTGACCCAGCAGCCATGAAAACGCCAGGCTAAAAAACTTGTTGCCGAGGAAGTTCAATGTCCGCATGGCTTCCTGCTCCATGGGATAGACCAGGCGCACGCCGTTTATAAATTCACCCCTCCCTGAAACCAGAGCTTCGCAAAAGCGCGGCAGGTCTTCCGGCGGGACGGTCATATCGGCATCGAGGATCATCAAGACATCGCCAGTGGCTTTATCGAAGCCGGCGCGCACGGCGTCCGCTTTGCCGATGCCCGGTTGTCGCAGGAGCAGGCTCAGGGTCGCGGGGTGCGAAGCGATCTCGCGTTCGATCGCGGCGTAGGTGTCATCCTTTGAATGTCCCTCCACAAAGATGAGTTCGGTCGCGCGTCCCATTTGCGGGGTTCGCTCAAAAATGGCTTTGATATTCCCTGACTCATTGCGCGCCGCGATAATGACCGATACCTTCGGTTCTTTTGCGCGCGTAGGGGCGGGACGCGCAACCACAAAGTTCGAGAGCGCCAGTTCACGAAAGGGCCATACACGGACGAGGAAACGATTTGCAAAGCCGCCCAACGGCAGAGGTTGAAGAATTTCCGGCGTGGTGCGGATGGTTTCAAAGCCAGCCAGTTGCAACAGGGCGGTGATATCGTCGCGCGTGAGCCAGTTTTGAAAAAGATTGGGCGCGGCTAGATTTATTTTTTGAGCAATGCCAAGCGGCAATTGCCAAAGCTGGCTGTAAAAATTCATGATGAGGCGCGTGCGCGGATGACACAGATGTTCGAGTTGTTCAAAGACACGTTGCACATCCCACACATCATTGACGAGGTCGGACAGGATGATGACATCAAAAGATTCCTTGAGCGCGGAAAGATCGTGCGCATCGGCAAGGATGAACTCAAGGATTGGATGCGCGTGCGCGTCTTTTGCGCGACGGAGCATCTCTTCTGAGAAGTCAATCCCCACGCCGCGAGACGGTTGCAGAGACGCCAGCAGGTGACCCTCTCCACAGCCAATTTCAAGGACTCGCAAATTTGGGCTGACGTGAAAGCGATAAATTTCGGCAAGACGCTGGTGATACCACCTGCCCATGCCGCGCCAGGTATCGCGCTTGCGGGCAATGGCATCCCAGTGGGCTATGCGGGTTTGCTGATAAGTTTGACCAGCGGAATCAAAGTTGATATTTGTTGGCATATCCCTGATTGTACGTTGAGATGAATGGATTGGAAAGATAATCTTTTTATGCTTATGCTATACTCGCGCACTATGAATATTCTTGTTGCTTTTCTTTTTCCTATGTTAGGTTATCTCTCCGGCTCACTGCCTTTTTCCATCTGGGTCACGCGTTATGTAAAGAATGTAGATGTGCGCAACGCGGGCTCAGGTCACGCAACGACGACCAACACGATTCGACAGGCTGGTTTCGGCTGGGGCGCGCTGGTGTTGATCCTTGATATCGCAAAAGGATTTCTCCCAACTTATCTTGCATTACATGTAGGACAAGATGCCATCTTGCTCTACATCGTTCCGCTCACCGCCGCCTGCGCGGTCATTGGACATTGCTGGCCCCTCTTCGCGCAATTGCGCGGCGGCATGGGGTTGGCAACCTTTGGCGGCGCGCTGCTTGCGGTCAATTGGTTTGCGTTTGTCATTGGGCTTGGTTTATTGCTTCTCCTCACGCTTACCATTCGTCATGGCGCACGCGCAAGTGTTGCCACTGGAATTTTCATCGCGCCAGTGTTCTGGCTCTTCAACCTGCGCGGTATGGAATTTTGGATCGCGCTCGCAGGCGGACTCGTCATCGCCTATCGCTTTCTCATTGACTGGAACCGCAAATACCGCGAACTCTGGCTGGACCGGGACAAACAATGAAACTTGGCATCGTCACCGACTCAACCTCCGACATCCCAAAATATCTGATCGAACAGCACGAACTTGAAGTCATCCCCTCGATATTGATCCTGGATGGAAAAGAATACGCAGATGGGATTGGAATCTCGCGCGAAGACTTTTACAAACGACTGCCCTCGTTTCACGCTTCGCGCCACCCGACAACTGCCGCGCCCTCCATTGGAGATTTCTCCACCCGTTACGACTTGCTGCTCGCGCGCGGCTATGACCACATCCTCTCCATCCACGCCGCGGGACAATTAACGACCATTATCAATTCAGCGCGCCAAGCCGCACACGATTTTCCTGCAAAGATAACTATTATTGACAGCGGCTCGCTCTCACTCGGACTCGGCTTCCAGGTCATCGCCGCCGCCGAAGCCGCAGAAGACGGTCTTGACGCTGCACTGAACGCCGTCGAATCAACTCGCAAACGACTGCACGTCTTTGCTGCGTTGGATACGATGGAGAACCTCAAGCGCAGCGGACGCGTTCCTGCCGCGATCACTTTCTTCGGCGGCATGTTGAACATCAAGCCATTGATCGAATTAACGAACGGGGAAATCAAAGCCATCGGCGCAGTCCGCACTACAAAGCAAGCCAACGAACGGATGATGAGATTTCTTTTGGAAGGCGGCGCGCTCGAACGGTTGGCGATCCTTCACACAGGCGCAGAACCGCGCGCAAAAGAATTCCTGAATGCGCTGATGCTAAAAGCCAGCCAGTCCATGCCGCGCGATATTCTGATGGTCAATGTGACAACGGTTATCGGCACGCACGTTGGTCCGAACGGCTTGGGGTTCGCGGCGGTAAGAAAAATTTAGATCGAGTATCGAATGCTAGTGGGGCGCGCTCGAACCGCGCGCGATGAGTCTCCCCTTAAGGATTACAGTCTTCGGTGAACGCTCTGGTTCGGTGATGCGCTGGAACAACAACTCGGTCGCGGTGCGGCCAATCTCTTCGGTCGGCTGGGCAATGATCGTGATCGGAGGATCCACCAGCGCCCCCCATGTCGTTTCATCAAATCCCACCAATGCCACGTCATCAGGAACAGCCAGTTTACTATCGCGGATCGCTTGAAATGCGCCCGCTGTCAGAAGACTGTTGCTTGTAAATATCGCGTCGGGTTTTTGATTTTGCTTGAGCAAAGCAACGGTGGTTTCGTATCCTTGCTTGATTCGCGGAGCAATAAAATGCGCGGCTACTGGACTCAGTTGATTATCTTTCAGCGCTTTGTGAAAGCCCCGGCTTCTTTCCTGACCAGTGGTACTGGCATTGCCAAAAAGTCCCGCGAATTTTCGATAACCATTTTCGATTAAGTGAGTTGTCAATTCATGCGCCGCGGCGACATTATCCAGCAGAACCATATCCATGTCTTTGCTTTCCACAGAACGGTCAATAATGACAAAGGGAATGTTTGAACTGTGGGATTTAAGTCCAGCGCTGAATTGTTGGGTGGGGGAGAAGATGATGCCTGCCACGTTTTCATCGTGCAAAATGTTCAGATACAGTTCTTCTTTTTCAGGGTTTTCATCTGTATTACACATCAATACCGAATAGCCCCGCTCGTATGCCGCGTCTTCCACCTCGCGGCTGATCGCAGTAAAGAACGGATTGCGAATATCGGAAACAACCAACCCGATCTTGGCACTCTTTTGCGCGCGCAGACTGCGCGCAATCAGGTTGGGGCGGTAGTTGAGTTGTTCTATCGCCTCCAAAACGCGTTTACGCGTTTCATCCTTGATGCGGGATTTGTTTGCCAGCACGCGCGAGACGGTTGCTGTGGATACCCCCGCGGCTTGTGCGACATCTTTGATGCTAACCATGGGTAAAGTATACCATTTATGCCAAAATTGATGAAAACGATTTCCTAATTCTGGGGTTGTTAATAACTGAAAAACCTTGTTTATCGCATTCTTGTGACGAAAATAGACTGCATTGTGTCGAAAATAGATTAGCCATTAATTTAGAATTAATCTATTGACAAAGTTTGTGTAATCGTTTACACTCCGAGCCGTTATTCGCCCAAATCACTTATACATGGAACCAAAACTGTTTCAACCGTCACATGTTCGATCATGAGGTCCAATGCTGGAACTAAGCCCACAGCAAGTTGAATTAGGCGCTTCGCCAAAAACGAAACATGAAGCGATTCAACAAGTGGCGCGCCTGCTGATTGACAATAGCAACATTGACCCGCGCTATGTGGACAGCATGTTCGAGCGGGAAAAAGTCGCCAATACCTATCTCGCCAATGGCATCTCCGTTCCGCACGGTATGCCAGAGAATCGCGAGTATGTTTTCAAAACGGGTATCGCGGTGCTGCAGGTTCCAAATGGCGTTGAGTGGAATGAAAGCGAAACCGTTCAACTGCTCGTTGGCATTGCCACAAAATCATCAGATGAGTATCTCGGCATCCTTCGCAAACTCACCCGCGTGGTTGGTGATCCTGGAGAAGCAGCCCGTCTTGTAGCCACTACAAACAAACTGGATATCATCGAATCCCTGACAGGGCAGCGTCCCGAATCCCCGCCCCCCACCCAAACAAAAACCGATTATTCAAAATATTTTGAAGCCGTGATTATCAACCCTACAGGTTTGCACGCGCGGCCCGCCTCAGAGTTGGTAAATCTGGCGAAACGGTATCAAGCCAAAATCCGCATACGATTCGGCGATAAAGTTAAGGATGCAAAGAGTTTGATCAGCATCCTGCAATTGGGCGCGGCTAGTGGAGCGACGGTCCGAATCTCTGCTGAAGGCGAGGATGCGGATGAGGCGTTGAACGCATTGAAGGACGCGATTGAAAACGGACTCGGTGAAAAAGCGGAAGCGCTCGCTTCGCCTCCCGTTCGTGACCGATTGAACTGGTCGCCAAAATCAACTGTGACTTCCATCTCGGGCGTCCCCGCCTCGGACGGCATCGTCGTTGGACCGTTGAGTCAACATCACGCTCAAAGCATTCATGTGGAAGATAAGTCATCGCTTGCTCTTGTAGAGAAGCGCAGCTTTGAAAAAGCGATCAAGGCCGCCCAAGCCGACCTCAAGAAAATTTACGAGGAAGTAAAAACACGTTTGGGATCGGGGCAAGCCGCCATCTTTTTGGTCCACGCCGAAATTCTGGAAGACGCGGAATTATTGAAAGATGTCGCCGAGTTGATCTCAAAGAAACACAGCGCGGCATGGGCGTGGCAGGAGGAAATCCAGAAACGCATCGAGCAATTAACGAAACTTGATGACCCCGTGCTGGCGGGCCGCGCCATTGACTTGAGCGACGTGGGGCAGCGCGTGCTGCGCCAGATGCTTGGGATTCCAGATGAAACTCCAGTCGCAGCAAATACAGCCTCCGTGCTGGCGGCGGATGATTTGACTCCCTCCGACACCGCCGCGCTCGACCCCGATTTGATCTTGGGATTCATCACTGCCAAAGGCGGACCCACCTCACACTCCGCGATCATTGCGCGCGCGATGGGCATCCCTGCCATTGTCGCGGCGGGCGCATCTGTGCTTGACCTGAAGAGCGGGACAACCTGTATTCTGGATGGATTCAATGGTCGCTTGTATGTAAACCCGCAACCCGAGGATATTGAAAGCGCACAGCAATTACACGAAGAGGTGGAACGACAACTGCATGAAGATTATGCCATGCGCCTTGAACCTGCGAAGACAACGGACGCGCATGAAATTGAAATCTTTGCCAACGTCAATCGCGTGGCGGATGCAGTCAAAGCAGTGGAGTATGGGACGGAAGGCGTGGGCTTGATGCGCACCGAGTTCCTCTTCCTTGAAAGCGGCAAGACCCCTTCGGAAGATGAACAATACGAAGTCTATCGCGATATGGCGAAGGCATTGGATGGTCGTCCATTGACCATCCGCACACTGGATATCGGCGGCGACAAGCAAGTTCCTCATTTGGATTTACCCAAAGAAGATAATTCATTTCTCGGCATTCGCGGCATTCGTTTGTGCTTTGCGCGTCCTGATTTGTTCATCCCGCAACTGCGAGCCATATACCGCACCGCGGCAGAGGCGAAAATCCGCATTATGTTCCCGATGATTTCAACCATTGAGGATATCGAGCAGGCGCGCGAGATGACTGAAAATGTCCGCAAGGATTTGAATGCGCCTGCGATTGAACTTGGAATTATGGTGGAGGTTCCATCCGCGGCGATCATGGCGGATCAATTCGCGAAAGTAGTGGACTTCTTCTCGATTGGCACAAACGATTTGACGCAATACACACTGGCGATGGACCGCGTTCATCCGCAACTCGCGAAACAGGCTGACGCATTGAACCCTGCTGTGTTGCGCATGATTGATATCACAGTTAAGGCTGCCACCAAAGAAGGCAAATGGGTGGCGGTGTGCGGCGGCGCGGCAAGCGATACAAAAGGCGCGGCGATATTGGTTGGGCTGGGCGTGAAAGAATTAAGCGTCACTGTGCCGACCATTCCAACCATCAAGGCGTATCTTCGCAAGACATCGTTATCTGATTTGCAGGCATTGGCTCAAAAGGCGCTGGCTTGCCGCACGGCGGCGGAGGTGCGCGCGTTATGAAAATCGCGACTGTGACACTTAATCCCGCCATTGACCAGACCGTGTCTGTGGATAACTTTCAGGCGGGGATCGTTAATCGCAGCCGCGCCATGCGTTTCGACGCGGGCGGCAAGGGCGTGAATGTCGCGTCGTTCCTCGCGGATTATGGAATGGATGTCCTCGTCACGGGTTTTCTCGGCGAGGAGAATACGGATATTTTCGAGCGTCATTTTGCGCGTAAAAAGATTGAAGACCACTTTATTCGCGTGCCTGGTGAGACGCGAGTCAATATCAAAATCATGGATGAACACAATCAGGAAACGACCGACTTGAATACCTCGGGACAAACCCCAGGCGAGTACGCGGTCAATCGTCTCACCGAGCAGGTTGAGGTGTTGGCAGAGGCGTGCGAATGGATCGTCTTGTCAGGCAATCTACCGCCTGGGCTTTCATCCAATTTTTACGCGGACTTGATTCAATCCATCAAAAAGAAAAACCGCTCGATTGTTTTGGATACCAGCGGCGAGGCATTGCGCGAAGGCTTGGAAGCGGGTCCGTGCATGATCAAGCCGAACATGGATGAGTTAAGCCAGTTGACGGGAAAGGAATTGAAGGAATTAACAGAAGTACATTCCGCCGCGCGTTCATTATTAAATGATGACCTGCAACTCGTGGTTGTTTCGATGGGAGCGGACGGCGCGTTGCTTGTCAAAAAAGATGAAGCGCTGATTGCAGTGCCTCCAGCGGTGACGTTGAAGTCCACCGTCGGCGCAGGCGATGCGATGGTTGCAGGCTTGGTCGCGGGGCTTGCGAAGGAACTGGCGCTGGCAGGTTGCGCGCGGCTTGCGACAGCATTTTCAATCAGCGCAATTACACGGTTAGGAAGAGACCTGCCTGCCATTGCTGAAATTGAATCGTACCGAAAGCAGGTTGTCATTACCCCATTTGAGATCGAACAGTCGTAATCTGTTTTATCTAAGTTTTATCAAAAGAAAGGAGAAGCATGCTGTTTTTTAGGATTTACCTAATTTGCTGATAACAATTTCAAAAGATTAGGGTTAGATAATAAGAGACGAAGATTCGGTTCCTAAAAATAGTGTCAACTGCAAGAAAAAGCCTGTGGAGATCAGGCTAAATTTCAAATTTCAAAAGGAGAAGAAACAATGAGAGAAAGATTACAACAAATGGGGGGCTTCCTGGCTGGCATGGTCATTCCCAACATCGGCGCATTCATCGCCTGGGGTTTGATCACAGCCCTGTTCATCCCGACCGGCTGGATTCCAAATGAAAATTTCGCCAAGCTGGTTGGCCCGATGATCCTGTACCTGCTCCCTGTTCTCATCGGTTATACCGGCGGCAAGATGGTTTATGGCGTGCGCGGCGGTGTTGTCGGCGCGGCAGCCACCATGGGCGTCGTTGTCGGAGCCGACATCCCGATGTTCCTGGGCGGCATGATCATGGGACCGCTCGGCGGTTGGGCGATGAAAAAATTTGACGAAATGCTGGGCGACAATATACCTGTTGGCTTTGAAATGCTCGTCAACAATTTCTCAGCTGGCATCCTCGGCACCATATTGGTCCTGCTTGGCTTTGTAGCGATTGGTCCCGCAGTGAACGCTTTTAGCAATTTTGCCGGCGGTGTTGTGGATGCGTTGGTAAATGCGCGTCTCCTGCCTGTGGCGGCGGTCATTATCGAACCTGCCAAGGTGTTGTTCCTGAACAACGCGCTTAATCATGGAGTGCTCGCTCCCTTAGGAGTGGCCGCAGCAGCAGATACTGGACGGGCAATCCACTTCCTCCTAGAAACCAACCCGGGTCCCGGCTTGGGATTGTTGATCGCCTTCTATGTGGCTGGCAAGGGCATGCTCAAAGAATCCGCCCCCGGCTCGATGATCATTCATTTCCTCGGCGGTATTCATGAGATCTATTTCCCATACGTGCTGGCTCACCCCATCATGATTTTGTCCATGATTGCCGGTGGTTTCGCGGCTGATCTGTGGTTTGTGATTTCCAGCGCGGGCTTGGTTGCCACTCCCTCGCCTGGCTCCATTTTCGCCTACCTTGCCGTGACGCCTCCCGGACAGCACTTCGCGGTATTGACCGGCGTGACAATCGGAGCTGTGGTCTCCTTCCTGGTTGGCTCGTTCATTCTGCGTGTTCGACCAGTTCGTGAGGAAGCCGGCGAGTAGGATTTAATCAATTGGTTCAAGACTGGCAGATGATATAATGTTTTCAGGTAACATTATTACATCTGCCAGTGTTCTTTAAATGCAACAGGACTTTCGCTCGGAGGCGGTCTGTGACCGCCGTGCTGTGCCGAAAACCGACGGTCAAAGACCGTCTTGGAGCAGGGCAAGCGAAAGTCCTATGCAAGGAGAAAATATGTCGAACACAATCTCGTCCACCCAGGTCAAAACTGTCATCCTTGCCTGTGAAGCTGGAATGGGTTCCAGCCTGATGAGCGTGAATTCGCTGAAGAAGAAATTGAAAGCCGCACAGATTGCCGATGTAACTGTAGTTCATAAACCGGCGCGTGAGATTCCTGCGGATGCGCAGGTGGTCGTAGTTCACAAGGGACTTGCGAAGACGGCCGCCAGCAAGGCGCCCAATGCAGTTGTGATCGCCTTCAATCATTTTTTGAACGACCCAGCCTTTGATAATCTGGTGAAGGCCTTTGTTGACAAGACTGATATTGTCGGCACGGATTTGTAAACGCCATGTCCATTCTTTCCGCAGAGCGTATCCAGCTCAACGCTATGGCCGCGGACCGCACAGACGCCATCCGCAAAGCGGGCGACCTATTGGTGAAATCAGGTTGCGTTTTGCCCGACTACGTTGACGGCATGTTGCTGCGGGAAACGACCATGTCCACATATCTGGGCAGCGGGGTGTCTATTCCGCATGGCATGTTGGAAAATAAAGATCATATTTTGAAGACGGGAATTTCTGTTTTACAACTCCCCGCGGGCGTGGAATGGAATCCCGGAGAAGTCGCGCACCTTGTCATTGGGATTGCGGCTTTTTCAGATGAACATATCAACGTGCTGGCAAGTCTTGCGGAAGCGGTTGAAGATGAATCCATATTGAATCAATTGCTCAACGCCTCCGAGCCGGAAACCATTTTGAAATACCTGGACGTGAGTCACACTCCCTGATCATTTACAATAAACAAACGAAACTTTGTGTGGGGAAAACATTGCTCAAGAAACAGGATTTCTATAAGGAAATAATGACATGGGCGAAAAGTATAAAGCATACCGTTCCGTAAAATATCACCTGCCTCAACGAAGCTGGGCATGGAATCTCTATGGCGCGGGCATGGAAAACATGGGCAAAAATGGGGAACCCGAACCATTTTCAATTCCCCAATCGAGCGATGATCAATTGCTTGTGCGGATTGACAGCGTGGGCGTCTGTTTTTCAGACGTGAAGATTCTCAAACAGGGCGGCAGTCATCCCAAACTTTATAACCGAAATTTATCCGTCGAACCCACGCGGCTGGGGCATGAAGTTTCACTTACTGTTGTAAAGGTTGGCAAAAACCTGGCGGGCGAGTTTCAACCCGGTCAGCGGCTTGCCGTGCAGCCCGACATCTATCAAAACGGAATAAGCACTGCCTATGGCTATACAATCCCCGGCGGCTTGGCGCAATATCATCTCATCGGGAAGGAAGTATTGGAGACCGACGCGGGCGCTTGTCTGCTTCCCATGCATGACAGTATGGGATACGCTGAGTCAGCTCTTTTGGAACCCTGGGGATGTGTGGTTGCCGCTTATACACAACGCCGCAGACTGGACCCGAAAACTGGCGGCACCATGTGGATCATTGGGCCACCCGACAACACAACCGAATTCACTTTCTCCAAAGGCTTGGATTCGCCAGCGACGATTGTTTTAACGGATGCGCCGCCTTCGATCAAAAAACTTGCATCTGCAACCCAGGCAAAAGTAATCGAAAGAAACAACCTTGCCCCCGATGGATTTGAGACTATCAGCCGAGAACTGACCGATGGCAAAGGCTTTGATGATATCGTCATGCTCAATCCGACATCGGCAAATGTTGTGGGGCAAGTCGCGCGTCTAATTGCCCGGCGCGGGACTTTGAATCTTGTTGGCGCCAAACCATTGGACGGACTCGTTCAAGTTGACTTTGGCCGCCTCCATTATGATTACATCGCTTTTATGGGAAATGCCAGTCTTGATATTGCCGCATCCTACGGCGAGGAACGCAACCGCTGTGAGTTGCGCGCGGGCAGAACCGCAGTCTTCGTCGGCGCGGGCGGACCGATGGGACAAATGCACATCCAGCGCGCGCTTGAATTGCCGGATGGCCCGCAACTGGTCATCGCGACGGAGATCAGCGATGAACGCCTGCAAACATTGAGTGATATGTTCGCCCCGCTGGCTGAAAAGCATAACCGAACCATTTTACTTTTCAATCCGAACACTGCCAGACAATCCTTCCGTGACTTCGTGATGCAAGCCACCCAAAGCCAGGGCGCGGATGATGTTGTTGTCTGCGTGCCTTTTGCCGCGTTGATGGCGGAGGGGGATACAGTGATGAAGCCGGATGGAATGCTGGTGTTTTTTGCCGGCGTTCCCAATGGCACAATGGGCGCAGTCAATCTGAGCAACGTCTACCTGTCGAACGCGCAATATACCGGCACATCCGGATTGACAATTCACGACCAGGCGTCGGTCATGGAGAGGCGTATCGCGGGCACACTTTCCCCTGGTCGTTCCGTAGCCGCCATTGGCGGGCTTGAGACGGCCGCGGATGCAATCCAATCCGTGATAGACAGCAAGTATCCGGGCAAAGTTGTGATATTCCCGCAAATCCATAACCTGCCGTTGATAAGTCTCAGGGAATTGAAAGACCGCCTGCCCGAAGTGGCCGCCAAATTGGGCGAAGACATGATGTGGACCAATGAGGCAGAAGAGGCATTGATCGAAAAATTCTGGCAGGAACCTGCCTAAATTTTCCGCGCCGCGCTCACCGCGTAGATGGAGATTGATTATGCCATACGAAATACATCAGGAAAAAAATTATTCGCAGGATGCTCGCAGTGTCTACGATGCCGCATTGAAATCCGTTGAAAAACTCAAGGGGCAGGTAGTCTCTTCCAAGCCGGACGATTTGCGGATTGAAGTGAAATTTGATAAGACGCTTCTCGGAAAAGTGTTGGGCGACCGCACGCAATTAACGTGCGTGATTCTGACCGAAGGGAATGAGAGCAAAGTCGTCATAGATGCCAATCCACTGGATGCGGTTGGACGCAAGTTAATGTTCGGCGCGCGTAAAGGCGTCACGCAGACGGTCATTGATTTGTTTATCGAGCATTTGGAAAACAATTTGAAATAAAGAGGGTCAAGCAGAACGAAACAGAACTCGGAGGTCTTGAAGACCTCCGAGTTCTTGTATCCTCCCCATGATAAAATACTTCTCATGCAGACCTCATTGGAGAAATTACGCAAATTCTTCCGCCTCGAACACGAGAACGGATACGCAAATACCGCCATCATTGGCGGACTCGCTGAAATGCTCGGTTATTGGGAAGGGGAAGCCCGCGTGGATGGAATACAGGAGGAGGTGATCCAGGCCGTCGTACAGAGACTCCGCTCGTATGACGGACTCAGCCCGACGTCACGCGCCGACGCGCTGAAAGGGTTATGGAAGCGAATCGGGGAAACGTATCCCGATACCCAGCAAAAACTCCGCGCCGTCCAAAGTACGCCCGAAGGAGGACAACCAAAGCCGCATCCCCCTGAGGGTCAAGTTCAAACCGATTCGCCCAAACCAGAATCTCAAGGATACGAGCAACGCGAACAAAAGCCGCGTCCCCCCGCGCCGCCGCGATCTGAAAGCGTGCCTGGCGCAAGGACTTCCGCCACGCCCGCCGCGCTCGATGCAAAATTAACCGTGCTTCAAGGCATCGGCGCGCGCCATGCAGAGACGCTTGGCAAACTCGGCATGCTCACGCTCGGCGATATGCTCTATTACTTCCCGCGCCGTTACGATGATTATTCACAACTCAAGACGATCAAATCCTTGTGGTATGGCGAGCAGGTGACGGTGATCGGCACGATCCAAAGCGTGACCACGCGCCCGATCCGCGGCGGCAAGGCGACCATCATCGAGGTCATCATCAGCGACGGCACTGCCGCGCTGCGCCTCAGTTATTTCAATCAGCCCTGGCTTGCGAATCGATTCAAAAAAGACGACGCGATTTCCGTTTCGGGCAAGGTGGATCAATATCTTGGCAAATTGGTGATGAACAGCCCGGATTGGGAATCGGTTGAGGTTGAAAACCTGCACACGAATCGCATCGTGCCGATCTATCCGCTTGCCGAACGCATCACGCAAAAATGGCTGCGCGGCGTGATGAAGCAGGTCGTTGAATATTGGGCGCCTCGGGTTGCGGATGCGTTGCCCGAAAGCGTCCGTTCATCTGCGCGCGTGATGCCGTTGACGGATGCGTTGACGCAAATCCACTTCCCCGATTCACAGGAGAAACTCAAAGCCGCGCGCGAACGACTCGCCTTCGACGAAATTTTTTATCTGCAGATGGGAGTCCTGCGCCAGAAACGCGATTGGAAATCTGTGGAGGCGCGGCGCTTCCCCGTCGCGGACGAGTGGCTGGGTGCGCGTTTAACAAGCCTGCCGTTCACCCTGACCTCCGCCCAACAACGCGCCATTGCAGACATCCGCGCCGACCTCGACTCGGGCAAACCCATGAACCGACTCCTGCAAGGCGATGTGGGTTCAGGCAAAACCGTTGTCGCCGCGTTAGCCGCTGGAATTCTCACGAGCAATGGTTCTCAAGTTGCCATCATGGCGCCGACCTCCATTCTCGCCGAACAACATTATCGCAACTTCACGAAATTTTTTATGGACTCAGACAGCTTGCTGTCGAATTCGCAGGAGCAAGTGTCGCCACAGCGCCATAGCGATGCTCCTGCACTCCAGAGTATTCGTTTACTGGTCGGCGACACACCCGAATCAGAAAAAGAAACGATACGAGTTGGTCTTGCAGATGGCTCGATAAAAATCGTGATCGGCACACATGCAGTTATCGAGGGCCCCGTTCAATTCAAAGATTTACAACTCGCGGTGATTGACGAACAACATCGCTTTGGCGTCGAGCAGCGTAAAGAATTAAGAAGCAAAGGCACAAATCCGCATTTGCTGGTGATGACCGCGACTCCGATCCCGCGTTCATTGGCATTGACTTTATATGGCGATTTGGATCTATCCATCATGGATGAGATGCCCGCAGGGC
>Ga0247727_10009500_pt1 | contig 17600 bp, 16 predicted proteins | sample WisWelCaveWW1625_FD_202498 | JGI IMG/M metagenome (GOLD analysis project Ga0247727, IMG submission 202498) | Biofilm microbial communities from Wishing Well Cave, Virginia, United States - WW16-25 | ecosystem: Environmental > Aquatic > Deep subsurface > Groundwater > Cave microbial mat | place...
GAAGCCGCCGTCAAGGCCGTTCTGAACAAGGGAATCCGCACCGCCGACATCATGGCAAAAGGCTGCAAGGAAGTATCGACAGCAGGCATGGGGGATGCTTTAATTGCCGAACTGAAAGCAACGGAGGTAAAAGCAGCATGATCGCAAGCATCATCACCGCCCTGTTCCTGCTGGGCACCCTGTCGGCGACAACGGCATCGAATTTCCTGTTTATCAGCGGCGTTCTTCTCCTGATCGGCGAAGTCGCTTTCGGCACGTTCTGGATGGTCGGGTTTAACGGCGTGCTGGCGTTGTTTGTCGGCTATGCCATCCGCACCGGCGACCACACCCTGCTGGGCCTGCCTATCGGCTGGGGCGTTGTGTTCGGTATCGCTTTCATCGAATTTGCCCTGCTGGCCTCCAGCGCCGTTCTCATCGTCCGCCACCGCCGCCTGAAAACAACGACCGGCGTCGAAGGGATGATCGGCCAGAAGGCCGTTGTCATTGAATGGAGCGGATCGAAGGGACAGGTCCGCATCCATGGTGAATCATGGCAGGCGCTATCGGAACAGCCGATGGACCTCGCCGCCGATGAAAAAGTCACGATCAGCGCCGTTGACGGCTTGATCCTGAAAGTAAAAGCTTAAAAAATTACAGCTTTAGAAAACTGAAACCCCTGAAGGAGGTCTTTCCATGTTTTTTGCCCCGGTTTTTGTCGCCATTGTCGTTCTTCTGTTCGCGTCGTTCCGCATTATCCGGGAATATGAGCGCGGCGTTGTTTACACCTTCGGAAAATATTCCAGCAGCCGCGGCCCCGGCATCAACATGGTGTTCCCCGGCATCCAGAAAATGATCCTGGTCGATATGCGTGTGCGCACCGACGATGTGCCGCCGCAGGATGTGATTTCCCGCGACAACGTATCGGTCAAGGTGAGCGCGGTTCTTTACTACCGCGTGGTCGAGCCCGCCTTTGCCATCAACCGCGTCGAGGATTTTATGGTCGCCACCAGCCAGCTGGCCCAGACGACCCTGCGCTCTGTCCTCGGCAAGCACGAACTGGATGAAATGCTGGCGAATCGCGATCAACTCAACAAAGACATCCAGGATATTCTCGATACCCAGACCGAAAGCTGGGGCATCAAGGTGACGAATGTCGAGATCAAGCATATCGACATCGACCCGTCGATGGTCCGCGCCATCGGCAAGCAGGCCGAGGCTGAACGCGAACGCCGCGCCAAGGTCATCAATGCCGAGGGCGAATTGCAGGCGGCCAAGAAATTGGACGAAGCTTCCGCCATCCTTGCGAAGCGCCCGGAGACGATGCAGCTGCGCTACCTCGGCACCATGGGCGAGTTCGTGAATGCCAAGGGCAACACGATGCTGCTGCCGATCCCGATGGACCTGCTGAGCAGCCTGATGAAGAAATAAGACCGTCATTGCGAGGAGGCCCATGGCCGACGAAGAGCAATCCAGCTTTTAAAAATGGATTGCCACGCTCCCTCCGGTCGCTCGCAATGACGGAGAGGCAATAAAAAAGGGCCCCGCGAAAGGGCCCTTTTCGTTATTGAGGTTAGCTCGAATTAGTTCTGGAAGCGGATATAGATGTCGCAACCTTCAACCGCGTTGTCCTGGTCATAGATACCACCAGCTGTTGCGCAGTTCGTTACCGCGTTTGCGAAGACCGATCCCGTTGAACCAACGCCGTCATCCAGCTTGGTGTCGATACGGAAGGCTTCGTTCGGGTTGAGCGCGCTGCCGGCCGGTGCTGTTTGCGCTGTCTGAACAATAGCCAGGTAGTGACCTGCGGGAGGAGCCCCGTTCAATCCGAATGTTACACCGTTCGAATATCCAGGCTGGAATCCGCCTGCGATTTTCGCTTCAGGATAGATGTTACCCCAGCCCGCAGAACCGTCGTTCTTGATGCCGCCGATCAGATCAGCAGCCGACAGCATGCGGAAGAAGTTCTGGCCTTCTACGAGTGGCGCCGCAGTAGGAGCCGAGCTCAGACGTCCATTACCGTCGCCGTTTGTGCAACCTGTGCAGTTTGCGAGGCGTGCAGTAGCACCGGTAACCGCCGTCGCCATGTCGCCCGGAAGAGCGTCATATTTGTCGCGGAAGGTTGTTGTTGCGCCGTCGATGGCTTTAACCTGGGCCACCGTCGCAGCGATCTGCGCGTTGGCGATAAGTTCCTGCCCTTTGAGAATACCGCCGATCAAAAGACCGATGATAATCATCACAATCGCCAATTCGACGAGCGTAAAGCCGCGTTCGGATTTGCGATTTACAAATTCCATACTGTGCATTCTGGTTCTCCAATGTTGAGGTTTTTGAAAAAAGATTAAAAATCGTTAAGAAAGGGAGTAGTTAAGACGTTAAAATTATACACGCCAAACGACTCGCAAAATAGTCCCCATCCCTTTATTTTTCGTGATTTTTCTAAACAAACCCTTAAAATTAAGGCTCTGTACGCGTCAGTTTGTCAGAATGAGATACCGAAAAATCAGGGTGGGATGTTTTTAATTTCAGGCGGCCTTTTCCTGCCGGTATTGGCCGGGCGTATGCCTCGTCATCTCCTTAAATACACGGTTAAAGGTGGCCAGAGAGTTAAAACCAACCTCCTCTGCCACCGTCCGGACATTGGCGTTGGTCTCTTTCAGCAACCTTCGTGCATCACCGATTCGGTATTCATTAATCAACTGGGGGAAGGTCTTGCGGAAATGAAGGTTTATGACCCGGGACAGGACGGCTTCGGACACTTCGCATTCCCGGGCAAGGTCGGCGCGCGAATAGGAAGCCTCGTGGTAAACTTTTTCGAGCGTCAGCAGGCTCTCGATCTTCCGGGCGATTTCCATTTCCGCAGCCGACAGGGTGCCTGTATTGGCGTCGGTCATTTTTACCGCCTGCGGGTAGATGCGGAACAGGCTGGTGCCGACGAGATAGACGAAGCCAAGACCGAGAACCGTGCGGATTAGCAAAATTTCCTGTTCGGCTTTCGGCAGGCTGAGGCTTGCCAGCATAACGGCCATGAATGAAACATTGGTGAAAACGATAGCGTAAATCAGCCAATAGCGGGTCTTGCCTCCCTTCTCAGCCAGAAGCGGTGAAAAAAGGCCGCGATAACCCCAGATGGCCAGCAGGCTGATGCTGCCGGCGATCATTCCCGTTATCACGAGGCATGATTTGACATCGTCCGGCGGCGAAAACGCCACCGTCCCCAGAAACGCCAGCGGCAAAAGCCCCAGCACCCAATAATGCTTCAGCGCGGGCCTGCGGCTGATCTGGGCGATCTGGATAGCCAGAAGAACGCTGAGCGGCGGGCCGAGGAACCAGGCCCCCCACTGGATGTAAAAATAATGGGGAATGCCGGAGGCGATCGTGCGGTCGACCGCATCGGACAGGAAAGCAATCCCCAGCACCAGGAAATACAAAACCGGCAGAAACGCCGACGACAAGGGCCGCGCGCGCATTGCCATGTAGACCAGCACATAAACGCACTGCGTTACGCCGATCAGCGAAATAATTTCAGGAATTGTGAACTGGATCTGGTCCATCATGCGAAGGTTATTCCCTGCTTTGGCACAGGGAATCGTTTGCGGCCTGCGTCGCATCAAGAATTTGATCGCAGATATAAGCCGTTATGGCGTTTACTTCTTCCCGGGGCATTTTGCCCTTCCCGCTTTTAAGCATTTGCACTAATATATCATATGCTGCCCGCTTGTCCCCCTGCGCATTCAGGATGAAAGCGGGCATCTGTTTGGTCCAGTAGGGCATGTCAGGCTTATCCATGGTGGCCAGTTCCTGCGCCCATTGATACGCGGTATCGAGGTCGTTCATCTTGAACCGCCGCAGATAGATCGCATGCGCCAGCCAGCGCCATTTTTCCCCTTCCGTTCGGCTTCCTATCTTATGCAGGTACAGCGTCAAAGGTTCCAGCTTGTCGGGAGTTTGCGCGGCGCCGAAATAAAACGCCGCCAGGAAGGGTACGAAATTGGCGTGGGAGTCGAGCGTGTCCGCCAGCATAAACCAGTGCGCCAGTTCATCGTAATCATACCTGGCAAAGGCCGAGGACATGCCGCCGGTGTCGCCTAGATTCTGGAGCATGACGCCGATGCCACGATAGGCGAGCTGAGCGTCCCCAAGCGCGAAGAGAGCCGCACCGGCCTCCGACGGCGCGGGCGGCACGTTGATCCACCGCGCCCTTGCATCGCGCAATTGCCCCCAGGCACCGATATGAAGCGCCAGAACCAGCGTAAAAAGGATGTAGAGGCTATAATGCCTGCTGACGGCCGGCATCAGAACTGCCTTCGCACGAGATCGATCAGGGACGCCAGAACAATCATCACGGCAAAGACAGCGCCCTGCGTCAGGATCGCGCCAAGATTTTCAGGTGCGCCGAAATCGTAGATCAGCCAGGATGTCTGGCCCATCAGATCAAGGCGCGGCATGACGGCGGAAATGCCCTGGATGATATATTCCATCACCTGATAAACCAGTTTGTATTGGCCGGTGCTGTCAATAATCCCGAGCATCTGGCCCATCAGGCGCGCCAGAACATAAAAGCCGGTCACGGCCATAGCCGCCGTTGCCGCGCTGGATAGAATCATAGCAAAGAACAAAGCCGTATTGGCCATGATCACATTCTCGGCGGCCATGCTGACGATCCAGGCGATGTGCCCGGCGCTGAAGGCTTGCGGATTCAGAATATAGAGGCAAAGCCCCTGCGCCAGCGTCATACCCAGCGCCAGCACCGAAAGCCCGGCGGCATAAGACAATAAAAACTCCACGCGGCTCACCGGCCTGGATAGCAAGAACTCGACGTCGCGGGCATCGAAGGAACGACGGATGAAGAACACGGTGAAAAGAACAAGGCCAAGAACACCCGCCAGCCGCAGGCCGCTGCCGGCAAAGACGACGGCGAAGCTGGTTTTTTCAGTGATGGCCGCAGAACCGAGAAAAACAGAAAGACTGGCAGAGAGGATCAGCGCGATGATCACAGCCATAACCAGCCGGTCCCTGATGGCGGCTGTCAGGACATAGCGTACGAGAGGCCAGGACATTTTCTAAAGCTTGAGGGGACGGCGATCACCCGAGAACATGCGGTAGATGTCGCGGTCCGTGTCATGTATGGAATCTTCCGGCGAAGGCAGAATGGTGGCCTTCAGGAAAATCACCAGTTCGGTCTTCTGGATGAGATCGTTATGCTGGCGGAACAAGGCGCCCAGAATCGGGATTTCACTGGCGACCGGGATACCTTCCTGCGTGCTTGCAGTGCGGTCCTGCAGCAGGCCGCCCATGACCACGGCCTGGCCGGAACGAACCTGGATAACAGAGTCGATTTCCTGAACGTTCAGTTCGGGCACAAGCGATTCAACACCTTCGATCGGCGGAACCGCCGAGGCCGTCACGTACTGAACGGCCGGGTCTGGTTTGGTGTCGATGATGCGCGTGATCGTCGGGCGCACGGACATCGAGATCGTACCGTTATCAAGATTAATCGAGGGCTGGACATTGACCAGAACGCCTTCGGGCACGTTGCGGATATCGCTGTCGATGTCGACCTGGGTGCCGTTGTCGTCGCTGGTGACATCGATATCGATTTCAAAGAACACGCGGTTGTTCGCCACGTTCAGCACGGCAGACTGATTGTTGAGAACCGTCAGGCGCGGGCTGGCAAGAGCGCGAACCGTGCCGAAGCCGGAAATCGCCTTGATCATGGCCTGGAAGTCGTCGCCAGCACTGCCGAGGACAAAATTGGAATCCGCAGCCACGGATGTATTCGCAGGCAGCGGCGATGTTGCCGGGCTCAGCGCATTCAGCGTGGCGTTGCCCGTTGATGTCAGGTAATTGACGGTCAGATCACCAAAGCTCATAGCACGCCAGTCGATGCCCGTGGCGTGTTCGTCGTTCAGGGTGACTTCGAGAATTTTTGCCTCGATCAGCACCTGCGACGTTACAGCGCGGCGCACAAGCTTGAGATAGGATTCAATTTCCTTGTGCGCATGTTCGGGCGCATACACGTTGACCAGGCCCGCCTGTTTATTCAGCGTAAAGGTCGGCAGCATCGGGTTGGTGGTTGCTGTTGACGCTGATGCATTCGGGTCTTCATCGACAGGCAAAGACTGCACGTTCAGAACTGCATCGGGCGGCGAAACCTGAACATTCATGGTATCGCTGGAGCCGGATACGGGATTGCCCTGGGCATCTGTCGCCTGCACGGCCTGGACATTGGGATTTTGTTCTGTCGCGGTGATGCGCGGATCGCGCTGGGTGCGCAGGACGGCGCCCTCGGCAGAACCGAGGATCTGCTGGATGTTGACTTCAAGTTCACCCCAGAAATCCATCTCGCTTTGCGTGCCCGCTTCAAAAGTCGAACCGGTATCGGTGCCCTGGCCGGAAACAACGCCGATATTGTTGCGGATATTACCCTTGCTGGAGCGTATAAAACTCAGATAATCAACTTTATAAACCTTGTTGTACGGCGTATCGAGTTCGACACGCAGCCTGTCGTCTTCAAACTTGAATCGCAGGCCAGAAATTTCACAAATACGTTCCACTACCTGGTCGAAGGGGCGTTCGCGCGCGGTGAAAATAATAGACCCCGTGATGCGCGGATCGAGCTCAAGATCGTAATCGGCCTGTTGCGCCAGCTCGAACAGAACATCGCGCAACGGAACGGACTGGTTGACGGCGATCGAAACCAGCGGCATGGGCTTGGAGCCCTGCATGTTCTGTGAAATATAAGGCTGCAGGCTTGGAATAGCAGCGCCTTCGCTCGCGAAATCCTCTTCTTCAACATCCGGCAAACGCGGCGCCAGACCGTCCCTGAAATCCTGTGTTTCCATGCTGGCAGCACGATCAGGCTTCAACTGATTCCGGGCAAGATCGCAACTGGCTGTCACCAGTGTTGCAAGGGTCAGAAATGGCAAAACCAAAGCAAACCTTTGATTTTTAATATTTTTTTGACGTGTCATCAGAAAAGAACCCACCAGATGAAAGGAATAGAAGACGCGGAATGAAAGAAGTTCCACCCCGGACAGTAGAACATATCAGGCGAGTCCAGACAATAGGGACCGCGCCGGACAGAGCTAAAGATAAACAGCGTTAATCTTTGAAAGATATGACCGATGTATCGAAACTTTTCAGGGCTTCGCTGCCACGGGTTTTCTTGCTGCCGGAGAGCTTGACCTGCTGCAGCCTGATTTTCAGATCAGCCTGTTTGTCGGCATTCGACAGCGCGACTTCTTCCGTAATCAGGCCCTGAGTATAAAGCTGCAGGAAGCACTGGTCGAAGCTCATCATGCCTGTCGTGGCATTCTGTTCCATGACGTCCTTGATCTTGGTGATTTCGCCTTTGAGGATGAGTTCGCGGACATGGCCCTGGTTCAGCATGACTTCGATGGCCGGGACCATTCCGCCGCCGATGGCGGGGATCAGGCGCTGCGATACAATCGCTTTCAGGTTGACAGAAAGATTCAAACGGATTTGGCCCGCAAAATCTTCGGGGAAGAAATTCACGATGCGCTCGATCGCCTGGTAGGAGTTCGTGGTGTGAATTGTCGAAAGGCATAAATGCCCGGTTTCGGCGGATGTCAGCGCCTGCTCCATCACTTCGCGGTCACGGACCTCGCCTACCAGGATAACGTCGGGGCGCTGGCGCAGGGCGTTTTTCAAGGCAATCGCATAGGATTCCGTGTCGACGCCGACTTCGCGTTGCGTCACCACGGCCTTTTTATGCTCGTGATAATATTCGATCGGGTCTTCGATGGTGATGATGTGCCCCTCTTCCGTCATGTTGCGGTAATCGACCATCGCCGCGAGCGTCGTCGATTTACCTGAACCGGTCATACCGGTCAGAAGGATCAGGCCGCGTTTCTCCATCGAGAGTTTTTCGAGGATCTTCGGCAGGCGCAGATCAGCAAAGCTGGGGATCTTGGAAATGATCCGGCGGATAACCAGCGCGGGAAATTGTCTCTGCCGCAGGGCGTTCAGACGGAAGCGACCGTACTTGCCCATATCGAGCGACGTGTTCAACTCCATCTGGGCTTCGTAATCCCGGCGCTGGCGCGCCGTCAGAACCGTATTGAAGATTTCGTTGACGTCGTCAAGGCTCAGCGGCTTGTCGGACAGCGCCACAAAACCGTTTTCCGTCCTGAGCGTCGGCGTGTGATTGACGGTCAGGTACAGATCACTGGCTTTGTGATCGTTCATCGCGTTCAGATAGGTGAATATAACCGGTGCGGTCAAAACGAATATCCTTCTGCGGAGCTTTCTTTTTTCTTGCCTTCGCTGCCGCCCATTGAACCCGCCGAACTGTCGGATAATTTACCGCCGCCGACAGAGGCATCGGCATAGTCTTCGTCGCGCTCTTCTTCGCCGCCGCTGACGCGCATGAGCGCTTCGCGGGCTTCGTCCTTGTCGATGAGTCCGGCTTCCAGAAGATCGTTCACCGCGTCCTCCATCGTGACCATGCCGTAACGGGAGCCGGTCTGCATCATCGAGTAAATCTGCGGGATCTGGTTTTCACGGATCAGGTTTCTGATGGCGTTCGTGCCGACGAGAATTTCATAGGCGCCGATCCGGCCCGTGCCGTCGGCGCGGGTCAAAAGAGTCTGGGCAATGACGCCCTGGAGTGAACTGGCAAGCATCGCGCGGACCATTTCCTTGTCGCCCGTCGGGAAGACGTCGATGACGCGGTCGATGGTTTTGGCGGCTGAAGACGAGTGCAGTGTCGCGAACACAAGGTGGCCCGTTTCGGCGGCTGTCAGCGCAAGGGAAATTGTTTCGTAGTCGCGCATCTCGCCGACGAGGATAACATCAGGGTCTTCGCGCAACGAGCTTTTTAGGGCGCGCGCAAATGATTTGGTATCCGTTCCCACTTCGCGGTGGTTGATCAGCGCCTTTTTCGAATTGTGAAAAAATTCCACGGGGTCTTCGATCGTCAGGATGTGTTTCGGCGCATGCAGGTTGATGTGATTGATCATCGAGGCCAGCGTCGTCGATTTGCCCGAGCCTGTCGGGCCGGTGACGAGGATGATCCCCTTCTTAAGGTCGGCGAAGCGGCGGATGACGGGCGGCAGATCGAGCTGCGCCATTGTCGGCACTTCGGTTGGAATTGTTCTGAACACGGCGCAGGAGCCGAGGCGACTTGTGAAACCGTTGACGCGGAAACGCGCCTTCTCGCCCAGCGCGATCGCGAAATCGAGTTCCAGATTTTCCTCGTATTCGGCGCGCTGGTCTTCGGTCATGACCGAATAAAGCATTGTGCGGATGTCGTCGCTGGAGAGCGGGTCGGCTTTTACGCGCTTCATAATCCCGTGCACGCGGATGATCGGCGGGCTGCCCGAACTTAAGTGGAGGTCGGAAGCCTTGTTTTGCATCGTAAAAGCCAGAAGCTGGGTCAGGTCCACGAGTCGTCTCCTTAAAGATTGGTCGGTCGGGAAGATTGGCCGTACTACTAGTTTTAGCCTAACTTTATGAACGGAAAGTAAAATTTTCCCCTGTTTCCTATTTTAATAGAATTCAGGGCAAAAGAGAACCATCCGTCAGCAACAACAGGAAAAGCGCGGTAATCAGCGACGGCCCGAAGGGGAAATGACTGTCTTTGGTGTAGTTCCGGAAAATAGAGGCAAACAGGACGCCCAGAAACCCGGACAGGCCGCAGAACCACCCCAATTGCGATAATCCAAGCCACAGCCCCGCCATGGCGAAAAACTTCACATCCCCCATTCCCAGGGCGGGCTTTTTCAGGATTTTCTCCATGAAGAAACCTATACTCCAGGATATCCCGGCAAAAAACGCGACGTCGATAAAATATTCGGTGATCATGTGAAAGTCCGGTGCGTCTTTCAGGATGACGGCCTTAAACAGCATCCGCATCAGGCCGATAGCACCAAGAACAACCAGCAGCATGTTGGGCAAAATCATATAACGCAGATCAATCACCAGCAGCGCGGCAAGAAACGGGATCGCCGCAATAATGAAAACCGTATCGTGGCTCCAGCCCTGCGCCCAGTATGTGAGGAAGCATGTCAGCATCACGCCGAGTTCAATCAACGGATAGGTCATGCCGATTTCGCGCGCGCAGTAGCGGCATTTACCGGCGCTGACCAGCCAGGAAAAAACCGGGACGAGATCGGCAAAACCCAGCACATGATTGCAATGCGGACAGGCGGAACGCGACACCCCGCCGACGGATTTTTTCAGCGGCACACGGTGCGCGAGAGCGGTGGCAAAACTGCCGAGCGCAAGACCGATAATGACAAGGCTGAAATTAATGAGGAGCGGTGGTATGTCCTGGTCCATGCGCCCGGCCTAGCGCAGGCGCGCCAGCCGTTCGAACACGGAATCACGCGGGATGGACGTGCCGCCCCCGTAAATCGAGTCGGTCTCGAGGGCATCTTCGTAATATTTAATCGCCTCGTCTTTGTTGCCGGCTCGGTCGGCGATCACCGCCATGTTAAAGAGATGGTTGGCGTTGTGCGGCTCCATGCTCGCCGCCATGCCGAGATATTTAAACGCTTCATCATACTGGCCCATATTCGCCTGCATTACGGCGATCTGGCCGACGATGGCGACATTGTCCGGGTCCTTGTCGCGCAGCTCCAGCAGACGCTGCAGGCTGACGGCGGGATATCTTTCACCCATCAGGCCCAGCATATTGATCTGCGCCTGCGCGTTGTCGGGACGCACATCCAGAACTTCCTGATAAGCGGTGATCGCTTCATCGACATTGCCCATATGCTGAAGGGCAACGGCCCGGCCCATTATGATATGCGGGTCACGTTTGTTTTTTGCGTACATGACATTGTACATCTCCAAAGCGGCGTCGTACCGCCCCAGCAGCATCGCGCGCTCGGCAGAGACAAGCTGCGCCTGACGGCTTGAGGGTTCGTAATCTTTCGTAACGACAATCAGCTTCGACGCGGGCTGCAGCGCAGGGTTGACCTTGCGCGGCGTGCCGGAGCCCATCTCGCCGGTCGGAACCAGTGTGTTGGCATCAAAGAACAGATTTTCATCGGCCATGTCATTCGCAGGCAGTGCAGGAATTTCGGTCACATTCGTGGCATCGGCAGGATCTTTGGCAACTTCGGCCAGCGCGGACGCGGCGGCGGGCGTTTCAGGCGAGGCGAGCGTTGCATCGGTAGGCGGCGTTACGACCGGATTGCCATCGACGACTTCCGGTTCGATTTCAGGAACGGTGGGCGGCGGCTCTTCGACCTTGGCGGCGCCTTCATCGATTTTTTTCAACAGGTCATCCATCGCTTCTTCGGCGGCGGCGGCTTCGGACGGATCGACGGGCGCGGTCAGCGCCGAAGGATCGGGGGTCAGGTCGGGCGTGTCCGGCGCGTCGGCGGCGGGAAGAAGAATATCATCCTGGGCAAAGACAGGTACAACCGGGACCAGCATAATCCCCGCCCCCAGAAGAAGAGCGGCGAATGTCGAAGAAAAGGAGAAGAAATTCAGAAGATTACGCATATGGAGCCTTGTGGTTGCAGTAAGCGGACAGCAGGCAATGCAAAGGAAAGGTGATTTTCCCCCTACAATTTGATTCTATCATGCAGCAGTCCTTTTCTCAATGGACTGTAAGAAGGCCCGCTCCAGGTTGTCCAGACCGGTGGTTTTTTTAAGATCCTTGGGCGTGCCGGTGAAATGGATGGCCCCTTCGTGCAGGACCGCCACCCGGTCGCAGATTTCATCCATATCGACAAGGATATGCGAGGTCAGGAAAATCGTCCTTCCCTCCTTTTGGCATTCCACCAGCATGTCTTTCACCAACGCCCGGGCCATGGGGTCCAGACCGCTCATCGGTTCGTCGAGGATCATCAGCCTGCAGCCGGTCATGACGGTGCCGATCAGGCCCAGTTTCTGGCGCATGCCTTTCGAATAGGTCTGCACCCTTCGCTTCAAGGCCGCCGGATCGAGGGCCAGACGCTCGGCGGAGGCGATCACCGCGCTCCTGTCGAACGGCTGTTTATAAAGCTCCAGGGAAAATCTGACGAACTCCATGCCGGTCAGGAACCAGGGAGGCTCGAAACGTTCGGGCAAATACGCCAGTGACACCCTGCCTGCCTTCGAGGCCGGCGGCTTGCCATAGACGGTGATCGAGCCGCTGTTTTGCGTGCGTAAACCGAGAATGCATTTGATGAGGCTGGTCTTGCCGGCGCCGTTGAGGCCGATCAGGCCGAAGGTTTCACCCGCCAGCACGCGCAGGGAAACATCCCGCACGGCGCCAAGCTTGCCGTACGAAATACTGACATGGTCGAGGGCGAGAATTTCTTCAGGCATCGCTTATCCCGGCAAAAAAATCCGCGTATCGATATTGAATCGCTGGTGCGGGCGAAGACGCAGCGGGAAAATCTGGTTCGTGTACTCGTCGATCCATTTCATTTCGACATATTCCTTGTACACCTTCAGATCCATCACTTCTTTAGGGATGGCTTTGGACGTTACGCGCTTACCGTTCAGCCAGATCGTCCAGTCTTCGTTGTGTACGAAAACAATACCGCTGAGAACAATCTCGCGCTCTTCCGGCGGCGGCTTGGCCTTATGCGTTTCACGGTTGTTCAGCGCGCGATCGAGTTCTTCCTGCGTGACCGGACGGACACCGCCCTGGCGCGAACGCTTGGCATCGACAATGACGGTATGCTCCCAGTGCGTGAACAGCAGTGAACGTATTTCATTCGGATTAATTTCGCCGTCGGCGATGGGCGGCACAGTCGGCGTTGCGCCATCAGGCGTCACTGCAGCGGGATCCTGCGGAACCACAGCTGCCGCCGGGTCCGTTGCAGGCGAGGAAATCCCCAGCGGTATGGGCTGCGGAATGTCCTGGGCTGCATCCTGCGCTTTCACAAATGAAACAGAGGACGATAAAGCCGCTGCTGTCAGCGTTATAAAAACTGCCCTGAAAAGGAGTGTCCGCTTCATCATTGCGGCGCTCCTTCGACCGGCGCGCCGATCACGTCTTTGGACGGGATCATCGTGCGCCAGAGTACATCAATATCAGCGGAGACGAGTTGCGGGTTTGCACCGCCCGCGATGCTCCGCAGGATGTCGCCGGAGATTTCGGCTTTGCGCTCGAGACTGATTCTTTGAATCGCCATATGGCCTGGGAAAAATCTATCGACGAGATACAGATAGCGGTAAACATCTACGTCATCCATCGCTTCGAGCCTTATTTTTACGGGGCTGACGAGAATTTTATGCTCGGCTTTCTCCGCTTCCACGTTGTCCTCGACAGTACCGCCCTGGATATTGGCGATAGCGGAGACCACGCCGGCCTGTTTCTGGATTTTTTCAAAAACGATCTCGGCTTCGCGGCGACCTTGCTTGCCGAAGAAGCCGCGCTTGCGCAGTTGATCGAACTGCGCCTGCTGGACCGAAAGCTGGTTGAATTCGATCTGCATCCGGGTAATATCGTTTTGCACTGTCGAAGTCTGGCCGCGCAAAGTTTTGAGTTCGCGCTCCTTCTTCATGCCTTCCGGCATCAGGTAAAGATAAACGGTTGCCGCCAGGACGACGTTGACGCCGATCAGGATCAGAATTGTAAGAATGCGCCGCGCGCCAAGAATCCGGATCATTGCGACACCTCTTCTTCATCGCCAACCGGCGGCCCCTTGACCATGATCTCAGCCACGAAATCCTGACTCACTTCATTTTTCTGCACTTCACCAGTTTCGACGGTGACCTCCTCGACATATTCGTAATCCTTGAGCAGCTTTGTGACCTCGACGGTATGCTCGGGCAGCAGGCTCTGGAGACGACCACGCAGATCCTCCACTTCCCTGTTGCCCTTGTCGATGTTGGTGGTGCTCGGGTACGTCATCTGCAGCGTCGCCTCGAACAGCGGGCTGGATGATTGCTGAACCGCGTTCACGAGATCGGTCACCAGATTTTGATCCGGACGGCGGACCAGCACGTTATCCAGCCGCAGATCTTTGCCCAGGGCCTGGCCGATGCTTTTGAAAAGACGCAACAGCTTGACGTTGTTTTTCTCCAGATCGTCATAGACAGCGATCGAGCTTTGGACCAGGCGCACGTCAAATCCCAACTCTTCCTTGCGTTGGACCTCTTTCTGGTACTGCACGTTCAACTGGGAAAGCTTGGCCGTGGATGTATCGAGGTCTTCGTAAAGCGTGCTGAGGAACGACATCTGGTTCAGCAGCTGGTAGCCAAGAAATCCTGCGACCATCACGAGAAGGACGGAGGCGGCCATGGCTGCCTTACGCGGCTTTGAAACCTGGTCCACCTGCGACGCGCGCATCGGCAGGATGAATTTCTGCTTCTTGCCCGTCCATGCAATATGCAGCGGGTCGGCATAACGGAAATCTTCCTGCTGGCCGAGCGGGACATTCAGAATCTTCGCCGCCTCGGCGGAAGTCAGCGCCGTATATTTGCACGGCTCCTCGATTTTCGCCTCGATGGCCTCGCCGGCCGCCGAATTGGCCATGACGATCACATGGAGCCCGTCTTCCTGCTGGAAGCCGAAACGCGACAGGTAGCCCATGGTCGCCTTGAATTCCTGGTGCACTTCGGTCGCCCACACATCGACATCATTGTCGTTGTCGACAATCGGCGTCATACGCGTCAGGGCCAGTTCGCCGTTCTTGGTGACGATCTGGCGCAAGGAACCGTTTTTGTGCTGGCCGATAAACAGGACCCAGCGGCATTTGGGCTCGGTTTTTTTTGTCAATTTCGCAGAAAGCGTTTTGACCATGTCCGAGGATTCCACCGGCAGAAGGCAGAAGCCTGCAATGGATACGAGCGACTGGTTTACCGAACCGATGGTGTTCGAGAACTGCTTGGTATCGGGCATCGCGGCGAAAATATAGATGTCGGCGGCGACTTTCTTTTCCGTTTTCGGCAGTTTTTCTTTCAGCGGGTACGCGGCCTTCACCGGGTAATTCGGGAAGGCGACGTTCAGTTTTCTTTTCAGCATGCCGGCCTTGTCGAGAACGCCGACACCGGATTTCATGACTTTTTCCTTGCGGTAGTGCTGCTCGACCATGTCGTTCAGGATCAGCACCTGCTTGCCGCCGCAATCCTTTTTCAGGATGCTCGCGACATTCTGAATGAAATTTTCAGCTTCCCACGGCACGGTCTCGATCAGCTGCACGCCCCGCGCGCCGGTCGAATAGATATAGGCCGCCTCGTCGGAGACGAGCATCACGGTGCGGCTGGGGGCAAGAAAAGATAGGGTCATTAGCGGTTACACCTAGAAATCAATGTTTTCGAAGCTGCCATAGATGGGCCCGAACACGCCCGCAGCAATCCATAGTATCATACCTCCCAGTAGTCCCGTAAGGGCCGGTTCGATCATGGCAATCAGGCCGTCAACGGCCTCGTCCACGTCCTTGGTATAGAAATCGGAGACCTGCTCCAGGACGACCGTCAGGTTACCGGATTCTTCGCCGATTTTAAGCATCCGGACGACCATGCTGGGAAATTCGCCGGAATAATTGAAGGCTTCGGATAAAGGGCTTCCGGACGATACATATCGCTCCACCAGTTCCAGCGCTTCGAGCAGCACGCGGTTCGTGACCGTCTGACGTGCCGATTTCAAGGCGTTGACAACATCGATGCCGCTGGCGAACAGCGCGCCGAATGTCTGGGCGTAACGGGCAATCGAAATTTTGCGGATGATGTTGCCGAAGATGGGCATGTTGAGGAAAATGGAGTCCACCCGGTAAGCAAAATTGTCGGATACCTTGGCCATCACTCTAAGAACGATGAAAAGAATGACCGGCACCCCGAGAACCGCCCACCAATAGCCCGCGAAAAAGTCCGACGTGGCGATCAGGGCGGTCGTGTAAAACGGCAGCTCCTGGTCCAGGTTGCGGATAAAGCCGACAATCTGGGGCACGACGTAACCCATCATCACGACAATAGTGACGAACACAACCAGACAGACGATCATGGGGTAGCGGGTCGCCTTGCGGATTTTCGACTGCATCGAGTCGACCCACTTCAGGTACTTTGTCAGCTGTTTGTACGGTGATGTCAGGTCGCCCGTGTCTTCGCCCGCCTTGATCAGCGAGATATAGAGATTGTTAAAAACCTTGCCGTGCTTCGCCATCGCTTCAGATAGCGCCGCGCCATCGGAAACGTCGCGGTAGATTTCCGTCATCATATCGCGCATCCGACCATTCTCGGTCGTATCACGAATGTCGGCCAGTGAATCGAGCAGCGGAACGCCCGCGCTTTGCATCTGTTCCATGTGCACGAAGAATTGAATCAGGTCGCGGATTTTGACCCGCTGCATCGAGGCGCTTCCGAATGACATGCCGCCTTTTTTGGAATCAAGCGATTTGCAGTCAACGAGTTCCAGCCCCGCGGACTGGAGCTGGTTGTATAGATCGGTTTCGCTGGCAGCCGAGATCACGCCCCGAATGGGCCTGCCGTTTTCGTTTACAGCTCTATACTTATAGCGTTCCATAATTTTTGATCAGAGGACGGGGGCGAAGAAAAACAATTACTCGCAGAAGTGTTACCTGTTGATATCCACAACTGTTGCGAGGGCTTTAAGATCGGTTACCCCCTCGAGCACCTTCAGGATGCCATCGTCCTTCATGCTTTTAAAGCCTTTTTTCACGGCCAGCGCCTTCAGATCGGCTTTTGATTCCCCGCGGGCCAGCGATTGGTCCAGTTCATCGTCGAAAAAGAGAATTTCGGCAACGGCAATCCTGCCCTTGTAGCCCTGCCCTTTGCACATGTCGCAGCCGCCCTGTCTGGATTTGAAAATCTGCGGCGGGGCCGTCGCTTCGACGCCCAGAATATGGCATTCCTGCTCATCCGGGTGATAGGCCACTTTGCAGTGAGGGCAAAGAACGCGCGTCAGGCGCTGGGCAAATACGGAAACAATGGCGCCGGCGAGCATACCGGGCTTCATGCCAAGGTCAAGCAGGCGCGGAATGGCGCCGAATGAATCGTTCGTGTGGAGTGACGTATAAACCTGGTGGCCGGTCATGGCGGCCTTGAGGGCCATTTCAGCCGTCGTCTGGTCGCGGATTTCACCGATGAAGATGATGTCTGGATCTTGACGCAGAAGCGCTTTGATCCCTTCGGAGAATTCAAGAACCCCTTCCCGCACATGAGTCTGGCGGATCATACCCAGCGAATATTCGACCGGGTCTTCCAGTGTCTGGATGTTGACATCCACCGTGTTGATTTCATTCAGCATCGAATAGAGCGATGTTGTTTTACCGGAGCCGGTTGGACCCGTGACGATGATGATGCCTTCCGGCTTGGCCTGCGCGCGCTTGATGAGGTCAAGGTTGTGCGGACTGAAGCCCAGCTTGCTCAGCGGCATGATGTTCGCGCTCTTGTCGAGAACGCGGAGAACGATGTTTTCGCCGTGCACCGTCGGCAGCGACGAAACACGAAAATCGGCATCGCGGCCGCCGACATTCAGGTTAAAGCGGCCGTCCTGCGCGCTCATCTTGTCGGCGATGTTCATGTTCGACATGATCTTGATGCGCTGGGAAATACCACTCCAGTGTTGTTTATGCAGAATCTGCGCCGTGAAAAGTTCGCCGTCCAGACGGTAACGAAGACGAACAAAGTTCTCTTCCGGTTCAAAGTGCAAGTCCGAAGCGCCCATTTTTACGGCTTCGAAAACCAGCGCG
>Ga0247727_10009501_pt1 | contig 17600 bp, 12 predicted proteins | sample WisWelCaveWW1625_FD_202498 | JGI IMG/M metagenome (GOLD analysis project Ga0247727, IMG submission 202498) | Biofilm microbial communities from Wishing Well Cave, Virginia, United States - WW16-25 | ecosystem: Environmental > Aquatic > Deep subsurface > Groundwater > Cave microbial mat | place...
CCTTACAATTTCATCCTCCATACTTCGCCCGTGCAAGAATCCTTTTTGCTGGAATATCATTGGCACATCGAAATCATGCCCAAGTTAGCTAAAATCGCCGGTTTTGAGTGGGGATCGGGATTTTACATAAATTCGACCCCGCCTGAAATAGCGGCGGAAGACTTACGAAACGCGGTTTAAGTTGATTAAACTGGCCTTGAAACGATGAAAAGTAAACTCAATATTCTCTACGTAGCTTCTGAGGTTTTTCCGTTTACACAAGCCGGAGCGCTCGGGGAAATCTCGGGCGCCCTGCCCAAATATCTCAAAAACTATGGCCATGATATTCGCGTCATTATGCCAAACTACCGCGCCATCAACGAGCGTAAGTATGTTTTGCGCGACGTCATTCGGCTGCAGGGCATAAAAATAAAAATCGGCGAAGACGTTTACGAGGCGAGCGCCAAATCCGCCTTCATTCCGGATTCCAAAGTGCAAGTTTATTTTTTGGACAACAAACATTTCTTCGATCGCGAAGGCCTGTACAGCGACGCTGCTACCGGTAAGTATTTCAATGACAACGCCGAGCGCTTCGTTTTTTTCTGCAAGGGATGCCTGGAAATTCTAAAGCTGCTGCACTGGCAACCCGATATTATTCATTGCAACGACTGGCAGACTGCGGCTATTCCTTTCTTGTTAAAAACTGCCTATCGCGATGACACTTTTTTTAAAAGCACGCGGACGCTGTTGTCCTTTTATAGCTTTGCCAACGAAGGTATTTTTGAATCCTCGGTTGCGGCTAAACTTGGCATTGCGGATTCCGAGTTGGATTCCCCCGGACTGCGGAAAAACAGTCATCTTAATTTTATGAGAATAGGACTGGAATTCGCCGATTTGTTGAACACCTCAAGCGCCGCTTCTTCAAAAGCAGTTGTGGAGCAATTTCGAAATTCCGAGCTGTTCGATGTTTTCAAGAAAAGGAAGGATGACATTCACGGAATCAGCAATGGCATCGATGAACAGATTTGGAATCCTGAGCTGGATAATTTTATTCCAGTGAAATTTAGTCGTCGCGACCTCAGCGGCAAAACCAAGGACAAAGAAGAATTGTTGAAGCGCTTCGCCTTATTTTTCAACGATAAGATACCCGTGGTAAGCCTGATTACTCGCCACTCCGACGATGAAGTAACGGATGCCCTTTCCGACATGATTGAGCAGGTTGCGCGTCTGGAAATACAATTGTTGATTGCCGGGCCGGCGGCCTTGAAACATAAAAAGAAATTAAAAATCATTCAAAAGAACTACCCCGATAAAATTGGCATTGAGCCAAATCTGGACATGGCGCTTTTGCACTTACTGCTTGCAGGCAGTGACGTTTGTTTGGCGCCTTCTCGGTTTGATTCCTGCGGCTTGAATCAACTTTACAGTTTAAGTTATGGCGCCATTCCGATTGTCCACAAGTTGGGCTCAGGCGCAGAGTACATCGAGGACGTCAATAACGAAAACAGCTCCGGAAACGGGTTTGTCTTCACGCAAGCCGACTCGAAAGAAATTCTCAAAGTCATCAAGAATGTTTTGAAGCATTATGACAAAAAGGAGTTTTGGAACAGGATTGTTCAAAACGCTATGAAACAAGACCTCTCGTGGGGCGCTTCGGCTCAAAAATACATCAAATTATATCAGAAGCTTCTGACCACTAAAAGCTCAAGCAAGTAAAGTTGTGCATATAGTCTTCAAACCATTTCAAAACGACCGATTGTGTTGAACCACGATGTATTTCCTCTTTATGTTCCGTGTTCCATTGAGGGACAATGTTTCGGGCTAACACACGCAACGCCAACGATTTTAACGAAACCTACGCTATTACTACCATGAAAATACTGAAAATAAGCTATCACGCTACGAGCAGTCGCCTATCTAGTACTGGCATGGTATTTGTTGACAACCACATTTCATTTAAAGTGTAGGGGCAATTCACGTTTATGGAAGGAATCCAGATTTCGGAGTCCAGAGTTGGCGCAAGACGCGATATTGCAATGTTGACTGTCAAAGGGTACGTCGATACGATGACGTGCTCAATTCTGTTGAATCGCATGACCGAGAATATGAACAACGGGACTCTGCAAATCATCATCGATATGGCGCAGGTCAATTATGTGAGCAGCGCCGGATGGGGAGTATTTGTAGGCGAAATCAAAGGCATCCGCGAACGCGGCGGCGATTTGAAAATTGTGCAGATGACCCCTGAAGTTTATGATGTTTTTGAAATGTTGGAGTTCAACAAAATCCTATCGTATTACGACTCTGTTGAGGAGGCTATCAACGACTTTGACTTATCGCTTGGCTTGGACATAACCAAAAGCCTCAAGCGCTCATTTAATCCCGAGGTCGAGACCAAACAGAAAGTCGCTCCGCAGGTGGCGGCGCAGCGGCTCGCCCCCCGGCCCGCTCCGGGGGAGAATCCGCAATATGTTTATAAAAAGACTAAGGTTGATGAAAAGATTATTCCTTTGACTGAAAAGATCAAATTAATCGTTGTTGATGATCCGCGCCGCGGCGCTCTCAAGATCAAAAAAGCCTTGATGACCGAGCGTTTTGGCTACACCAAAGTAAGTATGCTCAGGATCTATCGCACTCTTAAAAAACTGAATCTTGAGACCCACGAAAAAAGATTTCGGTTTTATCGTTCGCGGTGATTTTTTAATTAATCAAATCTTGAGATTGCTGGTATTCAAAAAGAAAGCGAGAGGCTGATGAAATCAAAAAGCAGTCAAGCATGGTTGTGTCGGTGGGTTGGATTTTTAGCAGTGGCACACTTTTTTTTAATGGGTAACAGCCAAGCACAAAATCAATTATCCACTCAGAGTTTTAAAAAGGGCGATGCCGTGCGCTTGATCATCTGGCAGCCTTACCGAGTCGCCGATAGCAAAACCCCATCACTGGATATTAATGGAGAATACCTGATCGACAGTCGCGGGGCGGTCTTTTTTCCAATAATCGGGGAAGTGCGGGTAGTGGGTCACAATACCATGAGTTTGGCCGATGATTTGAAAGAGAAACTCAGTCCGTTTTTTCAGGATCCGGTCATTGTAGTTGAACCACTGATTCGGTTAACTGTGATCGGCGCATTTCGCCGACCTGGTACCTACTTGATCTCCCCCGAAGCTTCTTTTTGGGAGTTGATCAACCTCGCTGGCGGTCCTGACGACAACAGCAATCTGAACAAGATGGTGGTACAGCGCGGCGGCAAAGTCGTAAAAAAGAATATCCTGAGCGGGTTTGAGAAAGCTTACTCTCTGCAGGAAATGGGCATCTATTCCGGCGACCAGGTTTTCGCGCCGCAGAAGAAGGAATTCCGGATGAAGGACGCCTTCGAAATTGTCAGGTTTGGCATCTCGTTACTGAACCTTTATCTAATAATTACTCGGTTATAATAAATAGCAATTAGAATGATTCTGAGTTTGAAATTAATTTTCGGAGAGTAAGACATCATGGAGCAGTATTTCATCGATGATGATGAACATTTAAACGGTGAAAAGTTAGACTTTAGAAGATATTACCGTGCGCTCCTCAAGCGCTGGTGGCTCATGTTGCTGATTGCCATTGTGGTCACGGGTCCGTGGTTGTGGTATTTGAGCCAGCAGCCGCCCATCTATGAGGCTATCGCTACAATCAAGTTCAAAAATTTTGCCGGCAACGATCCCACACTAGCGCTCAGCCGGAAGATGGAGCTCACCAGCCGATCGTTTGCTGAAAGGGTGGTGGCCCAACTCGGTCTTACTATGGGCCTGCAGCCGCAGAACGAACATGTTTCTCATCGCAATGAAATTTTCGCCGATTTTTTAACCACCCACGATCCGGTTCCCGGAGTATATGTTTTGAAGCTTAAAAAAGATGAAATGTTCGAATTGCGCCAAAAAGTTGACGAACAAAACGAAAAGATTGTCAAAAAGGGACCGATTAGCGAGATTCGCGAACAAGCCTGCGAAGTGAATGGCTTCTCATTCACATTGGCCAATACGAATTTTGTTCTGCCGCTCGATGTTCCCTTTAAAATTGTTGCCTTCCGCAACGCGGTCAAGTCATTTCAAGGGAGAACCGACGTACAAGTGGACAAACTCGGCACACTCATGACCGTGACGCTCACGGACACCGATCCAGATATGGTTGCCGAGATGACCAATCGTCTCGCCCAAATTTTTATCGAAGAAAGCGCTCTTCTCAAAAACCAGGGCACGACCGGGCGCCGCAAAATATTGGAGGAGCAGCTTGAGCTTATCAAACAGCAATTAGACGAATCTGATCGCGCATTGAAGGAATTTCAGGAGCGTTATTCGACGTATCTCGATACTGATGAAAACAAAAAAATCAACGATGTCATGACGCTCACCAGCCAAAAAGAGAAACTGCAGGATGTCCTCAATACCTTGAAAGGACTTCTGGCAAAAATCGATGAAGTCGAAATCCCGACGAACGGCGACGGCAAAAGCGAGGATACCAGCGATCTTACCCACCGTTATATCATGGCCGAAATTGCCCAACATGCCATTTTCAATGACGACGCCAACATGGTCATCGAGCGCAAGCGTTTAGAAGACCTTGAGAGCCAGTGGCGGGATATTACCAGCCGCTACTCACCGGAAAACATTAAAGCAAAAGAAATCCTCGCGGAGATTAAAAAGCTGCATGTAAAAATCGAAAGCAGCGCCCGCAAGAAAGTTCAATTGCTCGAAAGTCAGATGTATGGCGTCAATCAGGAAATTGGGCGCGCTGACTCCCGCTTGCGGCAGCTTCCAACTCAACAATACCAGCTCAGTGAATTGACTCGGCAGAACAAGGTTTTGGAGCGCCAATACCTCGATTTGCTGGCGAAAACCGAAGATGCCCGTATCTCCGAAGCCGTTTCTTCTGAAGACATCGAAATTCTGGATTCAGCCATTGTGCCCGAGCTTCCCACCAATCGCGACAAAGTCCAAAAGGGCGCCATTGGCGGTGTGTTTGGTTTGATGCTGGGAATGGGGATCGTTTTGTTGATCGAGTTTTTGGACAAGACGATCAAAACCGTTGACGACGTTAAGCGTACTCTGAAATTGCCAGTTTTGGGGACTATCCCTCGAATTGATTTTACGAACGTTTTCGAATATCAGGATTCCGAAAAAATCAAGCAGATCGACCAGCAGTTGGTTACCCATGATTACTCGCCGACTCCGGTGGGTGAAGCCTATCGATCTTTGAGAACGAATTTGTTGTTTTCTAAAGAAAATGGCCGCATTCAATCACTGGTCGTCACCAGCAACGAACCCGGCGACGGCAAGTCCTTCACCGCTGCCAACTTGGCTATTACACTGGCGCAGCTAAAGTCTAAAACAGTTTTGATCGATAGTGATTTAAGGCGGGGTGTTCTTCATAACACTTTCGGTATGCCCAAAGAGCCGGGGTTCAGCAACTACCTGACCAGCGGATTGCCTCTCAACACGGTCTTGCGGGAGACGCATATTCCAAACTTAATGCTGATTAGTTGCGGCTCACTTATTCCGAACCCATCGGAGTTGTTGGGCTCCCATCAAATGCAGCGTTTTTTGGACGAAGCCAGAAGAAAGTTCGAGATCATCATTTTTGATACGCCTCCTCTCAACGCTGCCACCGATGCGGTGGTTGTTGGCACACAAGTGGATGGCACCGTGATTGTCATTCGCGCAGGAAAAACGGACCGCGACTTGGCGAAGCAGAAACTGGAGCTGTACAATAACGTGCCGGCAAAAATTCTGGGCACCATTCTGAACGGCACCACCGAAGATATGGCGCATCCGGGATACAGTTATTATCACTATTAGGATTTGTAGCGCGGTCCAATTAATTCCATGCAGAGAATTCTGATCACAGGAGGGGCTGGGTTCATTGGCTCCCACCTCAGCGAAACGCTCCTCGATGCTGGCAACGAGGTGGTGGTCTTGGACAACTTTAACGATTATTACTCCCCACAAATAAAGCGACGAAACACCGCGCCACTGCTTTCCAAAAAATCTTACACTCTCATTGAAGGCGACATTCTGAACACGGAGTTGTTGGATCAGATCTTCGAGAAATCGCGGATTCAGGTTGTGGTACATCTCGCGGCGCGCGCCGGGGTGCGGTTCTCGATCAAAGAACCTCTATTGTATCAGAAAGTCAACGTCGAAGGCACCACTAATTTACTCGATCACGCTCGCAAATATAAAGTAGGTAAGTTCATTTTTGGGTCGTCCTCCTCGGTGTACGGTGAAAACGAAAAGGTACCCTTCAGCGAAGCCGATCCGGTCGATCATCCGATTTCTCCTTACGCCGCTACCAAAAAAGCCGGTGAGCTTATCTGTTACACCTATCACCATCTCTATCAACTTCCGATAACCTGTCTGCGGTTTTTCACCGTCTATGGCCCTCGGCAGCGGCCAGACATGGCCATTCACAAATTTACGCACAACATTTATCATGGCGAAAAAATCACCATGTTTGGCGATGGCAGTTCGCGGCGCGATTACACCTTTATCAGTGATATAATCGATGGCATCACAAAATCAATTGTTCATTGCAGAGCATATCACATTTACAATCTGGGAGAATCAAAAACGATTGAGTTGAGGGACCTGATTAACTTGATCGCGCACCACCTTGGCAAAAAACCTTTGATTGATGTTCTATCCAACCAGCCGGGAGATGTGACAGTCACCTATGCTGATATTTCGAAAGCTAAGGAGGAAATTGGATATGATCCGAGAGTAGGAGTTGATGAGGGAATCCAGCAATTTGTGAAATGGTTTGTTGAGACAGCACGTTGATACTGAGCGCAGTTACAAGTTGATACGGGTTTCGCATGGTTAAAGAAAAAGAAGCCTTCCTAAGTCACGCGGCAAAAGTCATTGATGCGTTTTTCATAATTTTAGCCAATGTTCTTTCCTATTTTATTAGTGTTTATATCCGGAGCCTTTACCAGTTGGGAGAAATGGCCTATGCCATCGCCCCTAACCTCCAGGGTCTGATCTTTTTCACCGAAAAGAACATCATCATCGTTGGATCGACTATACCCATTTGGCTTTTTTTGCTGTCGGTGCAGGGCGCTTACAAGGAATTTCGGACGCGCACCTTTTCCAAGGAGCTGGAAGTCATCATCAAGTCCTGCATTCTGGCGACTATCGCGCTGGGGAGCATTATCTTCTTGTTTAAAATGACGCTGACCAGCCGTCTCTACATCGGCATCAACGCCATCATTACGGTTCTTCTGCTGACCTTCTCGCGGCTGCTGCTTAACAACTTTTTTGATTACATTCACAAGCGGGGCTACAACCAGGTCAATCTCCTGATTGTCGGCACCGGCAAACGTGCGCGAGATTTCATCAAGATGGTGAAATTGCGCGCCAATTGGGGGCTGCGGGTTGTGGGGTTGATCGACGACGAGCACGGCATGTTTGGCAAAGAAATTGAAGGCCTGCGAGTGTTGGGACGGCTGCAGGACATTCCCTTTATTTTGCACCGCATCGTGATCGATCGCGTCATTTTCGTGGTACCGCGCTTGTGGCTCAACCGCATCGATGAAGCAATTATGGCGTGCGAACGCGAGGGCATTCCAACCTCCATCAGTCTGGATTTGTACAATCTGCGCATCGCAAAAGTGCGCCAAACGGATTTTGCTGGCTTTCCGCTTCTTGATTTCGAAACTTTCTCTGCAGAACCCTGGCAGCTTTTTATAAAACGCACAATGGATATCTTTCTTGCTATTTTGTTTTTAATACTTTTTAGTCCGCTTATGCTGGTGTCGGCTATCGTTATCAAATCGACTTCCAAAGGCCCGACCCTGTTCGGCCAGATCCGCTCCGGGCTGAACGGCCGCAAGTTCAAGCTTAATAAATTCCGTACGATGGTAGTTGGCGCTGAGATGAAGAAGCGCGAGCTGGAAAAAATGAACGAAATGGAAGGCCCAGTTTTCAAAATCAGACACGATCCGCGCATCACGCCATTTGGCCGATTTTTGCGCAAATTCAGCATCGATGAATTGCCGCAGTTATGGAATGTCCTGAAGGGCGACATGAGTATCGTTGGGCCGCGGCCGCCGCTGCCCGTCGAGGTGGAGCTCTACAAATTGTGGCAGCGCCGGCGCTTGAGCTTGAAACCCGGTTTGACCTGCATTTGGCAGGTGAGCGGCCGTAATAGGATTCAGTTCGAGAAGTGGATGGAAATGGATTTGGAGTACATCGATAACTGGTCGCTTTGGCTCGATATCAAAATCATTTTCAAAACTATCTTTGTCGTTTTATTTGGGTACGGGGCGAGCTGACTTACAGAAATCCGAAACTCGAAATTGGAACCAAATTCAAAAGACCAAATTCAAAACATTCTGAAACGATCCGAGAAACCGGCTGATGAACAGATCGCTGCTATCGACAGAAAAAAAGTTTGGTCATTTGATATTTGAATTTCGGATTTGTTTCGTATTTCGGGCTTCGATATTCGAATTTTTAAGCTATGGAGCACTAAATCAAAAGGAGGCCTAATTGCATATCAGTGTGATAGGCACGGGCTACGTCGGTTTGGTTACTGGTACCTGTTTCGCAGAATTCGGCAATGACGTCATTTGTGTTGATGTTGATGCGCAGAAAATTAAAAGCCTGCGAAATGGCAAAGTGCCGATTTATGAACCGGGTCTGGAGGACTTAGCTGCCAAAAACATCCGCGAAGGGCGTCTCACTTTTACCACCGATCTCAAATCCGCCGTTGAAAAATCACTGGTAATTTTCGTCGCCGTCGGCACCCCACAGAGAGACGACGGCTCCGCCGATCTACAATTTGTGGAAGCAGTGGCCAAAGAAATTGCCGGTTATTTGAACGGCTACAAAGTCATCGTCAATAAGAGCACGGTTCCGGTCGGCTCCGGCAGATGGATGGATGAGGTCATCAAAAAGCACCTGCGAGAAAAACACGGCTTCAGTGTGGTTTCCAATCCGGAGTTTCTGCGTGAGGGCTCGGCCATCGAAGATTTTCTGCGCCCCAACCGGGTGGTCATCGGCGCGGAAAGCAGCGAAGCCATCGCCATCATGAAGGAGTTGTATTCGCCGCTCTATTTGATCGAAACGCCCTTCGTGATTTGCAATCTCGAAAGCGCCGAGTTGATCAAATACGCCTCCAATGTCTTTCTCGCCACTAAGATTTCTTTCATCAACGAAATCGCCAATTTTTGTGAGATGATTGGCGCCGATGTGCATCATGTCTCGCAGGGCATGGGATTGGACAACCGTATCGGCAAGAAATTTCTGCACCCCGGTCCGGGATTTGGCGGCTCCTGTTTCCCGAAGGACACCACAGCGCTGCTTCAGCTCGGCCAGAAACACAATTTTGATTTCCAAATACTCAAGTCCGCGATTCAAATTAATGAGCAGCAGCCGGCATTTATGGCGAAAAAAATTAGGGACGCCGTTGGCGAGCTAAAAAACAAAACGCTCGGCGTACTTGGGCTGTCGTTTAAACCGAACACCGACGACATGCGCGAGGCGCCATCCCTCAAAATTGTTAAAGAGCTTCAAAAGGAGGGCGCGTGCATCAAAGCTTTTGATCCCGTGGCTATGGACAACGCCAAAAAGGTGATGCCCGAACTGACTTATTGCGAAGACACCTACGAGGTCGCCCAGGATTCCGACGCGCTAATTTTCATCACCGAATGGAATCAATTCCGCAGCCTCGATCTGGACAAAATCAAATCGCTGATGAAGACGCCGATCATCGTTGATCTCCGAAACATTTACCATCCAGAAAAAATGCGGGAGAGGGGTTTTCACTATACCAGCGTCGGCCGTCGCTAACATCACCGCTAACGTTGCGCTATGAAAAAAATGTTGGGAGGTATGCCACCCGTTGTTAAAGCATTTGACTTTTTTTTGCCGAAGTAAAAAGATAGCTTTGCCAGTAACTTATCTCATGTTATGCCTGTGTCAGCTCTAAACAACGTTTCAGCCTGACACAAGCCGAGCATTCGCAATCAGTCGTGGGCCGATCCTCTAAGATAATAAATTTAAATAGTTAAGCCTGTTAGTTCTGGATGGCGATTTTTGGTTTTTGATGGCATCATACTTGCTTGGGGCATGATGATTTAGGGTTTTTGAGAAGCCATCGTGGGTTGAGCCTTTAAGGAAGGATAAACACATGCGCACGTTGATGATCGCTCCCCAACCTTTTTTCCAGCCGCGCGGAACCCCTTTTAGTGTTTTGCACCGACTTAAAGCACTCTCGGAGTTAGGGTATAAAATCGATTTGCTCACTTATCATTTAGGCGATGACGTTGCTATCGACGGCGTGACCATCCATCGCATTGCGAAGGTGCCGTTCGTCAACAAGATCGCCATCGGGCCATCGAAGAGCAAAGTGGTATTGGATGTCTATGTTTATCGAAAAGCGCTGCACATGTTGGCGGAGGGGAAATACGATTTGATTCATTCCCACGAAGAGGCCGGATTTTTTGCCACACGACTTTCGCGCAAATTCCAAACCCTTCATCTTTACGATATGCATTCCAGTCTGCCGCAGCAACTGTCGAATTTCAAATTCAGCAAATCGAAAATTCTGATTAATAGTTTTGAAAATTTAGAGGCGCGCACTATCAACGGCGCTGACGCGGTGATCACCATTTGCCCGGAACTGTACAGTTACGTCAAAGAGCGATTTCCCCAAAAATTTAACATGCTCATCGAAAATGTCGCCGACAATAGTCTGGTGTTCGGCTCGCAAGTGGACGCAAAGGCCATCCGTCGCCAGTTGCAGACCAACGGCGAATCCGTGGTTCTCTACGCCGGCACGTTTGAGCCCTATCAGGGCATTAATTTGTTCATCCAGTCCTGCGCAAAAGTGATTGCCCAAAACAAACACGTACGCTTTGTTTTGGTGGGCGGCAAGCCGGAGCAGGTGGATCAATACAAAAAAATGGTAAACGAGTTGAAGCTTGACAACTACTTCGTTTTCACCGGCTCGGTTTTGCCAGAGGAAGTGCCCGCGTACATCGATGCCTGCGACGTGCTGGTTTCGCCGCGGGTATCCGGCAATAACACGCCGCTGAAAATCTATTCGTATCTGCGATCCGGCAAACCGATCGTCGCCACCAATCACATCACCCACACACAGGTTTTGGATCGCGACGTCGCGGTGCTGACGGAATGCGATCCCGCTTCGTTCAGCGACGGCGTGCTGGCGGTTTTGAATGATGCCAATTACCGAACACGCCTCGCAACCAACGCGCAGCGACGCGCTGAAGAAAAGTACAGCTACGACGCTTATTTGAGAAAAACGAAAGTGGTGTACGAATTTTTGGAAAAACAGCTAACCACTCGGAGGGCAATCAACTAATGTGCGGTATCTGTGGCTTGACTTATTTTGATCGCGGACGCGTGGTTTCCGAATCCATCATCAAACGCATGTGCGACGCGATGACGCACCGCGGCCCGGATGACGAGGGCTTGCTTACGAAACGCAACGTGGGCATCGGCATGCGCCGCCTCAGCATCATCGATCTCGCCACCGGCCATCAACCCATTTGCAATGAAGACGGCACCGTGTGGATTGTCTTCAACGGTGAGATTTATAATTACCTCGAAGTGCGCGACGAGCTTCTAAAACGCGGACACAAATTTCGCACCAAGAGCGACACCGAGACCATCATCCACGCTTACGAAGAGTACGGCGTCGATTGTCCCAAAAAGTTGAACGGCATGTTCGCGTTTGCCATCTGGGATCAAAAGCAGCAAACGCTCTTCATCGCCCGCGATCGGCTCGGCATCAAACCGATGTATTACTACTACGATTCCGAAAAACTTGTCTTCGCGTCCGAACTCAAATCGCTGCTTGAAGTGAAGGAAGTGCCGCGGCATGTTGAGCTGCAGGCGCTGGACATGTATTTGACGTTCGAATACATTCCCGCCCCGTACACGATTTTCCAAAACATTGCCAAGCTTTCGCCGGGACATTGGTTGAAACTTGAAAACGGCAAAGTCACAATCCGCAAATACTGGGATGTGAAGTTTGACGAGCGGGAGTACAAAGAAAAGGAAATCTGCGAACAGTTGGTGGCGCTGCTGCAGGACGCGGTGAAGATTCGTTTGATGAGCGAGGTGCCGCTGGGCGCATTTTTGAGCGGCGGCATCGATTCGAGTTCCGTCGTGGCGCTCATGAGCCGCGAGATGAATCGTCCGGTCAAAACGTTTTCCATCGGATTCAAAGAATCGAGCTACAACGAGGTTAACTACGCCCGCGTCGTTGCCAATCATTTCAAGACCGAGCATCAGGAATTTATCATCGAACCCAATGCGTTGGAGCTGGCGGAAAAATTGATCTGGCACCTCGATGAGCCGTTCGGCGACTTCTCGATTTTTCCAACTTATCTCGTTTCGAAAATGGCGCGACAGTACGTCACGGTCGCTCTTTCCGGCGACGGCGGCGACGAGCTGTTCGCCGGCTACGATACGTACATTGCCAACAAAGTCGCGCGCGCCTACCGCCGGCTGCCGGGCTTTTTGCGCAAAGGCGTAGTAGAGCCGTGGATCGCCAAACTCCCGCCGACCGAACAGAAAAAGGGTTTGGTCAATCGCGCCAAGCGATTTGTCGAGGGCACTCTGCTGCCGGACAATTTAGAGCACACGCGCTGGATGATCTTCTTGCAGGAGATGGAAAAGTCGCGGCTGTATGCGCCCGAGGTTCAGTCTGAAATTCGTTACAGCGATAGTTTTGAATTCATCCGCAAATACTTCGGCCAAGTCAAAACTAGTGACGAACTCAACCGGCAATTGTACGTGGATATGAAGACTTATTTGGTGGATGACATTTTGGTGAAAGTCGATCGCATGACCATGGCCACCTCGCTCGAAGGCCGGGTGCCGTTTTTAGATTATCGCTTCGTCGAGTTGACTGCCACCATTCAGAGCCGATTGAAAATGAAAGGCACGAACACCAAATACATTTTGAAGAAAGCGATGAAGGACATTTTGCCGCCGCAGATTTTGAAGCGCGGCAAGCAAGGCTTCAGCATCCCCATCAAAAATTGGCTGAAAGAGGATCTCAAAGGATTGATGCTCGATGTGCTGAGTCCTCATAAAATCAAACAGCAGGGATTTTTTAATTCCGATTACGTGCAGCGGCTCACGCAGGAGCATCTGTCGGGCAAAGACAATCACAGCCACCGTCTATGGGCAATGATGGTGTTTGGAATATGGCACGACATCTATTTGGGAAATCAAAACGGCTTGTTTGAAAAAAGTTTCAAAGCGTCTAATGAGATGGCAGCGGCTGACAATTCCCTCTCCTCCTAGGAGAGGGCCAGGGTGAGGTTTTAAGTGAATGAATGATTCAAGATGCAAATTGCAGAATTCAAATTGCTTGAGCCGATTTTAAATTCTTGCATTTTTCAATTTTCAATTTGTATTGTGTGTGGCCGAAGACCCCATCCTAACCTTCCCCTAAGAGGGGAAGGGATTCTGAATTCCCTCTCCTCCTAGGAGAGGGTCAGGGTGAGGTCCTAAACGATGACACAATTTCAGGAGAATAGAATTGACTGCGACGACTGAAGAGCTTGTAGATACGATGAAAGAGTTGAAAGAACCCTTGCTGGAAAAAATCCGCCATTACTGGAACTCCCACATCCACGATTTGGAATTAGCCAAACATCCCGTTGGCACCAAAGGATTTTTCGAAGACCTCGACGAATACCGCTTCGACAAATTGTGCTACTTGCCGAAAGTCGTGGATTTCAACGGCTATAAAGGCAAGAAGCTGTTGGAGGTGGGATGTGGCGCCGCGATCGATGCGGTGCGATTTGTCCGCGGCGGCGCGCTGGTCACTGGTGTTGACTTATCCGAAACTGCCATCGAACTAGCGAAGAAAAATTTCTCGCACAATGGCTTGAAAGGCGACTTCCGCGTTGGCAATGGTGAAGCGCTGGAATTCGCCGACAATTCTTTCGATGTAGTTTACGCCCACGGCGTCATCCAGTACACCGCTCACGCGCAGAAATTAGTTGACGAAATGCATCGCGTCGTGAAGCCCGGCGGTGAAGTGATCATGATGGTTTACAACCGCAAGTCGTGGCTCAACTTCCTTTCGGTGACTCTCGGCGTCGGACTCGAGCATCAGGACGCGCCGGTCTTGAAAAAATACACCATCGCGGAATTTCGCGATCTGCTTGCCAACTTCTCGCAAGTCAAAATTATCCCAGAGCGCTTCCCAGTAAAATCGCGTTTGCAGAAAGGCGTCAAAGCAATTTTCTTCAACCAGTTTTTTGTGCCCGCCTTTAATTTGATTCCCAGATTCGTCACTCGCAGCACTGGTTGGCATATCATGGTTTTTGCACATAAATAGAAACGAGTTTAATGAAACGAGACCTAACGGAGTTACAGAGGGGGGAGTTTGATGTAGTTGTCATTGGCGGCGGAATTTATGGAGTGTGCACAGCGTGGGACGCCGCGCTGCGTGGACTCTCCGTCGCGCTCATCGAGAAAAGCGATTTTGGCGGCGCCACTTCTTCGAACAGTCTGAAAATCATTCACGGCGGACTGCGTTATCTGCAGCACGCGGATTTCAAACGCATGCGCGAGTCGATTGTCGAGCGCAGTCACCTCATGCGCATCGCACCTCACCTCGTGCATCCGCTGCCATGTTTGATGCCCACCTACGGCCACGCCCTCAAAAGCAAAGAAGTGATGGCGGTGGCGCTGCTCATCAACGACCTAATCGGATTTGACCGCAACCGAATTGTTGGCTCGCAAAGCATACCCCACGGACGAATCATTTCCAAAAAAGAAATCTTGGACATCGTTCCCGGCTTGGATGAAAACGGACTCACCGGTGGCGCGGTGTGGTACGACTGTCAAGTTTCCAACTCCGAGCGTATGTTGCTTTCTATTTTGCACTCAGCGGTAGCGGCCGGCGCAGTAGCGGCTAATTATGTGGAGATGGTGGGATTGCAAAAAGACGGCGATCGTGTCACAGGTGTCAAAGCGCTCGACACGATGAGTGGCGATGAATTTGTCATTCAATCAAAATTGGTGATCAACAACAGTGGGCCGTGGGTGAATTCAGTTTTGCAGAATTTGAATGGACACTATGTTCAGCCCAAAGTCGAGCTTTCGGCGGCGATGAATTTGGTGGTGAAAAGAAAAATCTTTCATGAGTATGCAGTTGGTCTTTGGAGCAAAAAGCAGTTCAAAGACGCCGACGCCGTCGTCAGTAAGGGCGGGCGATTGTTTTTCATCACGCCGTGGAAGGACTACACGCTGGTCGGCACGACTCATGTTCAATATGAAGGCAAGCCCAGCGATTTCAAAATCCGCGAAAGTGATATCGTTAATTTTATGAATGAAGTGAACGACGCTTATCCACCGGCCAATCTCAAACGCGAAGACGTGTCGTTTTTCTACGGTGGGTTGCTGCCCTCCGATGGCGTCAATCCCCAAACCGGCGATGTCAAGTTGTTGAAGACTTATCGCATCGTCGATCACAAAATCGAAAACGGCCTCGATGGGATGATTTCTATTTACGGCGTCAAATACACCACCGCGCGCGATGTGGCGGAGAAAATAGTAGACTACGTTTTCAAAAAATTCGGAAAGTCAGCGCCGGAGTGTCAAACATCGTCGCGGCCGGTTTATGGCGGCAACCTTGATTCATTCGACGAATTTTTGCGCGTGGAGAAAAGCAAACCGTCGAAATTGAGTGAAGACGTCATCGAGCATTTGATCAGCAATCACGGATCAGCGTACAGGAAGATTGTGCGCTATGCCGAAGAGAATCCTCTTTTGGCGGAACCCATCGATTCTTCTTCGATAACGATCAAAGCCGAGATCATTCACGCAATACGTGATGAGATGGCGCTGAAGCTGTCGGATGTCATCCGCCGCCGCACCGAGTTGGGCAGCGCTGAATGCCCATCCGACGCAGCGCTGAAAACTTGCGCGCAGTTGATGGCGGAGGAGTTGGGTTGGGATGCGGCGCGAATTCAGAAAGAAATTGAGGAAACGAAAGAGATTTATGTTCCGGCAGCATGAGACCACCCCCAATCCCCTCCTTGAAAAGGAGGGGGCTAAGAGTTCTACCCTTCTTGAAAAGGAGAGAGCTAAAAGTTCCCCCTCCTTACAAAGGAGGGGGTCAGGGGGAGGTTCCCGCGCCTTCGTCACCGGCGGCAGCGGCTTCACCGGCGGCCACCTGTGTCGCATGTTGGTAGAGCAAGGGTATACCGTCACTGCGCTGGTGCGCGGCGCCAGCAAAGTAGATCATCTCAAATCGCTGGGCATCCAAACCGTCACCGGCGATCTCTCCAGTTCATTTTCACTGAACGGCGCGCTGGAAAACATCGACGTGGTTTTTCACGTCGGTGCCGCGTATCGACAGGAAGGAGTGCCGAAAGAATATTTCTGGAAAGTGAACGTCGATGGGACGCGCTCACTTTTGGAGCAGGCGCGGGACAGCGGCGTGAGGCGCTTCGTCCATTGCAGCACCGTCGGCGTGCAGGGCGAGATCAAAAATCCGCCGGCCAAAGAGAGCGATCCCTACAATCCCGGCGATCACTATCAGGAATCGAAAGTGGAGGGAGAGAAGCTCGCGCTGGGATTTTTCGAGCGTTACAAAATGGCCGGCTCGATTGTGCGACCCGTGGGAATTTACGGCCCCGGCGACACCCGTTTTCTGAAATTGTTCAAGCACATCAACAATGGCAAGTTTCGCATGATCGGCTCCGGCGAGGTTTTGTATCACCTGACTTTTGTGGAAGACCTGGTTCGGGGAATCATTTTAGCCGGTGAGAAGCCGGAAGCCGTTGGCAAAATCTACGCCATTGGCGGGAACGAATATTTGACGCTGAAAGAACTCGTTGCAATGATCGCCGAAGTGTTGGGCAAACCCGTGCCGAAGAAACGTGTTCCCCTCGCTCCGGTGTACGCCGCCGCCGCACTCTGCGAAGTCCTGTGCCGGCCGCTGGGAATCGAACCGCCGTTGTATCGCCGGCGATTGGATTTCTTCACCAAAGATCGTGCATTCGATATTTCAAAGGCCAAACAGGAATTGGGATATGAGCCACAAGTTCCGCTGCGCAAAGGTCTGGCAAGAACGGCGCAGTGGTATAAAGAACAGGGATGGATTTGACAACAAAAGTGCCACGCACCTCGAAGGTGCGTGGCACTTCAGTGAACGTCTGAATTTGATGAAGACAAGAAATACAAAGCGAGTCTGTCATTCCGAATCAGACGCGTTCCCCCTTACCAAAGGGGGCAGGGGTTGTTTGTCGGGTGAGGAATCTGACGAAGAACAGATCGTTGAATCGAGTCAGTGCCGAGTGTATTCGCAGAATCCATTTTTCGACAGGTTTCTCGACTTCGCTGCGCTCCGCTCGAAACGACAGACACGCGAGATTTGTAAAGCTGATCGCTGAATACTGAATATGAAAAAGTGCCAGGCACCTCCGAGGTGCCTGGCACTTAAAGTGAGTCACCCATGAAAAAACTACTCAAAACCGCCATTCGCCTGATCATCAGCGCCTCGCTGATTGTCTTTCTCGTGAGCAAAACCAATCTCACGGAAATCTGGCAATCGGCGAAGGGCGCGGACCCGCTGCTGATTGTGCTGGC
>Ga0247727_10009502_pt1 | contig 17599 bp, 20 predicted proteins | sample WisWelCaveWW1625_FD_202498 | JGI IMG/M metagenome (GOLD analysis project Ga0247727, IMG submission 202498) | Biofilm microbial communities from Wishing Well Cave, Virginia, United States - WW16-25 | ecosystem: Environmental > Aquatic > Deep subsurface > Groundwater > Cave microbial mat | place...
CCGCTCAGGTTGATGAGCGAGGCGATGCCGAGCGACAGGCCGCGCGAAATGATGCACAGGCCAGCGCCGCCGGCGGCTCCGGTCCCGCCCGCCTGGCGTTGCGCGATCGGGGTCACGACGAAATTCGGGCCTTCGGTGACCTTGCCGCCCGGCCCGCCGCCGGTGCCTCGGATGTCCGTCGGCAGGCCCTTGAGCGTATTGCCCACCACCTGGAGCGAGAGGAACGGAAACGACGGATTACGCCCCACCGTCATCGCCGGCGGTAGCGTGGCGAGGCTCGCAGGGGCGCTGGGACCGAACCATGGGAATGCCGCGAAGTCGACGGCGACATGAATGCCGTCCTGGCCGCGGGCATTGCCCACGTAGCCGGCGTTGCCGGTCAGTCGCGAAGTGGGCGTCGAGTCATCGGCGACGCCGGCGAGTCCGTCGCCGATGCCGTCGATCAGGCCGTTGATCGTCAGCGCGCCCTTGATGCGCAGCTGCACATTGAGCGTGATGTTGAGCGTGACGGTGGTCGGGATCGTCAGGTCGCCGTCGTAGTAGTAGATCGCGCCGGCGGCCGTCAGGCTCGCGTTGCCGGGCAGGTTGTAGCTGCCGGCGCTGACCACACCGCCGACGATCGTCAACACCGAGGTGAGGTTCGTGCCTTCCGCGGTGTAGAACGCATCCGGCAACGCGGTCGTGGCAGCGGTCGGTGATTGCGCGACCGCCTCGGACGTCGAGCCGAAGAGCTCGAGCGCGACTTCGCCGCTGCGAAAATTCACACTGGTCGACTGGATCTCGAAGGTCCGGTCGATCGAATTGCCCTGGCCTGCGAAGTCGCGCACCGACTGCGCCGTGACCCCAGCCAGGTCGCCGACCTCGAGGCCGTTCAGGTGAAACGGGACCACGACCGACAGCCGCTGCGGCGGCGCCGAGTAGCGATCACGCAGGCTGTCGATCAGCTTGAAGATCGCGCCGTCGGTGTGACGACCGCCGTGCAGCCCCTTGAACTTAAGTTCGAGCGTCGTGGCCTCGCCGTGGATTGCGGCGCTCGTGGCGTCGATGTAGGTGGTCCGTCGCGTGAACTCCTTGCCGTTGAAGTTCCAGTCGACCGCGAACACGTTGTGCATCGAGCCCAGGTCGTGCTTGAGCGCCCCCATGCTGACGATGTTCGATTCGTCGAGTTTCACCAAGGCCGGTGCATCGTCGAGCACGCGCGTCATGCGCCGGATCCCGAGCGCGCCATCCATGTAGACCGGCATGAAGACACCGAGCAGCCGGCAAATCTCCAGTTCCAGGAAGGCCTTGCCGTCGGTCTTGTTCAGGCCCTCGAACCGGACGATCACGCCGTCGGAATCCGAGCTCGTATTCCACAGATCCGGGCCGATGCCAGTGAAGTCGGCGAGGCGCACCAAGCTGGTCGGGATCCCGAGATGCCACTTGGTCGGCAGGCTTGCCGAATCGCCAACCTCCGCCGCCGGCGCTAACCGCTGAGATGGCAGCCTCGGGGGCGGCGCCGGCCATGACGCTGCGCGATGCACCACAGCCACTTCTGTTTTTAATGTGAAGCGTTGCGAATGATCCGCAGGACGCAGCGGAATGTCGCGTGTCACCGCCCGATGGATGACGGCGGCGGCTTGCGCCGCATGCAGCGTGCCCGTCAGGATAGCGTAGGCAAGTTTGACCGCCGGCAGCTCGAGGTAGACCTCTTCTGTCACCTTCTCGCGTCGAGCTGTCGGCGTGCTGCCGTCGACTTGGTAGGCGGCGGCAATCGTACCGAGCGCGCCCCGCGTGAAGCTGGTCGAGGTCGTCCCGGTATATCGGATCTTCTCGTCCTTGATCCGGATGTAGCCGACAGTCGAACTCGGCGCGTCGGAGTAGGACGGACCGTGGAACACGGTCGAGAACCCGACCGTCGAACTCACGTTGATAGTCGTGTCGCCGATGGCGACCGACTGCGCGAGCGTGGTCTGGGCGAGCGTAAAGACATCCTTGCGCGCGGCGCGCTGGATATCCATGCAGTCGATCTGGTAGGAGCCGCGATCCGGCGCGACGCCACTGATCTTCTGCGTGCCGACCAGGCTGAAGTCGGCCCAGGCCATGGCGGCGTAACCGAGGTAGAACCGGCAGATCTTGTCCTTGAGCCCCTCGCCGGCTTCGAGCTTCGTGCGGACGTAGTCGGTGAAGGCGCGGTTGAGGTCGACGATCTCGAAGCTCGCGCTGCCGATTTCGCTGCGGCCCTGGTCGGGATTCAGCTTCTGCGAACTGATCGACGGCTCCTGCACACAGCCGGCGATTTCGGTCGCCGGGATCCCGGAGATCCCGGCGTGCGACGTCAGGTACAGCGACGCCGCGCTGAATTCGATCTTGACGACCGTCCGCAGACTCTTGGCATCCGACTGGTTCGCCAGTGCGAATGCGGCGGAATCAACCCTCATGCCTCGACCACGGTGACGTTCACCTGGTAGTAGTCGTCGGCGCCGCCGGTGCCGACCTGGCCGAGGACCTGCTCCTCATACCCTTCGGAATCGAGCTTCGCGTTCAGGGCCTCGGCGACCCGGAAGCGTTGCGCGACAAAATCGAGATCGAGCGAAGCGCCGGCCTCGGCGGCATACGGCTCGAACAGGAAGGCCTCACCGCTCTCGCACGATTCCAGCCATTCGCGGACTTGCTCGGTGAGCTGCGGGGACGTCAGCGGGATCGATACGGACCAGGCACGCCGTCCGTCCAGATAGATCGTTTCGCGCCGCCCGGACATCGTCTTCTGCACGCTGCGACTGACCTGCCGGCGTACGGGAACCGCCTCAGCCGAGCACTGCAGATCGATGAGGTCGCCGGCGATATGCGCACCCGTCAGGCTGCGCGCGGCGGTGAAGCGGATCCTGAGCATCAGCCGACCCCGAGTTCGAGCGCCTGGCGGCTATCACCGGAAATAACGACCACGTCGCGGTCGTTGATCGCCTCGCTGAGCACGTCGAGCAGGTATTGGGCGGTTTCCTGCGACGAGAAGACGTTTCCGTGGATGATGATCTGCGCCTGGCGCCGTGGCTCCTGCTGCGTGAGCGCCGCCGGGGGCGTGAAGCCGCCCTGCTCGCCGGCACCGCCGGCGCCGCCACCACCGCCGAGCGACAGGCTCCCGGAGACCGAACCACTGGGGCTGTAGTTCGTGCTCTTGATCGTCTGGATCTGTCGCAACCCGAGCACGGCCACCGCCGCAGCGGCGGCAATGTTGGCGGGCCATGGGACTTCAGCCCAGGCCTTCATCACGGCCCGGCCCGTGTTCCAGATCGTGGACGCGATTGCGATGCCCTTTTGCACCTTCGCCATCTTTCCGGTGCCGGCGATCGTCGCGCTGACCAGGCTGGCGGTGACGTTGCTCATCATCCCGGACTTGGCCTGCTCGATCACGATCTGCTGATCGGCCGCGAGCTGCGAGAGCCCGGTCATCTGATCGAGGCTCGCGCTCCACTCCTGCACCCGCAGCACGCCGGCCGCGCGCAGGGACTCGGTCACACGGTCCTGCTGCTCTTGCAGCATGCGCTCCCACTCGGCATCACCTGGCCCCTCGACCCGGACGTTTCCAGCCGCACCGCCGGCGCTCAACGGCGTATCGGCGAGGATCCGCGAGGCCTCGCCTCCACCGCCGACCGTGGCAATGGCGCCGCCGCCTGGCGCCCGGGCGGCGGCCGCCTTGGCACGCTCTTCGAGTCGCCGGCTGGCCTGATCGAAGATCTCCGCGCTGTTCAGGACGTCCTTGGCCGCCTGGAAGGCATTCGCCGCCGCCGACTTCGCATTGACCGCCGCCGAGTTCGCGATCGAGAGCATCGATTCGGCGATGCCGGAGATCCCTTCCTGCGTGGCGCGCAGATTTTCGGCAATGTCGAGCCCGAGCTTCTCGGCGACGAAGGCAAAACCGCCGACCAGCTTCTCGAGCCCCTTCAGCACCACGCCGATCACGGTCGCCACCACCGATCGGATCGACTCGAACACAGCCGCGATGATCGAAGCCGCGGTCTCGACCGCCTTGACCACGGCCACGAACACGATGCCCATGGTCCGGCCCGCCTCGGTCGCCCCACCCGCACCCTCGATCAGTCGGGAAAACTGCTCGACCGCCACGCCGACGGCTGGCGAGAAATTGCTCAGGAACTTCATGCCGAGGTTTTCGACCACTATGCCCTGGGCGCCCAACAGGTCGTTCATAACGCCGATGCGGGCGACGTCGAGGTCGCTCAGCACGGCGTTATGCTTCTCGAGAAACGCAGTGGCCTGCCCGATCGCGTCGGCGCCTTCGCGGAAGAACTGCGAGAGTTCCTTGGCCCCTTTGCCGAACAGGTCCTGAGCGACCGCCGCGCGCTGGAACTCGTTCGGCATGCGCGACAACGCCTGCGTGACCGCCTCGAATACCTGGTCGGGACGGAGCTTGACGAGCTCGGCCGTGCTGAGACCAAGCGTCGCGATGGCCTCCGCCTGCGCCTTGCTGCCCATGGCGGCCGCGCCGACGTTCTCGGTGAGCTTGGCCATCGCGGTCGACACCGCCTCGGTCGAGGCGCCCGCTTGGGTGGCGGCGAGTTCGATGACGTTGAGGCGGGAGGCCGAGACGCCGAGCTTCTGCGACAGGTCGTTCAGTCGGTCGCCGGCCTGGTTGATCTTGCTGGCGAAGGCGGAGATGGCGCCGATGGAGAAGGCGCCGACCAGGACGCCGCCGATCTTTTTTAAGCCGGATTCGAAGTTCTTCGCGGTCGCGGCAATCCCGCCGACGTCCTTCTTGACCTTTTCTAGCTCGCTGCGCAGCTTCGCGCTTTCGGCGGCGACATCGAAGGTGACGGTGCCGACGTTAGCCATCCAGCTTCTCCCGAATCCAGTCAGGTAGGGCCGCGCGCGGCTTGTTCACGCGCCGGCGTTTCGGCATGAAGTCCTTCGGCGTCCAGGCCCTGCCGCCCTTCTTCTTGCCGGCCGTGTTTGCGATGACGGCGCATTGCATCGCCATGCGCCACATCTCGGCGTCATGGCCCCACGGCTCACGGGAGTAGAAGGCGATCCAGTAGGTGAACTCGGCGGATGACATCCGCTCGAGGAGATCGACGAGCGGCTCGTGCCGCGCGAGCGACAGCCGGAACCAGAGCGCTAGCTCGGGCTGGCTTGCGATTCCCCCGCGGCACGCTCCTGAGCCCCGGTGGTCAGGCCAGAGGCATCGAGGATCGCGAGCGCGATGGTCGCAAGCGCGTCGCCGTCGACGTCGCCGAGCTCGGTGGCATCCTTGAAGAGTCGCTCGCCTTCCGGCGAACAGATCGCCCACGAGCAGAGCTCGGAGTCGGTGAAGGGCTTGCCCCCTTCCTCTTTCGCAGCCTTGTTCCGCGCCATCAGCTCAATGCGCTCGGCACCGGTCAGGCCGCGGATATGGAACTTGGCGCCGCCGACTTCAAGCTCGCGGATCGTGGCGCGCTTGAGCGCGCTCAGGAGTTCATGCCGATCCATTACGGCGTCACCGTCTCGGCGCTGTGCAGGCAGAAGCTCACCTTCAGCGTGATTTCACTGCCTTCGCCGTCGAGTTCTGATGGCTCGTACATAATCGGCGAGGCGTTGACCTGGACCTGGTAGGCGCCCGGATCCGGATAGATGATCCGATAGTTGCGCGCAGTCTTCGCGTCGATGTCGGTCTTGAATTGCTGGTGGTCCACGTTCGCCGGGTCGAACAGGAAGGTCGCCTCCACTTGTTTCGCGGCGCGGGTCGTGAGCAGGACGACCGGATCCTGCGAGTCGGCCGTGTAGACCTCTTTCTTGTTGCGCTCGGTCTTCACCGGCGTCACCGACATGCACTGCGCGACCACGGCGTAGGTGCCCGGCGTTCCGGTTTCCTTCTGGAAGATGAAGCCATTCGATGCGTAGCCAGGCATGGGTCTCTCCTATCGGAATTTGATCTCGTAGTCCTGCAAGACCACCCGCAGCGTGTGGTCGCCATCGATTTCGGGTTGCTCGAGCTGCGATCGCAGAAGACAAGACAGGATCACCGGATCGCCCTGCTCCGTGCGCCATCCGTCCAGGCCGATCGGCGCACCCGCCGCCCTGGCAGCAGGTGACGGTGCGAGTTGTTGAGCGACAGGCATGACGGCCGCTTGCGTCCAGCCGACGATACCGACCGTGATGCGCGCCGAGTGGATCAGTCCTGCCCCGCTCGATTCACGCGCCGACGGCGCGCCGCCGCTGCGCGAGATCGCGATGGCCGGAAGCGTCGGCTCCTCCTCGATGATCTCGCGATAGATGCGATCGCCGGCGGCAGTGTTGAGCGCCGCGATTCGCGCCTTGACCGCTTCTTCGATGTTCATGGCGGCACCAGACTCTCGGTATTCGCCTTCTTCTGGTCGCGGCGGCGGGCGATCGCATCGAGTCCGCGCTGCATTTCGTCACGGATCGCGGCCGTCATCCGGTGCTTGGTCGAATCAACCGCCGGCGTCAGCCAGCGCTTGGCGCCGACCCTGCCGACGGACGACCCTCCAGCACCTTTGCGGCGGCGGCCCTTGCGCAGCCAGCCCGTCTCCGCGGTGCCGATTCGATGGCCGAACTCGAGCAGGTGTCCATAGAAGATGCCCTTGAGTCGGCGGTGATAGAAAGCGTTGTGCACAAAGAGCGCCGTGCGATTCTTCTTCTGTGCGCCGACCTGGAAGCGCACGACCTCTTTGCTGCGTGCCCGCGCGGCGTAAACGCCGATCGCAGAGCCAAGCGAGCCGGACCTGCGAAATCGCGTCAAGTTCGACTTGGCCGCGAGCGCCGTCGGCTTGGCGACCCGGCGCATGACCCGGCTGAGCAGTTTCTTCTGGCCGAGCGCATCCAACTCTTCAAGCCTGGCATTCAGCTCCTTCATGCCCAAGAGTCGGACTTCAATTTCCATTACTGGATCCGCTCCGTGACCAGCAGCTGCCATTCCACGCCGCGACCGCCAAGGTCGACGATGTGCCGGATATCGAAGAGGCGCGTGCCCCACTTGACCCGGTCCTTAGGCGTGAGCGCCAGATCCGGCCGGGCGCGGATCTCGATGCGCGCCGTCAGTTCGGCCTGCTGGGTCTGGGCGGCGATGAACTCGCGCCCGGATAGCGGCCAGACGCAAGCGCGCACCGTCGCGATCGTGGACCAGGTCGCTATCGCGTCACCATGCGAGTCGATCGCGGTGGCCGACCTCTGCAACTCGACGACGTGGCGTAGCTTCCCGGCGCGCATCACGCCGCCTTCGTGAGCTGCTGCAGCTCCGTGTTGCTGACCCGGCGCGGAATGAAGCGGAGGCGGCGCAGGTGGCCGCAGAGTGCGGTCGCCGCACCGCTGGACGCGCCGAGGTGACACTCGCTCAACGTGCCAGGAACCGCACCGGCAGAATCAGTCAATTGCAGGGAACCATCGACAGCGCGGGCGAAATTGTTCGCGCTCCAAGCCCAGCCGATACGGCCAACAACGCCTCGTGCTGCATGATCGACCGCTCCAGTGCCTCCTGCCACCCCGGCAGCAGCGGTTGTCGTCAACGAACTGGACTTGCCGCCGGACAGGTAAACCAGATGCCGATTGTTGGCAGTGCCATCATCAATCTCGACGATACGGCGCGACACCGAATCCAGCGCCGAGTAGGTCCACGGCACCGAGTAGTCCGCGATGATTGTGCCGGCCGCCTCTTCTTCCAGCCATGGCGATAGGGACGCAATGCGAATGTCGTCCACGTTGCGCGTGACCGCACCTGTCGTGGTCGGGACATAGGACGTCGGGAAGGGACCCTTTTCGAGCTGAAGGCCCCACAGATAGGCGCCGAATCCTGTGGTTCCGGCGTAGTCGTCGCTGCCGCCCACTGCATTCTTGAGCAGTGCGTAGCTGGTCGTGTTCGCCTGGCCGTCGTTATTGATCCGAAGCGTCAGGCACAACCGGAACAGCCCGCCGCCCCACGGCTCGATCCATGCCAGCGCCGAATCGTATCCGCCAGCGCTGACCGCCGTGTTCGCGATTCCGTTGACCAAATCAAAGTCGGCGCTGGCTCTATTCCCGCTGCCGTTCCCCTGCTGAACCAGTCGGATCACCGAGCGCTCGCCCGCCACCGCCCAGCAGCTCAATGCGTAGGCCTGAACCTCGCTCGAGCTGGTCTTCGCGTAGCCCTGGCTGCAGTAGTGCGCGGCGTTGGTGCTATCTTCCTCGAGCTTGTCCATCGTGACCGTGAGATCCGGCGCGATCCGCGCGTTGATCGCCGCGCCCGCGCAGGTCGCGGCGACCTTAGTCCAGGAAGCGTGGTCGATCTCCTGCGAGCGCAGCAGCAGATTCGTCCGCTCCTCTTCGATCAGCAGGCCCTTTGACAGCCGCGTGACCGGATCGAAGTCGATGCGCGCCACGCCTGCCGCGGCGGTCGCGAGCGCGCCCGAGGAATTGCAGAAGGTCGCGGTGGTCGCGCGCGTGACCGTGATCAGCTCCATCAGGGAGCGCGCTCGCAGCGACGGCATGACTCAGGCCGAGGCGCCGATGATGATGATGTCGTAGACGACCGATGAGCCGCCCGCGCCGTTCGCGACACGCAGGATGTCGCCCGTACCGGCCGTGACGGCCCAGCCGGTCGCATCCGCACACGCGAGCAGCAGCATGCCGCCCGGCCGCACCTTGATCGTGTGCGTCGAGGCGCCGAACGGTCCGACGAAGGCGTTCGCGGCCGCGGCTCCAACCACCAGGTCGTTGACGTTCGCGGCCGCCGCGACGATCAGGATCGCCTTGACCCGCGCGAAGGTGATGACCTGCCCGAAGGCATCGGTCAGCACCGCCGCTAGGTCGAGGTCGTCATTCGCCGAGGCGGTAATCGTGCGCTGGTCCGTGAACAGCCGGTCCGCTTGGTTGACGCCGACGCCGTCGAGCAGCTCGATCGAGGCGACCTTGTCGAGCGGGAACGCTGCCGCCGCGAGATCCAGAGCGCGCGTGTGCGAACCGCGGATCGCGGCTTTGATGGTGGCTTGCAGGGGCATGGGGACTCCTTAGAACACGCGGAATGGGAAAAGCAGCGCCTGCACCGCCATCGGGAGCTCGGCAACAGTGCTGCCGACGACCACGGACTCCCGGTGCTCGTGCCAGTGACCAATGAGCAGCAGCATGGCTTGACGGATGGCGTGCGGCACGAGCTCCGACCCGCCGTAGCCGGCCACAAAGCGCACGGTGACGGCATCCGGTTGGTCCCTGACGTCTGGCCAGCTGACCCCGTACGCCGGCACGATCAGCCCTTCTCCGCTCTGACCATTTCGCACCACGACCTGGTATTGATTGGCAGCCAGCACCTGCGAAACGCCGGCGAGATCCACATACGAGACCGACGTCACCGACTGGAGCGGAGGGCGCGGCAATTCGATGCCGGTGCAGAAACCGTAGCGACCGCCGGCCCAGTAGATCGGCCAGCGGCTGTCAATCCGATTCCACAAATGCGAATCGATCCGCAGATCCCAGGTCTGGGTGATGATCGCCCGCCGGGTCTCGCGTTCGACGTGATCACGCGCTGCGAGGATGTACCCGGCAATCAGCGCATCGTCGTCCGGGATCTCGACGCGGCAATGCTGCTTCGCCTCGCCCAGCGTGACCGGCTCGAGCGCTGGGCCTTGGACCAGCTGCAAACCCATGGTGGTGGGCCGGAATCAGGAGCCGCCCGCCGTGGGCGGCTCCTGCGTCCAGCTCGACTCAGGCCGCCGCCTGGATGACCGGCTTCTGCTCGGCGTTACCCATGACCGCGATCACGCACAGCAGCGATGCGCTGGCATTCGCGGCCGGCGTGATCGTGAGTCGAAGATACCGCTTCGTGCCGCGATACCCGATCTTGCGGACGTTGTCGTCAGCAGCGAACGTGAAGCCAGCCTGCACCTCGGGCGTGCTGGCGCTCGCCGGGTCCTGACCGATGAGTTCCTCGTCCGCGACGGCCGCGGCGTCCGACAGGTTCGCGGCATCGCCGTGCTCGACGAGCACGGTGAACGTTGCGTCCACATCCGGCAGGGCGCCGGTCGCGATCACGAATCCGGCGGAGTCATATCCCAGCCGATCGATGATCTGAGAGACGAGCGGCGTGTTGTCCGCCCCGCTGGCGACGGGCGAGAGCCCGCGCTTGAACTGAAGATCGTTGAGCAAGTCGCGCATGATTGCGATTTCCTTGGAAAGTGGAGATGGAAAGATTCAGGAATCCCGCGCGAGCCCATGCCAGCGCGGGATCCGCCGGCCCGCTTACGCGATCAGGTGCTGAAGCGGACGAACTTGATGCACTCGAACTGCACCACCGCCCCGCCAACACGCCGGATGGAGTAGAAGATCACGTACGGCTTCTCGGTGTACGGATCGCGCAGGACGCGCACGCCGAGCCGGTCCACGATCTGGTAACCCTCGTTGAAATCCCCCATCGCGAGCGAGAGGGATCCGGCCGCGAGCGCCGGCATGTCCTCCGCCATCACCAGCGGATAGCCGATCAGGGTCGACGGCTTGCCGGCGGCGAGTCCGGGCTGCCACAGGTAGTTGTTGTCGCTGCCCTTGAACTTGCGCACCTTGGTCACGACCTGGCGACGCGTCACGATCTTCGCGTTGCCCAGGTAGGCCGTCTTGAAAGCACCTTCGAGGTCAAACAGGATGTCCGCCGGGTTGGACGCGGCGAAATCCGAGTTGACGCCCGTATTGATGTGCTCGATCGTGCCCCAGGCCCGCGTTGCGTCGCTGGTCGCCGCAGTCGGATAGTTCGTGAAGCCACGCGGCCGCGACACGCCATCGCCCACGATGAACGCCGCGCCTTCCCGGCGTGCAAAGCGATCGCCGACCTTGAGCGCCAGCCAGGCCTCGATGTCGACCGCAGCGTCGTCGAGCAGCTTCTGCGAGGCCCGCGGCCGCGCGTACTGCTCGTGCGCCGGGATCTCGTACTTGCCGACCTGGGGCGTCTTGGTATCGGGACGGCCGCCCGTCTCCCCGACCCAGCCGTCAGCGGCTTCGTCGAGATCCCACATGCCCTCGAGGCGGTCGCTGCCGATCGGCTGCACGTTCGCGATCGCGCGGATTGGCGACAACTCGAACACGCGCGTGATGATGCGCCCGCTCGTGTCGGCCGGGACCAGGAAGCCGCCATCGGCCTCCACGCCGACCTGCAACGTCTTCAGTTCCTCGCTCGTGATGCCGTCGCGGCCCTTGCGGCAGAGCGACTCGAAGGCCCGCTTGTAGCTGCGGAAGCCCTCGACATCGACGTCCGCGGGCGGCGGCTGCCGACGCGACTGCGCGACCGCCTTGATCTGGACGTTGAAGTCCAGGACCGCTTTGTGCTCGAGATCGTCTGCCGGCTTGCCGCCGCTGACGCTCAGCAGGTTGACCTTGCGCTCCAGCGCCTCGCGCTCCTCGCGCTCTAGCTTCATGCGCTTTTCCAGGTCCTCCTTCTTGCCGGTCAGACCGTCGATCTTCTGACCGAGCTGCTCCAGCTTGGCTTCCGCCAGCGCGTCCTTGACGCCCTTGGCGATCAGCTTGTTGTTCTCGACCTTGAACTCCTCGAAGCTGCGACCGATGCCATCGATCGCTTCTTTGAGATCGTTTTCCAGTGACATGTGAGTGATTCCTCTGCTAGGTGGACTTCAGGCGCAGACCGGCCAAATGACGAACCAATCCGGACGGATCTGCGATTTGCCCCTCCGAATCACTCGGACGTAGGCCTTTGATGCGTGACACGAATGCCACGGCTTGCTGACGCGAAAAACCACAAGCATCGCGCAGGTAGTCTTCCGCGTCGGAAAGGGATTGAAGTTGCTCGATCGCTTTGGCTGCCTCGACGGTCGCCTTGTCGTTCATCGGGAAAGTGACGATCGAGACTTCGTGCAACTTCAGTTTCTTCAGGGTGCGGCGCGGCTCGTCCGGCTTTTTGCCGTAGCTCACGTCGATCACCTCGTAGCCGATCGACAGGCCGTCAAGCTCGCCCGACTTCAGCCCCTCGTAGATGTACTTGCCCTTCTGCGTGTCGAGGGCGAACAGTGACCCCTCGAGGAACAGCCCCTTCGCGTCTTCCTCCATGGTCGAGTACTGCCCGACCGGGATGCCGTCCTCGGCCGGTCCGAAAAACCCGCCGTGCTGCAGCAGCATCTTCGGCAGCTTCCCGCGGCTCTTCCATTCTTTGAGCGATGCCTTGAATGCGCTCGGCGCGATGACGTCGCCGCCGGCGTCGAGGTTGTTGAACACCGCGCCGTAGCCGGAAAACGTCCCGACCTTGGTGTCTGAATCGTCCTGAGCGAACTTCAGCTGCAGTCCGCAGCGCATGCGCTCGAACTTCATGGATCCATCTCCTGTTGAGCTATTCCGGGACTGGGGCGGGCGGCTTGTCAGTCGGCGCCGGCGGATTGCCGACAAACGTGTTGGCCGGCGCCAACGGCTCGTCGAGCCCGTCGAGCGGGTTCTCGTCGAGCTTCTCGCGCGCTTCGTTGCGCACGTAGATTCCGGTCAACACGCCGCGCGCCAGGTACTCCATCTGGTCCTTGGCGGCCATGCGCTGCAGCGCCTTCTCGTTCAGCTTGGTATAGAAGCCCTGACTGCGTTCCTGCCTGGTCAGCAGGCGCTTGTCCGCACTCTGTTCGAGGCGGCGCGCCCAGGGGCCGAGCGTGTACATGAGGTGCGCGAGAAACATCTGCTCCGCGCTCGCGTAGGTCGCCGTGTTGCTCGGATGACCGACCATGATCGGGAGCACACGCATGTATCGGCACACCTCTTCGATCGCCAGCCTGCGCTGCTCGAGGAGCTGCGCGTCGACATTCGACATCGATGTCTCGATCCACTTCGCCGCCCGATCGAGGATCATCGGTTTACCGGCGTTCGCCGATCCCGAGTGCTCCTGCTCGATCCATGCGCGAAGCTTCTTCTGCTGCTCGTCGGTGACCGTCCCCTCGATCGACAGATACCCGGGCATCCGGATGCCTTCCGACTGCAGCTTGGCCTGCCCCTCCTCGAGGGCCATCGACAAACCGAGCGCCTGGCGCGCGACCTTCATGAATTCGAGGCCGATATACGAACTCCACGAGGGTCCGCGGATGTGCCAGATCTCGGCGGCCGACATCCTGATCGGACCACGGCCATCCCCAACGCGCACCTCGTAGCTCGGCAGATCCGGCCACCGATAGTTGACCTTGACCCACCCGGGCTCCAACGGATACAGGGCATCCAGCTGGCCGGCAACGGTCGGCGTCCAGACGTATGCGTTGAAGCAAAACGCCAGATGCAGTCCGATCGTTTCCTGAAACTCGAACGCTGTCTGCAGCGGGTTCGGAGCGATCGCCAGCTTGTCGTAAAGCGGGTGCTCCGGCGCCGTCAGAATCTGCCGGCCGGACTTCTGATGCAATTTCCACGGCAGCATCGCGACGCCTTCGGAGATGACGCGGCCGCACGCCATCGCCGCCGACACCTGCATGGCGGTCTGGAGCGTGATCTCCTTGCCCGCCCAGCTCCTGGTCCCGCCGAAGATTTCCCTGAATAGCTCCAGCGAGTCGTACTTGCGCTCGCGCTCCCAGAACTTCCACCGGAACGCCATTCAGCTCACTCCCAGAACGACTTGCCGACACGGCGGCCGCTGAATACCGCCGCGCAGCGTTGTGCCATGGCGAGCGCGACGATGCCGTCGATCCGTCCCCGCGCTTTGCGCTTGTCGAACTTCTTCTCCTCGGCGGCGCCCGAGGTGACCACGGCATTCGAGGAGCACATCGTCAGGACCGGGTTGGTCCGCACCCGCAGGCGGCCGGTGACGACTTCTGAGGTGAGTCCGTCGACCGCCGGCGTCATGTCCTTGAATCCCTGACCGTGATTGGCGAGTACGAGGCCGCGCGCCATGCTCTTGACCTCCTCGGTCGAATCCATGTCCAGGACGGAATACTCGAATCCAGCATCGTCGAACTTTCGCTTCAACTCCTCGATCCGATACCGGTCGAACGCCAGCGTCTCAAGACCGTAGGTCTCGCGGAACTCAATAATCCGGCGCGCCACGTATTCGTAGTCGACCGACGCGCCGGGCGTCGTGAAGAGGAACCCGGTGTCGCGCCAGACGGTGTATGGGACCTTGTCGCGGTCCTCGCGCTGCAGCAGCCCTTCTTCTGGCGTCCAGAAGAACAGGAAGCTGTCGGTGCCGACGCCGTCTGGCCTGATGAACGTCAGCGCCAGGGCCGTCAGGTCGAGGCGCGCCGACAGGTCGAGTCCGCCCCAGCAACGCGAGCCGCGATACTGCGCGATGTCGAGCTTGTCGTCCTCGCACGCGGTCCACTTGTCCCCATCGATCCACGGCGTCGATGCCCCGACCCACTGGCAGAAGTTCAGGCGCCTGACCTTCGATGCCGTGCTCGGCATGCCCTCCGCCTTCTTGACCTGCTCCTGCAGATACTTCTCGGTAACCGACACGCCGAGGTTCGGATTCGCCTTGATCCAGGTCTTCGGGTTCTTCCAGCTGTCGCGCTTGTGCAACCCACAAACGTAGGCGAACCAGGAATCGTCCTCGACCCGGCCGTTCAGTACCCGGTCCGAATACTCGTGGTGCTCGTAGCAGATCGAAGTCTTGTTGACGCCCGAGTTCGTGATCTCGACCAGCAGCGGGTTGCGACGGAACTTGAAGCCGTCACTCAGCATCCCGACTACGGTGCCGTCCGGGTGTTCGTGCAGTTCGTCGCAGGCCGAATAGTGCGGTCGCGGGCCGGACTGCTTGTCATCCGATGAAATCGCCCGGAAGAACGACTCGGTCGCCGGGTAGAACATGTTCCACGGCGTCAGGCCGCCATACTTGATGATCTTCTTCTCGAGCAGCGGCGACTGATCGCGCATCGCGACCGCATCCCGGAACAGGATCATCGCCTGGTCCTTGGTAGCCGCGGCCGCGTAACACTCGGCGCGCTGCTCGCCATCGGACGTCAGGCAGTACATGCCCATGCCGGCCGCCAGCGGGCTCTTGCCGTTGCCCTTGCCGATCTCGATGTAAGCAGTGCGGAACCGGCGAAAGCCGTCGGCGCCGTACCAGCCGTAGATCGATCCACCGATGAAGGCCTGCCACGGGCCGCCAGGTCCGGTGCCGACCAGCTCGAACGGCAGGCCCTCGAACTGCCCGCCATTCAAGCGCAGCACGTCGCGGAAATAGCCGTACAGCTTGAGCGTAACCTCGACCCGCCACGACAACCCACGCTTCGAGCCATCCCGCAGATCTCGCAGGTGCCGCTCGGTCGCAAGCCCGACCAGCGGTCCGGTCACGATGCGCCCGGCGACGACCTCGCGCGCGTAATACGTCGTCGGATCCCGTCGGCAGAGCGCCAGCTGGGCGGCCGTGCGACGCGGCGGCTTAGTGGAAGTACTTCGCCTGGGCGTCGTCTTCTTCACTTGCGTCCACCGTATTGACCTTCGAGCGCGCCGCCGGCGACAGCCCGATCTCGATCACCGCAGACTTGTAGCGCCGCCAGGCGTCCGCCGCGATCGTCGCGGCCGGATTCGCCTTCAGCATGCGCTGGCCCTCGGTGCCTTCGGTCTCGTAGGTCAGGCCATTCTTGTCGAGTTCGCGCTCGGCCCGCATCCATGTCGAGTACGCGAGCGCGGCGAGCGTGATGATCGCGCGCTCCGCCTTCGTCAGAACCTCAAGCTTGAAGGCCTCGCTGATGAGACGCTTCCATTCCGACTTGCTGTCCGCATCGAGACCATCAGGCGCCGTTGGCTCGCCAGCCTTTAATTTCGGCTCGCGCTTGTTGTACGGTCGCTTCCCCGGGTTCCCCTTTTTCTTGCGGATGGTGGTCGGTGTACGAACGCGCGGCACTGCGAAAAATTCTCCAATTGAATCGCGGCTATGCGCGGAAACCTGTACGCTCGGTCGTCACCATCGAAGCTGTAGACATTCAATCCCCCTACCCGCACTTGCTCTGCCGCAGTGTTCAGCGGGCACTCTCAGGGGCATGCATGTGGGCGTGTTTGCCCTTGCGCCAGTGATGCCGGGGGTCGAGCGGGATCCCGTGCACGTCGCATCCACCCATAGGCTTGCCTGTCTTGTCGCTGGCGGTCTTCGACGAGTGACAGTCGTGGCATAGCGACTGCAGATTGTTCTCGTCCCATGGATCTCCACCCTCGGAGATCCGCTTGATGTGATCGACCTCGGTAGCCTGGACAACGCGTCCGCGTGCCTGATGCGCGCGGCACAGCGGCTCGCGTCGCAACTGGGCTGGCCTCACACGATCGCGCCAGCGACGGGTCAGGTAGATGCTGCGGCTCATCAATCAATGCGCACGGTCAGGTACTTCGGCACCTTCTCGTTGTTCGACAGCGTGGCCTTGGCTTCGACCTGTAACGTCTGCCCGTGCGCGCCTGATGTGCCCTTGCGCAATCCGATGGTGCCCTTCTTGTTGGCCAGATCGTCGCTGTCGGCGAACTGCGCCAGCTGGACAGGCACAACGTAATCGATTGCCGTGACGGTCACCGCAGCAGGCACCTCGTTCGTGAAGTCGAAGGTGTACAGCAACTCACCGTTGATCGGCAACAATTGCAAATCGCTCATTTACGGTGATTCCCATGTGCTAGATCGTTCTGCTCGGCCCGGCGACGACGACAGTGCGGCCATGATTATCGACCGTGATCATGCGGCCGTCATAGTCAACTATGACGATACGTTTGGCTACGGCACTGCCGACGTCGATGATGGCGGGATGTGGCGCAAACAGCTGCGACAGCTGCGGTGGTCGTGCCAATGCGCGCACCAATGCGCGGTGAATCAGGGCCGCGGCTTCGATCACAGCCGCTTCTGCTTCCAATGCGAAGTGCTGAGAACGATCCGCAGGACGCAGCGCAATGCCGCGTGCCACCGCCCGATGGATGACAGCGACGGCTTCTGCTACCGCTGCGGCTTCCAGCGGCGTGATGAAGCGCGATCGCGCGGCTGGCTGCGGTACGACCACCCGTGTGACAGCACGATGAATGACGGCCGCGGCTTCCGCCGCAGCTTCCACCATTGGCGAGAACCACTGCGACGGCAGGCTCGGGGGCGGCGCCGGCCGTGACGCCGCGCGATGCACCACAGCGATCGCTTCTGCAACCGCCGCCGCCACCTCGGGAGCGAACAGACGGGAGCGTTCCGGCCGCCTCGCCAGGTCGCGCAATACCGCACGGTGTACGACCGCGGCCTCGAATGCCGCTACCGCGGCCTCCGGCGCGAACAGCCGAGACCGCCCGATCGGCGGCACTGCTGCCGCGCGCGTAGCCCGATGGACAACGCCGGCGGCTTCAACAGACGCTACTACCTCGGGTGCAACGAGGCGCGAGCCCTGCGCCGGACGCGGTGCCGACTGTCTACCGCGCCGAACCAGCATGAATCAACTCCTCAGACGACTAGATCTCCAACGTCGCCTGTGCGTCCACGACTCCGTTCGTGCCGATATTCCACAAGACCAGCCCGCTGCTGATCGGAATCACGATGCCCTGCGGGAACGTGAAGATTGCGCCGTTGCCGATGACGCCGCCGATCGAGATTCGTTCATCGAAGTTCGCCGGCACGGTTGGTCCGGTGCCCCAGGCGAGCGCCGATTGCACGACGCCAGTGGCCAACACGTCGTTGGGATCGTCGTTCAGGAAATCCACCGGCGTGGTGGGCGTTACCCCTATGGCTGCTGGCTGT
>Ga0247727_10009503_pt1 | contig 17598 bp, 17 predicted proteins | sample WisWelCaveWW1625_FD_202498 | JGI IMG/M metagenome (GOLD analysis project Ga0247727, IMG submission 202498) | Biofilm microbial communities from Wishing Well Cave, Virginia, United States - WW16-25 | ecosystem: Environmental > Aquatic > Deep subsurface > Groundwater > Cave microbial mat | place...
TTTTTTTGTGCGGCGTGCCAGCGCACTCGCGCCACGGCAATCAATGCTTCATCGTCCAACTCGGCGTAGCCCGAGCTTTTGGCGATGCGGGTTTCATTCACCCGCCCGGCGGCATCGACCAATGCTTGAACCATGGTTACGCCTTCCCGGCGTTTTTTCAGAGCATCCTCCGGATAACGAATCGCTGCGATAATGGCTTGAAGCCCACCCACCGGCTGTGGCGTGTTTTCCTGATTCACTGATCCGTCCAAAGGTTGTTGCGCGCCATCCGTTGTTCGTTTGCCACCACTGCTTGCACAACCCAGGAGCAAAGTAAATAACAAAGCTAAAGTGGTGGATCGATGATTCCAAGATGCTTTCACTGGTTAAGCTCCGTTGAAAAATTGATTAGCCATGAAAATGATGAAGCCCTTGCAATATCTTCTCCGGTTTGCTACATTGGTCGCACAAGAAATTAAGCGAAATCGATTCCATTTCAAACAAAAATTATGATGCCCGATCGCTCGCGGTCACAAATGTTTCGGGATTGACACGCTGGACACGATTCGACTTGATGAGGAACGACGGTGAAAATGCCCGCCCTTCAAAACGTATTCGTTCTCGTAGCGTCGGTGTTGATATTCTTCCTGCTCGTGCGCTGGCTCGAGAAGCAAATCGTATTTCACCCAAGTCGTTATCCCGAAGGCTTGTGGCAGCCGGAAGTTTTTGGGGTTCAGGCTCGCGATGTCACTTTTCAGACGACCGGTAATCTGCAACTGCACGGCTGGTATATCTCGCATCCCGAAGCGCGCGGGCAGATTCTTATGTGTCACGGCAATGCCGGTAATGTCGGCGATCGGCTCGAGCTGCTGAGCCTGTTGCATGAGCGCGTTCCAGCGCATCTTTTTATTTTTGATTATCGCGGCTACGGGCGTAGCGATGGCCGTCCGAGCGAAAAGGGTGTTTATGAAGACGCCGTTGCCGCTTTTGATTGGCTGCAGAGGGAGACGCCGGATTTGCCTATCATGGTGCATGGCCATTCTCTGGGCGCCGCCGTCGCGGTCGATCTCGCCACTCGCCGCCCGGTGGATGGATTGTTGCTGGAAAGTCCGTTCAGCAATGCGAAGGACATGGCGCGACTTATGTTCGGCAAACTGCCGATGCATTGGCTCAGCTCGATGCAATGGGCAAACGATGTGAAGATTAAAGATTTGCGCATGCCGAAAATATTTCTGCACGGCAGCCAAGATGTGACGATTCCCATCGATTTGGGCAAGAAGCTTTTTCACTCAGCCCCATCGCCCAAAGAGTTTGTCGCTATCGATGGTGCCGATCACAACAATCTGTATGTCGCCGATGACCAAGCCTATTTCTCCGCTTTCAGCCGGCTACTCGATCAAAGTATCGCCCATCACGCCATGAGCTCGTCCGGCTCAGAGATGATGCGCGGCGCTGCCGCCGCAACCACCCCGGAAAGCAAATAATTTCATACTCGCATGCCCATCGCGACGAACATTTCGCCAAATAGATTCTCTCTTATCATCGCCGGCGTGTTGCTGATGGGCATCATCGCCGTTTCGTTTGCGTCGATTCTGATCCGCTGGGCTGACGCGCCGGCATTGAGCGTCGCGTTTTACCGGTTGCTGCTGGCTTCCGTGGTTCTGTCCATCACGCACGGACGAATAGCGGCAGCCCACTTGCGGAGAACCTCGGCGAAGCTAATCGGGCTTAGTGGCTTAAGTGGATTGGCGCTGGCCGTGCATTTTGCCGCTTGGATTCATTCTCTCTCGCTTACTTCTGTAGCCAGCTCGGTTGTGTTGGTGGCCACTACGCCGATTTGGGTCGCTATCGGAACGTATTTCATTTTGCGCGAACCGCTTCGCCCAACGTTCATTATCGGGTTGCTCATTGCCATGAGTGGCGCGATGTTCATTGGCGTGCTTGACACAGGAACCGGCGCCGATTCATTGATCGGCAACGCGCTGGCGGTGGTTGGCGCGTTGGCGGCTGCCGTGTATATGCTTATAGGGCGTCGCGTCCAGCGCGAGCTGAGTACGTGGGCATACGTTATCGCCACGTACGGCGCTGCCGCCATGACGCTTTGGCTCTGGGCGCTTTTGGCGCGGTCTCCGCTTTTGGGCTTTGCCTGGCACACCTACGGCTTGTTCGCGCTTATCGCATTAGTGCCGCAAGTGATTGGCCACACCAGCTTCAACTGGGCGCTCAAGCATCTCTCGGCGCCGCTCGTGTCGGTGACGCTGCTTGGCGAGCCGGTGGGCGCGAGCGCCTTGGCCTATTTTCTTTTGGACGAAAAAATAAGTTATTCAAAAATGATAGCAGCGGTCTTGACTCTCGGAGGGGTGGTGACTGCCGTGTATTCGGAGCGAATGCCAGCCGCCAATCGCGCCGCTGCCGCAACGCTCTCAGGTGAATGAGTTTTTAGAAATTACCGAAACTCACTGACTTTTTATCGTCGAGGATAAATCTGAAATCAGGATATTTGCTTCTTCAGCGATGTTTGGTGATTGAAGCAGGTTCATCTGCCAGTTGTTGAAAAAAGTTTTGCTTGAATCAAATAACGGAGACCGGATGATTGACTACACGCAAATTCGCGCTGTGCTGTATGACGTTGGCCAAACTTTGCTTTATCCTGATTTTCCTTTTTTGAAAAAGTTACTCGCCGAATACGGAGTGCAGACAGAGGTGATGTCTCTGGCGCGCAGCGCGGCTATGGCGCGGGAGAAAATTGCCCGCGCCAAAGGGAATGAGAGAAACTATCAAGCATTTTTCGGCTACTGGATGAAACTTGCCGGCGCCGCCGAAAAAGATATTCCGGAAATCTTAAGAAAAATTTATGAGCGGCACCAGCGCGAGCATCTCTGGAACTGGCTGGATCCGGAGGCCAAAGACGCTTTGTCAACCTTGCACTCCCGTGGCTATCGTCTTGGAATTATCTCGAATGCCGATGGCCAGATATCCGAGGCGATGGCCAGATTTGGCCTGGCTCAATACTTCGATCATATCATTGACTCCGCGCTGGTCGGCGTGGAAAAGCCCGATCTCAAAATTTTTTTCATGGCGTTGGAAAAATTCCAACTACCGGCGGCGGCCTGCCTCTATGTCGGCGATAATTATGACAATGACATCATTGGCGCTCGCAACGTCGGGATGGCGCCGCTGTTGCTCGATCCTTTTGACGCGGTTCCGGAAAATGACGTTGATCGCATTCATCGGTTGAGCGAGCTGCTCCAGCTTTTGCCGGAGAGATAAATATAGTGATTTCATCTGCTCTTACTCATACTCTTTCTCTTACTCGCCTTTCAAGATTTCCAAAAGCGAGTAAGAGAAAGAGTATGAGTAAGAGTAAGATTGATGAACGAACATTTTGACCTTCATCCAAAAAAGCCTTGCTATTTTTTAAGTATGTCGATATTTTAGCAGCGCTAATGAGAATAAGTTCAGAGGATCAAAAATGCTCCACAAGGGAGCAGGACTACACAATACGGAGCGTGCATGCTGCCTCAAGAAAAAGATCAAGAACTCCGGCAAAAAATCGCCAATGGCTTCGTCGTCGAAAGCGAAGACGACATGACGCCGTCTTACAAAAAAGCGCTAGAAGTGATCCTCACGGTGCAGGGTGATACCGAATTGGTCAGCGCCCCGGCGTATTATTTCGCCTCGAAAGATGCGCCCACCATCAATAGCCGTCTCGCCGTTTATGCGATCATTCAAGATGAGCTGGGTCATGCCAATATTGCTTATCGTTTGCTTGAGGATCTTGGAGTCTCGAAGCAGTGGCTGATGTACGGCCGCCAGCCGCATGAGTTCAAACATCCTTACGGTTTTGATCAACCTCTTGAAAATTGGGCGGAGATGGTGGTGGCAAATGGCTTCTTCGATCGCGCCGGCATCACGCTGCTTTCAGACGTTCACAAAAATTGCAGCTACGGACCGTGGCAACGCGCGCTCACCAAAGTCGATCGCGAGGAAGTTTTGCATCTGCGCCACGGCGAAAGCTGGATGAAGCGGCTGGCCAAAGCCGGCGGCACGGCGAAAGCCGCCCTGCAGCGCGCGGTGGATTGGATGTTCCCGATGACCCTCGAATGGTTCGGCTTGCCCGATGCCAGGAAGAAGCATCAAGATCAGCTTGAATATAAATTGAAAGGGCTGACCAACGATCAGCTTCGACAAGTTTGGATGAGCGCCACGGTGCCGCTGTGCGAGGGCATCGGCATCAAAGTGCCGGCGCACTTCGACCAGGCAAAAAACGAATACCTCATCGACTATGAATTCCCCGTGCAATACGACATCAACGAAAAACGTTGGTTGTTTGACCAACCGATCACTTGGGACGAAGTTTTTGTGCGCTGGAAAGCCCGCGGCCCGATGAACGTTACCTACATTTCCATGATTCAAGGCGACAAGCAAGGTTTATTTGGCGGATTGAATTGGTAATTCCTGAAACAGAAATCTGGTCGGCGCTACGCCGCGTCACTGATCCGGAAATGCCGATTAGCATCGTCGACCTGGGCCTGGTTTATGGCGTCCGCGCGCACGGCAGCGCCGTGGAAGTGGACATGACGTTTACGGCGATTGCCTGCCCGGCCATGGACATGCTAATTGATGACGTCCGCGAGTGCCTTGTCGAGCTGCCCGGCGTGCGGGCGGTGAAAGTGAACGTGGTGTGGAATCCGCCATGGACGAAGAGCCGGCTGACGGCCCAAGGCCGGGACCTGTTGCAGAGCTTCGGTATCGCAGTCTGAAAATAATTCACGCTTATGAGCTTAAATTCCAGGCAAGCGATTGAAACGAATGGCGTGCGCAGGCGACGCCGATTCCGCTACGAACGGATCATTTCTCCGGAAGAGGCCGCTCTCGGCAAGATACTTATCCTGAAACCGTTCTGGGATCGTTTGCCGGCGCCGGGCACGCGGGTGCAGATTGCCCTGGGCGGTGAATCAATGCGAGCCAAAATCCAACGCGTGCGCTGCAAGTGCGTCGGGCCGGAGCGGCCGCACTATCATTATTACTTCGTTCTGCCTAAACGAGTTAACCTCAAATCGTGGCAGAAGATTCACATGCAGATCACGGAACACTGAGCGAAGAAAGCAGATGCCGGCACAGGAAATCTACGAAGTCTTTGCCCGCAAAAACCATGGCGAGCCCTTGATGCACGTCGGCAGTGTCAATGCGCCGAATGATGATCTCGCGAAAGTTTATGCCTGGACCGCCTACGATGAAGAATCATGGGTGGAAATGTGCGTGGTCAAGCGTGAGGCGGTGGTGCCGGTGTTGAATCCCGAAGGCAAGCCGATTTGGGGGAATTGAGAATTTGTTTGTTGTCAGTGGTCTGTTGTCAGTTGTTAGTTTGCCCGAGAGGAAAATGGAGATACCATATGGGGAAAACGAATTTTAGAATTTGGAAGTTTATCGGTTGGCTGAAAGGCTTGCTGATGAAGTTTGGGAGATCATTCTGCGCTGGGATCTGTTTGCAAAGGATACTCTCGGAAAGCAAATCGTCCGCGCCTCGGACAGCATAGGTTCTAATATAGCCGAAGGAGTTGGTCGGGGCAGTTTCAAAGACAACCAACGTTTTGTGAGAACGGCCAGAGGATCATTATACGAAACCAAGCACTTGTGAAGAAGAGCATACAAGCGAAAGCTCTTGACCAAGGCACAAGTAGACAAGCTGAGACCAATAACCGATGAACTTGCTCCGCGCTTGAACGCTTATTTGCGATCCATTGGGAGGTTTGATAAAAACAAAACTAACAGCGCTGCAACGAATAATCAACAAACAACTGACTACGAACAATTAACAACCGGCCCAAATTGATGAAAACCTTTCCATCCGCGAAAGACCTTCCCGAAAATCTACGCGACTACGTGCGGCAGTTACTGTTGGCCATTGCTGATACGAAACTGCTTTTGGGATTTCATTATGGCGAATGGACCTTTGGCACGCCGGCGCTCGAAGCCTGTATTGCAGCGTGCAGCATGTCACAGGACGAGTTTGGCCACGTGCGGCTTTTGCATGCCTGCTTGAACACTCAGTTCGGCATGGCGTCGCAAGCCTTTGTTGAAAATCGAGCCGCTGCCGAATTTGCTACCGTGGCAGCGCTCAACCAACCGCTGAAAAGCTGGGCGGAGACCGTAGCGATCAATCTTATCGTCGATGGCGCGGTGACGGTGGTGCTGAACGGCTTGCGCGGATCGACCTTCGAGCCGGCGGCAAATTTTATGGACAAGATGGTTGAAGAAGAGAAACATCACGTCCGTCATGGCCAGGGTTGGGTTCGCACGCTGGCAACGCGCAGCCCGGAAACCAAGTCAGCCGTGCAACGCGCCGGACAGCGAGCCGTGTTAGCGACTCTTGATTGGCTGGGGCCGGATGATCAGGCGATGGCCGCAGAGCTCGCGGAGGCCGGCATTCTCCGCACCGGATGGCCGGCCATGCGCCAACAGTTTTATGATTGGTTGGGCAACGTTGCTGAAACCGCGGCCATCGATTTGGGTTTCGAAAAAAAGCAAACCGCCTTCCGCATCGTCAAATCTCCGGATTACACACATTGGCAGGCAACGACTCGGCGCGGCTCGCTTGCCGGTGACAAGAGCATCGCGCCTTTTGTTGATGAACAGATTCTTTATCACCTGCGCGGCAGCAAGAATGCCGAATTTAAGCTGGGAGAGGCGGCATGATTCCGCCACGCCAGAGTCATCCACCCACGACACCGCATCTTGGTGCACGACCGGCATGTTGTCCATTTTGCGCCTCCACTAACACCCGCAAGGAATCCGATTTTGGCACCACCCTGGCTTATGCGCAATATTATTGCCAAGATTGCCGAACCATGTTCGAATGGTTGAAATGGGAAGAGGGGACGGACGATAAACAACTTCCGGAATTTTTGCGCGGTTTACGATAGATAAAGCTGATGGTGATAGCGATCCGAACAATCAAATTGGTTGCCATGTTCTTTCCGCAAACATGCTCTGCCCGCCGTATGTTGAGCAATATTTTTTTCACGGTAACGATGGTGCTCACATACGGAACAATGCCATTGATACAAGCTCGCGCGCAAACCGTTGAATTTGTCGTTCGGTCGCAGCCGGCGCTTAGCGATACGGAAAGTGTTTTTATCGCCGGCAACCAACCGCAATTGGGCAACTGGAGCCCCGGCGTCATGAGATTGCAGCGCGGCGTCGACGGCGCATGGAGCGGGCGCTTCACATTTACGCCCGGAACCGTGATTGAATACAAATTAACCTTAGGCGCGTGGAGCCGCGAAGCGCTCGATGAAAATGGACGCGTGCCCATGAATTCACGGCTTATGGCGCGCCGCGATACGACGGTTTCCATTCGCGTGCCAGCATGGAATCATGTTCCACCCATTCCAAGCAAGGTGAAAGGCAACGTGCGCTACCATAGAAAATTTCAGTCGTCCAAACTCGGCAATGATCGCGACTTGGTGATCTGGTTGCCGCCGGATTATGAAAAAGAAACCTCAAGACGCTACCCCGTGCTTTATGCCCATGACGGGCAGAATCTTTTTGATCCGAGCACGGCGTTCGCCGGCGTCGATTGGGCCGTGGATGAAACGGCCGACGGGCTGATCCGCGCTGGACGAATTCAGCCGATCATCATCGTCGGCATCTGGAACACGCCGGACCGGTTGAATGAATACACCACAATCAGGGGCCGCGAATATGCGACGTTCCTCATCCACGAACTCAAACCGTTTATCGATGCAAACTATCGCACTTTGACCGACCGCGCCAACACGGCGGTGATGGGCAGTTCGTTGGGCGGCTTCATCTCCCTTTTGCTGGCCTGGGAGCATCCGGAAGTCTTTAGCATGGCCGCCTGTCTCTCCGGCTCGTGGATGTGGGGTGATGCGGCGGCGCTGCGTTTGATTGAAGACGATACCACTGCCGTTCCTGACCTCAAGCTTTATCTCGATCACGGCTCCGAAGGCGACGAGGGCCGTTATGCCTGGCTCTTCCGTACTATTCGTGACACGCTGATCGGCCGCGGCTTCGTGCTTGACAAAAACCTTCAATACAATTTCGGCATCGGCGATGGCCACAACGAGTCGGCCTGGGCGCGCCGCGTGTGGCGGCCGCTGGTGTTTTTCTTTGGGAAGTGATCGAATGCGATCCACTCAAACTTCCGAATCCGTTTGCAACAAAGAGTTGAAGTGAATGGTAGACGGATTGAGCTGATTGAACGGATAACAACAGCCGCAGATTTGTGGGGCGCTAATTTTCAAGAGGAGCATCGATGGCGAGGGAGTGCTTCATCTGTGAAAGCGCTGCGAATGTTCAACCTTATTGCGAGGTCGATGGATACGGTTACCTGCGCTGCTCGCAGTGTGGCCTCATCTTTGTTGATAGAGTAGAAGCAACACAGAAGCTCTATCACTCTTATGATGGCGGCGCAATGAAAGCCTGGCGCAGAAAAATCCTCGCACCGTTGCGCAGCTTCACGCTGGTCAAAAACTACCAGCGCTCCATGGATCGCGCTCAAGGCATTTCCAAATTCATCGCCTCACACCTCGCCAACCAGCAATTACAACCCAAACTTCTCGACATCGGCTGCAATAAAGGTTTTCTGCTCGCCTCGGCCCTTGCCCATGATTGGAACGTCTACGGCGTCGAGATTGTGCCGGAGCTGATCATTCCCTTTCGCAGAAAATTCAAACAATTTGCTGATCAAGTTTTTGCCGGAAGATTTGTCGATGCCCAGCGCCATTTCGCTGATAACATGTTCGATGCCATTACCGCGATTGATGTGATTGAGCATTTTGAAGCTCCCGCCGAAGACATGGCCACCATCCATCGCCTCCTAAAGCCCAACGGCGTGTTCGTAGCGCAAACCCCCGATGGCGGCTGCGAGCAAGCGCGAGTTGAAAAAGATCGCTGGGGCGCGTTAAAGCCGCTCGAGCATCTACATATCTTCGATCCTCAGAGCCTGGAGTCCTTTGCAAAGAAATTGAGCTTTCGCGAGATCAAGTTTTTTGATCCGTTTGAGCACGCGGATGGGAATTTAGTAGCGGTGATGAGGAAGTAGAGGTCAGTAACCCGTAACCAGTATTCAGGAGCAAGCTTATGATCGATCTCTCCATCAACTGCGCGGGGATTCGCTCGCCAAATCCCTTTTGGCTGGCCTCGGCGCCGCCGACGAATTCCGCGTATCAAGTGTGCAAAGCCTTCGAGCAGGGTTGGGGCGGCGCGGTGTGGAAAACCATCGGCGAGCCGGTGATGAACGTCTGCAATCGCTACGGTGGTCTCGATCTCAACGGCTACAAGCTCGCCGCCATCAACAACATCGAGCTGATCAGCGACCGGCCTATCGAAGTTAACTTCAAAGAGATCGCCGAGACCAAAAAGCTCTGGCCCGATCGCGCGGTGATCACCTCGCTCATGGTCGAGTCCAAGCGCGAGGTGTGGCACGACATCGTCAAGCGCACCATCGACACCGGCTGCGACGGCATCGAGCTGAACTACGGCTGTCCGCACGGCATGAGCGAGCGCGGCATGGGCTCGGCAGTCGGCCAAGTGCCGGAATACTGCGCGATGATTACTGAATGGGTGACGGAAGTTTCTACAATTCCGGTGCTCGTCAAGCTGACGCCGAACGTGAGCAACATTATTTACCCCGCGCGTGCCGCGAAGAAGGGCAACGCTCACGGCATTTCGTTGATCAATACGATCAACAGCATCATCGGTGTTGATCTCGATACTCTGGAGTTGAAGCCCACGGTCGCTGGCAAGGGTGGACACGGCGGCTACGCCGGCCCGGCGGTCAAGCCGATTGCGCTGCATCTGCTCTCACAAGTTGCCATCGATCCGGAAGTGCAATTGCCGATCTCCGGCATCGGCGGCATCAGCACGTGGAAGGATGCTGTTGAGTTCATGCTGCTCGGCGCAACCAGCGTTCAGGTCTGCACCGCGGTGATGCATTACGGCTTCCGCATCATCAATGATTTGACTGAAGGCATGATTAACTGGATGGAACAAAAAGGCTTCTCGCGCTGCGACGAATTCATCGGCAAATCGCTGCATCGCATCGATGATTTCGGTAATCTTGATTTGTTGTTCAAGACCGTTGCGCGTATTGATGACAAGACGTGCATTAACTGCAACCTGTGTTACATTGCCTGCGAAGACGGCGCACATCAGTGCATCGACCGTCTGCCGGTGAACGGTGGCGCCGAGCTGTGGCCGAAAGTCCGCGAGGAAGATTGCGTCGGCTGCGATCTGTGTTCGCTCGTATGCCCGGTGGATGGCTGCATTTCGATGGTGCAAATTCCGCGTTCCGAGAACAAAACTTGGAACGAGCTGATGAAGGAAATTCCGCAGCCGCTGACGTGGGAGGCGCTGCAGGCTTTTCAGAAGAAATATGGAATTGAGATTCACTGAACTTAATGCTCTTACTCGTACTCCTACTCTTACTCTTACTCGTTTTTAGCTTTTTGAAAAAACCAAAAGCGAGTAAGAGTAGGAGTAAGAGAAAGAGTAGGAGCCTCCAGTATCCGAAACAAGAAGGGAGGCCCCCATGTCCATCCTCATCAAAAACGGCACCGTCATCACCGCGCAAGACAATTACGTCGCCGATGTGTACATCGAAAAAGATCGCATCGCCACCATTGGCGCGGATTTGAAAATAACCGCGGACAAAGTTATCGACGCGAAGGGAAAGTACGTCATCCCTGGCGGCATTGATGTGCACACTCACCTCGACATGCCGTTCGGAGGCACAACTTCCAGCGATGATTTCGAAACCGGCACGCGCGCTGCCGCGTTCGGCGGAACAACATGTTTGATTGACTTCGCGATTCAAGCCAAAGGCACGAAGATGCGCGACGCGCTCGACCTCTGGTGGAAGAAAGGCGAGAACCGCGCCACCATCGATTATGGTCTGCACATGATCATCACCGACTTGCCAGATGCGCATCTTGAAGACATGAACGACATGGTGCGCGAAGGCGTCACCAGTTTCAAGTTGTTTATGGCCTATCCCGGCGTGCTGATGGTTGACGACGCGACGATTTTTAAGGCCATGCGCCAGACCGCGCAAAACGGCGCGCTGGTCTGCATGCACGCGGAGAACGGCAGCGTCATCGATGTCATTGTGCGCAAAACTTTGGCCGAGGGCAAAACCGCGCCGATTTATCACGGGTTGTCACGGCCAACAACTGCCGAGGGGGAAGCAGTCAATCGCGCCATCGCTTTGGCGGAAATGGCCGGCGCACCGGTTTATATCGTGCATCTTTCTTCCAATGACGCACTGCAAAAAGTTGCTGAGGCACGCGATCGTGGAATTCCAGCGTATGCTGAAACTTGCCCGCAGTATCTTTTTCTTTCAATAGAGGATTTAGAGCGCCCGAACTTCGAGGGCGCGAAATACGTCTTCACCCCGCCGCTGCGCGAGAAGTGGCATCAAGATAAATTGTGGGAGGGATTGCGCACCAACAACTTGCAAGTCGTCTCCACTGATCATTGTCCGTTCTGTTTCAAAGAACAAAAAGAAATGGGCAGGGACGACTTCACGAAAATTCCCAACGGCGGCCCGGGCATCGAGAATCGTTTGCAATTGCTCTTCGATGGCGGAGTGAACAAAAAACGTTTGAGCGTGAATCGCTGGGTGGAATTGGTTTCCACCACGCCGGCAAAAATGTTCGGACTCTTCCCTCGCAAAGGCACCATCGCCGTCGGCAGTGATGCGGACATGGTGATTTGGGATCCGAACGTCGAGCACGTGATTTCGGCGCAGACCCATCACATGCGAGTCGATTACAGCATGTTCGAGGGCTTCAAAGTCAAAGGCAATGCTGAAACTGTGCTCTCGCGCGGGGAGATTATCGTTGATAAGGGGAAATTTTTGGGCAAGGCGGGGAGAGGGCACTTTGTGAAGCGGGATAGTTACGCTGGTGCGTGGGGTTGATTCTTAGCCAGCGAAATATAGCAAAGGTCACACATTGCCAACAATTTCTTGCATCACGTCTTTAAAGGTCGGCAGAGAATAACTGACAAGCCATTCAGGTTTCAGCCAGAACCCGGATAAAACTTTCGAATGCAATCGTCCTTGTGCATCAGGTTGTATTTGGATAAATTCTCCGTTTCGATTTTCGAACCACTCGACAGAATTTTTGAGCGGATCGATGATCCAATATTCTTTGACGCCGTGCTCGGCGTAGAGCACAAATTTTCGTCCGCGATCATATTTACGACTGCTTTTTGAAATCACTTCGACGCACAGATCAGGCGGACCATCGACATACTTTTCGAGCATTACACCCAACCTTTTCTTGTTAATGAAAAGCACGTCCGGTTCCGGGGCATTGTAAATCGAGAGCCGAACTGTCGCAGTTGCGCCGAAAACAACACCGAGGTCGAATTCTTGAGTGAAGGTTGAGAGCAGCCCACTGATCCAGGTGACGATCAGCGTATGTATGGGAATCGCGGGTGAATCGCGGATGATTTTACCGTCCAGTAGATCCGCTTTGGTTTTTTCGTCAATGCGCTCATAAAATTCATCGAAAGTGACAAGATCGCCATTCGCAGAAGTTTTATATTTCCGAGCTTTGCGAGATTTTTTGACTGTATAATGCATGTTGGTTTCAGAGTTTTTATGAAGTTAAAACAAGTTAAGAAGTGAGCATGTTAATTTCAAGAAAAATTTCGTGACAAGTTTCATTGTGAGATCTGAAAATTTTAACGGAAGAAGGGGTTTTTCATGCGAAGAATATGCGTGCTGTTTTTTTTGCTAACGCTGATGCCACATCTTGTGAATGGTCAACCCTCAAAAGCAACGAGTATGAACGACGCCGAGCGATTGCAAAAACTTTTTTCCGATGACTGGTCATGGCGGATGCAAGAGTATCCGGAATTTGCCACCAGCATCGGTTATCCAGGACAAAATCACCGCTGGACGGATTTGTCGTTACCGGCCATCGAAAAGCGCAAAGAACACGCCAGGCAAAATCTCAAAGCCTTGAAATCGATCCAGCGCGCCAGCTTGGCAGAGGCGGATAAACTGGATTATGATCTGTTCATGCGATCTACCCGAGACGATATTGACGGCCAGCGTTTTCCAAGCGAATATCTCGCTATCAACCAACTCGGCGGCGTGCAACAGGATGTCGCTCGCATGATTATGCTCATGCCGACGTTTGCCGCCGCTGATTATGAAAACATCATTGCGCGCTTGAACGGCGTTCCAGTTTTGGTAGACCAGGTCATGCTCTTGTTGAACAAGGGACTGCAAGATGAGATCACCCCGCCAGCGATTACTCTGCGCGATGTGCCTCAGCAAGTGCTCAACCAAATTACCGAAGATCCCTTGCAAAGTCCCTTGATGCGCCCGTTTGATAAAATGCCGGAAACCATTGCCTCCGTCGATCGTGAGCGGCTGCAGCAGCAAGCCGCGGCGGCAATCTCCGAAAAAGTTGCGCCGGCTTTTCGCAAACTGCACGAGTTCCTCTTGACCACCTACGTGCCGAAGGCGCGGCAGAGCATCGGGCTTTCGACGGTCAAAGACGGACGTGCCTGGTACGAATACGCCGCGCGCGTCTCAACCACGACCTCGATGACGCCGGAAGAAATCCACCGCCTCGGTCTCAGCGAAGTGCAGCGCATTCGCGAAGAGATGGGGAAGATCATCGACGATCTCGGATTCAGAGGCAGTTTCGAGGAGTTCACCGATTTTTTGCGAAATGATTCACAGTTTTTCTACAAGGATGCCGAGAGTCTGCTGGCGGGTTATCGCGACATTTGCAAGCGCGCGGATCCGGAATTGAGCAAACTGTTTGGCAAGCTGCCGCGCGCGCCGTACGGCGTCATCGCGGTGCCCTCTTACGCGGCGCCATCACAGACCACGGCTTACTATCAGCCGGGTTCTTTGCCGGCCGGACGCCCGGGTTATTTTTATGCGAACACCTACGCGCTGCACACTCGGCCCAAATGGGAGATGGAGGCTCTGACTTTGCACGAAGCAGTTCCCGGCCATCATCTGCAAATCATGCTTGCGCAAGAATTGGAGGGCGTTCCGGAATTTCGCAAGCACGAGGGCTATACTGCGTTCGTCGAAGGCTGGGCGCTGTATGCTGAAAGCCTCGGTGAGGAGATGGGTTTCTACGCCGATCCCTATTCCAAATTTGGCCAACTGACTTATGAAATGTGGCGCGCCGTGCGGCTGGTCGTCGATACCGGCATTCACGTGATGGGCTGGACACGCGATGAAGCGATCAACTTTTTCAAGGAGAACAGCAGCAAGCCCGAGCACGACATTATCGTTGAAATCGACCGCTACATCGCGTGGCCGGGACAGGCGTTAGCTTACAAAATCGGCGAGCTGAAAATCAAAGAGCTTCGCAAGTTTGCTTCGAACGAGCTTGGTGAAGCCTTCGATCTTCGCGCGTTTCATGATCAAGTGCTTGGCAATGGCGCCGTGCCGTTGGAGGTTTTGGAAGCGCAGGTAAAGGCGTGGATGGCGGATAAAAAGGCAGCACTACCGGCGGCGACGAAGTAATAAAGATGTTACGCAAAGGCGCAGAGCCGCAAAGGTAACGCAAAGGACAATCATTTTAGGTTTTCTTTGCGATGCCTTCGCGCCTTTGCGACTCTGCGTGAAGCTTTTTAAAGGGGAATCCTCATGCCGTCTGACTCCACCTTCGTGCTCGATATTTTATCCGATCCGCTCAAGTTGATTGAAGCCCTCAGTTGGGTGGTGACGATCCTCGGTGTGCCCTACGTTTTGATTACAAAACTCCTTCCCTGGTGGAAAACCTGGCGCGACCGGCGGCGCCTGCGCAGTCGTTTGGGCGCTGAGCTTTACACACCCGAAGACATTCTGCGCGCCACCACTTACTATATCCGTCCGAATTGCCAGCAAATTGATCCTGCCGGAGGGGAAGAGAGCCGGCTCTTGGCGCCGGTGCAGGAAGATTTATTCGAAGCCGTTGACCGGATTCTTGCCTCGCCTTCGGATTACAAGTACACGATTCTCCTCGCCGATTCCGGCATGGGCAAGACCTCGTTCGTGCTCAACTACTACGCTTACCACTGGCGGCATTGGCGCAAGCGCCGGCGCTTCGATTTAGCGGTCGTGCCGCTGGGCATTCCCAATGCCGATGAGCTTGTCAAAAAAATTCCCAACCCTCAGAATACCGTGCTCTTCTTCGATGCCTTCGACGAGGACACCCGCGCCATTCGCAACCACCTCAAGCGTCTCGGCGAGCTACTCGACCTCAGCAAGGAGTTTCGCCAGGTGCTGATCACCTGCCGCACCCAGTTTTTCAGGCGCGAGGAGGAAATCCTCCGCGAGACCGGCAGAATTCGTGTAGCCACTACCTCCGCCGGCCAGTCGCGAGAGTATTTGTTTTACAAGCTTTATCTGGCGCCTTTTTCCGACGAGCAAGTAGAAGCTTACGTCAAACGGCGCTTCTCCATTTGGCGGCGACACCAGCGCCGCGCTGCGTGGAAGATCGTGGAGAAAATTCCAGACCTGATCGCCCGGCCGATGTTGCTTTCATTCATCAAGGAGCTGGTGGATTCCCGCAAGAGCTTTCAATATGCATTCCAGATTTATGAAGAAATGGTGGAAGGGTGGTTGAAGCGCGAAGGGGGTTTTGTAAAAGACAAAGAGGCGCTGCGCCGGTTCTCGGAAAGCCTGGCGGTTGATCTTTATGTAAATCGCGAGACTCGGCACGCTGAAAAAGTGGGGCACGAAGAACTTGAGCCGTTGGCCCAAAAGTTTGGCATCACCGGCCTCAAAGACTGGCAGTTGCGCGGCCGTTCCCTGCTCAACCGCGACGCCGACGGCAACTACAAATTTGTGCATCGCTCGATTATGGAGTATTTGTTCCTCAAACGATTTGTGGACGACAACAAAGCGGTTCAGAAGACGCCATGGACGGATCAAATGAAACGGTTTTTGTTGGAGATGATTCGGCACAACTGGGAAACGAGTCACAATGTGCCGTTCAATCTCTCTGGCGCTGACCTGAGCGACATTGCCAACTTGGTCACAAAGCCATTATTCGCGCTCAGGTCTAAAGGAAAGAAATTGGACGCAGATGAAGTCCCAAAAATGATCAAAGAGAAAGGGTTCTTTGATTCAAGCTGGAATAAAGAAGGCCATGGAATTTTTCATCTTTACGAAATCCGTGATATTGAAGGGAACAAGGTAGTTCACGATTTTGCCGCCGGTCTGATGTGGCAGCAATCCGGTTCTCAAAAATACATGCCCTACGTCGAGGCAGAAAACTTCGTTCGCGACTTGAACAACAAACGTTTCGCCGGCTTCAACGATTGGCGCTTGCCAACGTTGGAAGAAGCCATGTCGCTGATGGAGCCGAAAAAGCACGGTGATTTATATCTCGATCCGATATTTGATCGCACGCAAAGGTGGATTTGGACCGCGGATAAGTACAGCGCCGGCGCGGCGTGGGTGGTCGATTTCTTCAACGGTTATTGCCTCTACGACGTTGTCGACGACGACGACGACGTCCATGCCGTGCGGGGCGGACAATCGAATATTTGATCATTTGAGTTATTTGATCATTTTCTTTTCCCCCCGCTTCGCGGGGGGAAAATTTTTTTGAGCAGGCGAAGTCCATTTTCGCAGGAGCAAGTGAAGTCCGACTTGGGCATGACGTCCTTTCAATTTTTTCAAGCCCTGCTGCCCAAGTCGGACTTCGCCAAATCGTCATGCGCAAGTTGGACTTCACTTTATGGAGAATCCCATGGCCCAATATGAACACCTACCCATCTTCAAGAAGGCCTATGATCTCACGCTGTACTTTGAAAAGATAGTGCGCAACTTCAGCCGGTATCACAAGTACAGCGTCGGCGCCGAGCTGCGTGAGCTGTCTCGTGAAGTGTTGCGCCTGATCCGGCGGGCAAATGATGCGGAGGACAAGGCGCCGCTGCTTCTGCAAAATCGAGAACGGTTGGAAGATTTGAAAATCACCATTCGCATGTGTAAAGATATGCAAGCCTTTCAGAAGTTCAATTCGTTTCAATACAGTATCAACGAGGTGGTGGACATCTGCAGACTCCGCCCCGCCTCCATAGTGACAAAAGGAAGCGGAGCGGGGCAGAACGAGGGCTGGCTGAAGGCAATGCTGCAAAAAGGTGGAGGGCCGGAATCCGCTTCCCCTGCCGAGGGGAAGCCGGAGCGCGCCCAGAGATGATTGTGCACCCCGGCCATCCCGAGGCTTCGCATAGGCGTCAACTTAAGAACAAAGGTGTTACTAAAGCCACCGTTTTGCAAAGCAACTCACCCCCTAAATCCCCCTCTCTTACAGAAGAGAGGGGGACTTGGGACGATTTTTCAAGCGCTTTTCTCCCCCTCTCTTGAAAAGAGAGGGGGCCGGGGGTGAGTTGACGCGTTAAGTTGACGCGAAAACGAAGCTTCGGGATATTCGCACGCCGGCAATTTTGCACCCGGTTGGACGTGGCCCCGCCAATTACGGCATCAAGGTTTTTTGAGTGGGTAAGGCGGAGGCTTGCGCCACCGCCTCCCCGTTGTCGCGATGGGGTCGATTCCCCATATTTACCGGCGTGCGGCTTTCCCGCACCGGGCGACTCCTAAGCTGGTTTGTCAGGCCAGCC
>Ga0247727_10009504_pt1 | contig 17597 bp, 14 predicted proteins | sample WisWelCaveWW1625_FD_202498 | JGI IMG/M metagenome (GOLD analysis project Ga0247727, IMG submission 202498) | Biofilm microbial communities from Wishing Well Cave, Virginia, United States - WW16-25 | ecosystem: Environmental > Aquatic > Deep subsurface > Groundwater > Cave microbial mat | place...
CGCGAAGAAGCAGAAGGACGCGATCGACAAGCTGGCCGACCTGATCAAGCGCGCGAAGAGCTGAGGCGGCGGAAGCTGAAGTGGCAAGGATGGCCACAAGAAGCCGGGCAGCCAGGCTGGCAAGCCCCAGAAACCGTCGAGTCCCGCAGCGGCGCCGTATGATCCCAACCGCACCGATCCTCCCAGCAAGTTCCGCAGTCAGGCCGACAAGACCGGCTCGTGGGGCAACCTCCCCGAGAAGGTCCGCGACGCCATGCTCCACGGCAAGCGTGACGTGGACGATTACCCCGCCGAGTTCCAGCAGATGCTCAAGGAGTACATGGAGAAGCTCTCCAACGGCGACAACAATTAGTCAATCCGGCATCTATGAAAACGGCTGCCCGCAAGGCAGCCGTTTTTCTTTTTGCGCGCAAGCAGTTTGTATCCAATGAGTTACGCGGCATGATTCGACGGAAAGCGCGAACTTTCCACACCCCAGCCGGTTCTTGACAGAGACAGGAACAGGAGGATTTCATGCTCTCAATCGTCTCCGCGGCCATTCTGGCCCTCGCTCCCATGCAAGATGACGACGAAGACCAGCTCACCCCCGAACAGGCCATGGAGATGCTCAAGGACATCCAGGGCATGATGACCAAGGCCGAGGAACTCCTGAATGACTCGAGCCGCGGCAAGGCGCTCGCCACCGAGAAAGACCTGATCGAAAAGCTCGACCGGGAGCTGAGAGACGACCCGACCGCCCTCCAGAAGCAGATCCTCGAGAAGGTCAAGAAGCTCAACGAGCGGACCGAGAAGAAGCAGAAGGACGCCGTCGACAAGCTCGCCGAACTCATCAAGAAGGCGAAGTCCTCCAGCGGCCAGGGCAAGGGCGAGAAGAAGGACCCGCAAGGCAAGAACAAGGCGAAGCCCAAGAACCCGTCGGATCCCGCCACGGATCCCTACGACCCCAGCCGCAACGATCCCCCCTCGAAGTTCCGCTCCGAAGCCGACAAGACCGGCTCCTGGGGCGACCTCCCCGCGAAGGTTCGCGACGCCATGCTCCACGGCCGCCGCGACGTCGACGACTATCCCGCCGAGTTCCAGCAGATGCTCAAGGAATACATGGAAAAACTCAGCGGCTCGGATCATCAGTAATCGACACGGCTTTCAAAGAAACGGCCGCCTTGTGCGGCCGTCTTCTTTGCTTGTGCATGCTTGTGGTGAGCGAGGAAGCGCGGAGCGCTTCCGCGTCGAACCAGAAAAACTCAGCGGCTCGGATCATCAGTAATCGACACGGCTTTCAAAGAAACGGCCGCCTTGTGCGGCCGTTTTTTCTTTGCCCCGCGCGCCGTGCCGGCCGAACCGACGCGCCCCGCCCCGGTTGAAGGAAGAGGTTCGCCGTCCTCCCGTGGATCGGAAGTGGAGGACGCCATGCTCTCTCTGATCGCCGCGCTCGTCTGCATCCAGGATCATCCGTTGGACGAGATCCAGCGGCTCATGTCCAGGGCCGAAGAACAGCTCAACGACCGCGCTCTCGACGGAACTCAACGCACCCAGCGCGACGTCATCGAGCGGCTCAACGCGATCATCCGTCAGGCCCGCGCGTCGAGCGGTGGAAGCGGGAATCGCCCGGCCCGCGACTTCGGCACTCCCCCGACGCCGGGGAGCGGCGCCGACCGGACCTACACCCCCGACCGCACCGCCCAGCCCGACTCCGTCTTCCGCTCGCGCAACGGCGATGCCGTGATGCAGCTGCCTCCCAGGATCCGCGAGGCAATGCTACACGCCCGTCGCGACATCGACGACTACCCCGCCGACTACGCCCAGCTCCTCAGCGAGTACTTCAAGACGCTCAGCGGTGAGCGGCCATGATCGCGCTTCTGCTCCTCGTGATGCAGGCACCGCCTGAGCTCCGCGAGGTGGCGCAGGGGATGCGCTCGGCGCGGGGTCTCTGCCAGCCGGAGTTTCTCGAACTCGCCGTAGAGCACCAACGGCATGCCCTCGCCGCGTTCGAGCGGTACTTCGCGACGCGGCCAAGACCCACGCCGCCCGATCCGTGGGATGAACTGCTGCCCTGCCTCGACAAGTCGCCGGCCGGCGTTCCGGACCCTGAGGGAGTGGAGTTGGTGCGCTACTTCCGAGAGGTCGGCTGAGTGAAGCTTGAACCCGAGCGGCCGTAGGCCGCCAACTCTTCGTCGGACTCGGAACGTCTCCTAGTCTTTGACTTTCAACACGAACTCGGAACTGCGTCCTTTCCTCTCCGGCTCGTACATCGCAAACGCGCTCGCCGGCATGACGTGGTACGTCCCCGGCACCGTCGCCTTCAGCCGGAACGTGTACGCCTGCACCTGGTCGGTGAGGTGGCCCACCGCGACGCTCACGCGGTCGTCCCGCAGCTCGCGCCGGTCGTACCACCCGTCCGACTCCTCGTCGCGCGCCTCCGTCCCCGCCGGCAGCGGCGCTTCGACCATCACGTACTCCTGCGCCTCCATCGCCTTCACGCGCACGATGACCCGCAGGTCATCCTTCGGACTGACCGTTGCCCCGCTCGGCAGATCCTCCCACTGCTTCTCGTCGTCCTTCCAGCCGGTGAACCGCTGGAAGATACGTTCGACTTCGAACGCGCCCCTGGCCGCCGGCACGTTCTCCTCGCCCGAGACCCAGCGGAGCAGCGCCGATGCGAAGACGACCCCGCCAGAGACCTTGAGGCTGACGTCCACCCTGCCGGCCTTCAAGCTCTTCACCAGCGCGCGGCCGGCGACGATCTTCGCCTCCACGCCGTTCACCGTCGCGGTGACCGTGGGCTCCTTCTCGTTCGCCGCCAGGTCGCACAACGCGTAGACCGCGTAGGCCGAATCGATCGTGCTCCACCACGCGCCGCCCCGCCGCGCGGAGAGCAGCCAGTCCCGCATCGGCCCGATCCGCGGGTCCTTCGGGTCGACCGACGCGATCGCCCGAAGCATCAGCGCCAGCTGCCGCACGTCCCCTGGCTTGTTCGTGCGCGAGCCGACGCCGAACTCCTTCGCCAGCTCAGTCCGGCCCGCCAGCACGAGCCACGCCCTGTCCTCGTCGTTCGCCGGCTCGAACCGGTCGAGGGCGACCTCCTCGCCAGAGAGCTTCCGCACGTAGAGTCCGAGCGCCGTCGCCTCCTGCGACCTCAGCGACTCGAGCCCGCGCTTCAGGACGTGCGGGTCGACGTCGAACCCCGCCGCCTTCGCCATCAGGAGGCCGTACATCACGTACGCCGTCATCCACGGCTTCGTGTCGTCGTCGCGCCACCAGCCCCAGCCCCCGTCCGAATGCTCGAACGCGTAGAGCCGGTGCAGCGCCATCGTCACCATCTGGGGCAGAGCCTTCTCGAGCGCCTCGTTGCTGATCCCCAGCCGCTTCATCGCCCCGACTGCCGTCACCGACGGCAGCATCTTCGAGAGCGTCTGCTCGGTTCAACCGTACGGATAGCCCGTCAGGAACGGCAGCGCTTCGCGCACCGCCGCGGCGCTCGACGCCGTCGCCACGATCTCGACCGACCCGTCGCCCGCCCCCTCGGGCAGCGTCAGCGACGCCGTCCACGCCCCCTCGATCCGCGCCGAGGCGACCGCCTGCGACTCCACGCCGTGCGGCTTCACCGGCACGGTCAGCTCCATCGCGTCGCTCACCGCCTTCGAAAACGCCTCGGCCTTCACGACGATCTCTCCGGGCTTCGACGCCTTCACCGGCCAGTCGAGACGCCCGATCTTGTGCGAGCCGACGACGAGCTTCTTCTCCTGCACGACGCCGTCGATCGTGACGCGCACGAGGAACTCCGTCTCCACCGCGAGATCGTTGTGCACGACCGTCGTCACCGCGCCTTCGTCGCGCTCGGTCCAGAACCGCGGCGCGATCAGCCGGCAGATGACATCCTTCTTCGTCACGGCCTTCGACGTCGTCCACCCGAATTGGTCCTGCCCGGCGAGCGCGCGCGCCGTGAAGCGCCACTCGGTGAGCGAGTCGGGCGTCTCGATCTCGATCTCCGCCCGGCCGCTCGCGTCCGTCGCCACGTGGGCCAGGTACTTCAGCGTGTCGGGGAACCACCGGCGGGTCTCGGTCGCGGCGAAGCCCGCTTCCGACAGGCCGTCCTGGCCCCCCTTGCCCTCCTCCAGCGAGAACGTCGAGCCCGTCATGGCCGCTCCGCCCGACCGGCCGCGGTCTCGAATGCTCCACCAGTTGTCGCCGCACGTGCAGTTGCTGGCGTACTGGACATCGTCCTCGCGGAGCTTGCAGAAGAACGTCCGGATGTCCTTCGTCTCGTCCTTCCGGATCGCGAAGATCGCCTCGTCCACCGCGCCGAGCTCGACCTCCGACGCGACCGGCTTTCCGCCCGACGTCGTCGTGATCACGAGCTTCGCCTTCTCGCGCGGCCCGTAGGTCTCGCGGTCGGCTTTCACGCTGACCTCGAGCATCCGCGAGCGCGGGAAGACGAAGATCTCCGTGCCGCCGCTGTAGTACGACTCGCCCTTGTAAAGCGCGAGCTTGATGAAGACGTTCGGCGCGTAGGCCGCCTTCGCCGGCAGCTCGAGGATCTCGGTGCGCTTCTTGAAGCGGATGATCTTCGCGTCGTGGAACGCGCCGCCCTCCACGACCAGGAGCCCCGTCATCCCCTTCTCAGGAAGCCGCACGGCGAGCTTCACCGTCTCGCCCTCCTCGTAGACTGCCTTGTCGGGCAGGACGCTCGCGTCGTCGAACTTCGCGTTCTCGCCGGCGATCCAGAGGTCGGCGCGGTCCTCCGCGGCGCGGCCCTCGTCGTCCTTCACGCGGGCGCGGACCCGGATGTGGCCGCTCTCGCCGGCCGGGAACTCGAAGGCAACCAGGCCGGAGGCGTCGCTCTTCGCCTTCCCCTCGTAGAACGACTCGAACTCGATGGTCTCGTTGGTGTAGTTGCCTTCGGGCCGCTCGACGTCGCGCGCGAGGAACGCGGAGAGCGCGACTTCGCGGTTCGCCGCGGGCTTCCCGTCGGGTGTCGTCACCCGGGCGCGAGCCGCGATGCGGTCATTCTCCGCGTAGAACATCCGCATCGTGCCGACCGATACGCGCAGCGCGGAGGGCGCCGCGCCGATCGTCGCCTCGCCCGATGCCGTCAGCCGCGACAGATCCTGCACCTCCGCCCGCAGCGTGTAGCGCGCGTCCCAGCGGGCTTGCGGGATCTCGATCGAGACCGGCAGGGTCCCGTCGGCGCCCAGCCTGCCCGTGCCCTCGAGCACGGTCTCGCCGCCGCCCCACGACCCGCCGCCCGGCGTGCCGCACCAGTCGTCCCACTCCTCGTCCGACGTCCGCTCGTAGAACCACGCGTACGGGTCCTCGAACGGCGCCCGTGGCCACGCCTCGCCGCGCGACCAGCGGTACTCGCGGGTAACCTCCCAGGCCACCTCGCCCCCCGCGACCGGGCCACCGAAGTAGTACTCGCCCTGGATCGTAGCCGTCGCCTTCGATCCCTGGATCGCCGCCCGGCCGCCGAAATCGATCGAGACGCGGAACTCCGGCTTGCGGTACTCGGCGACGGTGAACGTCTTTTTCCAGTAGGGCAGCGGCTCGTCGTCCCACCACGAGAACGACGTCTCGGCGCGTGGCACGTGCGCCATCAGCGTGTAGGTTCCCAGCGGCGGCTCATCGCCCAGCGTGAAGCTCCCTGACGCCGCGCCGTTGGTCTTCCACGCAACGTCGCTCCCGCCCAGGACGCGCCCGTCGGGATCGCGCATCTCGATCCGGACCGTACCCCTCGACTCGTTCGTGATCCTCTCGCCGTCCCGCTCGCGGCGGATCGCTTTCCAGCAGACCTGCTGGCCGGGCCGGTAGATCGGCCGATCCGTCGTGAGGTAGCAGAGCGACTCCTTTGGGCCCGTCGACGCCTCGAGGTCGATCCGGTGGAGCTCCCCACCGCGGTCCGCGAGCACGCGCACGTCGTCATCAACGGCGAGAAAGGCGAGGCCGTCGCCGTTCGTCTTCGCAGTTGCCGTCCCCTTCGCGCCCCAGCGGAACTCGAGCGCGACATTTGCAATCGGCTCGCCAGTCACGGTATCGACGGAATAGACCATGACCCGCCCCGGGAGGGCCTTGACGAGCACCCCGTAGGTCGAGACGCTCAGGTGCTCGATGTTTGTGAAACCGTCGATGGTCTCCTCGACGCCGTACTCGCCCGCCTCGAGGTCGATCGTGAGCGGACGGTTGCGCTGCTCGTAGAAGGGGTATTCGACGCGTCGCTCGGCGACCGTGGTCCACGTCTTGATGTCGCTGTCTCCCCTCTCGAACGCGGCCCGGAACTCCTTGGGATCGAACCGGCGGAAGACGAAGAGCGACGATGGCCCCCAGGTCCGCGACGGATCGAGCGCAACGGATCCCGCCCGGACCTGCGACACGAACGTGCTGAAGGTCCACGGATCGATCTGGTGGCGTCGCTCCTCGGCTTGATGAAGCGCGGCGTCGCTCGTGGGGTAGTCGCGCAGGACGCGGCGGACGAGCTCGATCGCCGCGCGCTTCTCCTCCGGAAGGCGAAGATCGCAGCCGTAGGTCGCCCGCAGAAGGGCGGAGGGCGCCAGCTCGGACTTCGGGAATTTCGCCGCCAGCTGCTCGTAGACGATGCGTGCCTTCGCGAAGTCGTTCCGGACGAATGACTCTTCCGCCCGCGCCCACAGCACCCGGTCCGTGTCCTGCGTGACGGCGGCCGCGGCAGCGGCCAGTACGGCGATAGCGAGAGCGCGCATCATGGGGGAACCCTCCTCAGGTCATGGTAGGACGGCGGCACCCGCACGGAAGTAAAACCGTCTTTGTCTGAACCCTCTTCTCCTGTGTCGGTTCATCCCTGTGTCGAGTCGGAGGGCCTGCCCCGAGGGAGGCCGTAGGCCGACTCGATGGGTTCGCCGGGTTCCGCCATGGATCGGATGGAGGAGCCCATGCTCATCGCGCTGCTGTCGCTCTGTTGCCAGTCCGCCCCGGACCGGGACGCTCCCGCGAAAATCGAGGAGCTCACCCAGAAGATGCTCCGGCTCGCGGAGCGCCTCGAGAAGACCGAGCCCGACCAGGCCGCCCGCCTGCGTCGAGGCGTGAAGCTCCTCCAAGAGCGGGGCGCGTCCGACCGCGCGCAGCGTGCCGTCGATGAATGGACCAAAGGCAACCCTGAGAACGCCACCCGCCACCGCGAAAGTGTTGTCGACTCCCTTCAGCGCCTCCTCAACCTTCTCGAAGGCAAGGAGCAAAGGAAGCCCGATATCCACACGACGATCGAGGAGCTCCTCGTCGCCCTCGAGGCTGAGCTCCTCCGCCTCATCACGGCCCAATCGGAGCTCAACGCCGAGATTCGCCGCGAGGAAGGCAAGGCCATGTCGCGCTCCCAGCAGATGGCGTTCCGCGCCTTCGCCGAGCGGCAGCGCGCCCTGCGGGCGACGGTCGACGAACTCCAGCGCATCCTCGCCGAGAAGCAGTGCGAGGTCTTCGCCTTCGCGCTCGGCCGCGTCGCCGACGACATGGGCGATCTCGCCGACCGCACCTCCGACGGGAAAATCGACCGCCCGCTCCAGGACGCGGTCATCCGCCGCCTCAAGGAGCTGCTGGAGGCCCTGCGCGAGAAGCAGAAGGAGCTGAAGGACAACCCGCCGGGCGGGGGCGATGACGGCGATGACGGCGCCAAGACCGACCCGCACAAGGTCCCCACGGCGGCGGAGCTCGAGCTCGTCCGCAAGATGCAGCTCGATCTCTACGAGCGGACCAAGGCGGCCGGCGCCGGGATGAAGGACCTCACCGAAACGGAGACGGTCCTGTTGCGGCGGCTCTCGGATGAGCAGGGCAGGCTCGCCGAGCTGATGAAGGGACTGATCGACAGGATGAAGAAGGAGTAGCGCCCGGGGCGGGCGCGTCAGTCCTTGATGATGGCCTCGATACCGTTGTCGTCGATGCCGAAGATCTTCCACCCCTTGGCCGTGCGCCCGCAGACAAAGCCGATGCCCCGGTCCTTCCCCTCGAAGAAGACATCCACGCCGACGGCGTCCTTCCCGGCGCGCTGCAGGAGCGCGCCGTAGGTCTCACGCGCGCGATTGCCCAGCGCTGTCTCGGCCGGCAGGGCGAAGGGAACGACGCGCGCGACCTTCTCCTTGCCGATCTCGCCGCTGAATTCGTCCCAGTCCTTCTGCCACTCCGACCGCTTCGCCTCGTCGAGGAGGTGGCGGTCGACCCAGAACGGCCAGGCGACCAGTTCCATCGAGGCCTTGTCATCCCCCGCCTTGCACGCCGCAAGGAACTTCTCGGCAAGCGCCTTCGCCGCGTCTGCAGGCGACGGCACGGGGGGCGACGGCTCGGCCGGCGCCGACGCGCACGACATTCCGAGCAGGCAGACGATTCCTGCGGCCTGCCGTCTCACTTCAGCCACCGCAGGTTCTTGATCTCGGCGTTGGTCCCGTCGACCAGGAACTGCGTCTCGGCACTGAAGGTCACGTCCGCCGCCTTCAGGCGGTGCAGCAGCTTCCCGTCCACGAACACGAACCCCGCATCGCCGGCGGTGAAGACGGCCAGCTCGATCCAGCGGTCAAGGAGCGGCTTCTGGTAGCTGTCGCTCTTGACCTGGTTGAACTCCTTGACGCGGTCGTACAGCGTGTACGTCGTGCTGTGGAAGCTGAGGATCTTGTAATTCTCGTCGTCGCGGTGCGTGAAGATGAGGCTGGTCCCGGCTCCGCCGATCTGTGACACCTTCAGCTCGTACGCGAAGCCGTGCGCCCCCTTCATGTTGAACGCGCGCAGGTTGGTCTTGCCCCGCGGACTGTCGATGGAAAGCACGCCGTTCTTCGACGAGAGCGAGCCGGACGAGCCGTTCGTGACGCTCAGGGCGGTCTTGTAGTCCTTCGCGTCGTCCCAGTACTTCGTCCACCCGTCGGCGAGGAAGCTCTTGTAGAGCTCGTTGGCCATCGCGTCGATCGTCGTGTCGTCGGGGCCCGACTTGATCCACTCGGAGAATCTGGCGACTGCTTCCCGGTGCTTGCCTTTCGACGAAAAATCGCGGATGGCCTCGATCTCCGCGGCGGCGGCGGCCATCTTCTGACGATCGGTGATGGCGTTGAGCTTCTCCTTCACGCCGGCGGGAAGGTCGGGCACCGCCTGGAGCCTTTCGAAGAGAGTTTTGATCTCCTTGGCGCCGCCCTTGAGCTGCTTGACCGCGTCCATGGCCAGGACCTGATCGACGAACGGCTCGAGCTCCGCGTTCGGCTTGAGCTTCTTTGCCGACGCGAAGAACCGGCCCATCGCGCCGGCGAAGTCGCCGTCGGTGAGCAGGAAGGCCGCGATGACGCTTTCGCCCGCCCCGCCCTTGAACCCGAACTGCACGAGCGTGTCGGCACTGATCCCGTCGGCCGCCAGCGGCACCTGGCCGCCAAACTGCTCGATCTGGATCGACCGGTCGGAGAGCTTCTTGACGACCTTGATCGTCATCACCTGGCCGTTCCGCGACTTGATGTCGAACTCGCCCTCGGTCTTCGCGAGTGCGACGATCGCCGACTCGACCAGCTTCCTGGCCCCCTGGAGCCGCGCGAGATTGGGCTCAAGCAGCTCCCGCGCCGCGGCGACCTTTTCTTCGAGGCGCTTGATCAGCGGGTCGTAGTCGCGTGCCGCGACTTCCTTGCCGTCACCAAAGAGCGCGGCGACCGCTGCCGGATCGAGCGGCTGGACCTTCTCGGGGTCCTTCACGGGCTCCACGGGGTCTTTCACCGGGTCCTTTATGGGAGGAGCCGCCTTTCCGCGCCGCGTGACCTTCAGCCGCAGGTTCCTCACGGCATAGGCTGTCCGCACCGGCACGATGAAGCCGATGCGGCCCGCCACCGGCTTCCCCGACGGAACCGTCGTCTCGGTCTCCTTGCCGGCGAGCGCGTACTTCATCTTCTCGCCGACCACCTCGAGCTCGACGGAGAACCACTCCTTGGGCGGCGCATCGTTGAGCGTCATGAGCTGCATCCCCGTGTCGCTCTTGTCCACCATTCGGAACGCGACGGAGAACGTCCCGGAGGCGACCTTCACGTCGAACTTCAACGCGAAGTCCGCGGTGCTGTCCTTCGCGTCATTCAGAAGGACGTGGTGGTGGTCGCCGGAGTGGTTTCCGATGTCGACCTCGAAGCCGTGCTCGCCCACAGGCTCGATCTTGTTCGTGCAGGTGCAGCTCTTGACGCTGGTCAGCAGATCGGCCTTGCTCGGAACGACCCACTTGAAGCCGTCCTCCAGCTTGGGACCGTCGCCGTTGGCGGCAAGCGCCACCAGATGTTCCTTGATCGTCGTGACCTGCGCGGCGCGCGCGCTCGACGCGTGGCTGGCCAGGAACTCGTTGCACATCTTCAGGAGCTTCGCGCGGTCGCCCTCCGGCTCCTGCGAGTACGCGTCAATCTCGCGCCACGCCTTCTCGTCGGGCCCGACGGCCGGCGTCTCCAGCCGCGCGATCGCGTCCTTCGCCTCGCGCCCTTCGGGCCAGGCCGCCGACGCCTCGAGGTAGAGCTTCACCGCCCCGGCCGCGTCCTTCGCCTCGAGCTCCTTGGCCCGTGCGACGAGTTTCACGTACTTCTGGAAGGCCTCCGCCTTGGCTGCCTCGACGGGGTCCTTCGCTGGATCCTTTACGAGATCCTTTACGGGATCCTTCGGCGGATCGGCCGGCAGCTCGCTCTTGTCGCCGTTCTTGTCGACCGGCTTCTTCTGCATCACCACGGCGACGACGAGGAGGCCGATGATCAGCACCATCGCCACGATGCAGGCGATGATGATGATCGTCTTGTTCTTGTTCGGCCCTGTCGGCAGCGGCGTAACGCCCGGGTTCGACGGCATCTTCCGCTGCTGCGGAAGTTGCGACGTGCCGCCGCGGACAGGTGCCGTGCCGCCCCGGGCCGGCGCCGTCCCGCGGCCCTGCCGCGGCGCGGGCCCCGCCGGCGCAGGCGCGAGTTTCGCGCCGCTCTTCACCCATGCCTCGAGGTCCTTGACCAGGTCGGTGCAGGACTTGTAGCGCTGCCCGGCGTCTTTCGAGAGCGCCTTCAGCACGATTCGCGAAACCGCGTCCGGAATCGTCGCATTCAGCTTCCGCGGCGGGACCGGGGCCTCGTTGATGTGCTTGTAGAGCACCGCCATGTGGCTTTCGCCCACGAACGGACGCTGCCCGGTGATCGCGTAGTAGAGCATGACGCCCAGCGAGTAGATGTCGCTGCGCGCGTCGGCCGGGCGGCCCTCGGCCTGCTCCGGCGACATGAAATGGGGCGTGCCCATCATCGCGCCGGGCATCGTGATGAGCGTCTGGCTCTCCTGGTCGTGCGCGAGGCCGAAGTCCATGACCTTGACCTCGCCCTTGTCGCTGACCATCACGTTCGCCGGCTTCACGTCGCGGTGGATGATGCCCGCCTCGTGGGCCGACTGGAGGCCGTTGCAGGCGCCGATGGTGATCCGCACCGCCTCCTTGAGCTCCATCCCCTTGCCAAGTTCGTCGAGCAGGTCCTGGAGGCTCTTGCCCTGGACGTACTGCATCACGATGTAGTGGTTCTGCCCCTCGTTGCCGACGTCCATGACCTGCACGATGTTCGGATGCTCGAGGCGCGCGGCGGCCACGGCTTCGCGCCGGAACCGCGACAGGAGCTCTTCGTTGCGGGTGAAATCCTGCGGCAGGAGCTTCACCGCGACCTGCTTCTGGAGCATAGTGTGCTCGCCGAGGTAAACGTCGCCCATGCCGCCGCGGCCGAGCCGGCGGATCAGTTTGACCTTGCCAATGGTGATTCCGATCCGCTTGTCGTCTTCAACCGCCGCTTCCTTCTTCGCCGCGCCGGGGGCGCTGGGCTTCTTTACCCCGGGAGGCGCCCCGGGTTTTTTTACCCCCGCCGCGGGCGGGCGGGGTGGGAGCGGGGTCCCGGCCTTCGTTCCAGGCGTCGGCGTGCCACCCCGACGGATCGGAGGCGGCGGAAGCGGAGTATTCCCCTTCTTGACCGGCGGAGGCGACCCCCCGGGCACAGGCGTCCGGGTCAGCGGCGAGGGCGGGTGCGCCTTTCCCCCTCCGGGAGTCGCGTTGGCGCCACCCGGTCGCTTCGGCAACGGTGTTGGGGATGAAGGCATACGAAAAGCTGTGGAAACTCCCTCTCAAAACGGCAAGGGTTTCTAATGATATACTTGGGGCCGGGCGGTGAGGTAGCGAAAACGTGAATCCGGGCCTTGGGATGGGTTCCGGATCGGGATCGTATCCAGATGATGGAAGCACCAACCCGGCTCAGCTGCCCCGCCTGCGGCAAGTACTTCAAGGTCAAGAAGTACAACCCAAAGAGCCGGGTCTCCTGCCCTGAGTGCAAGGGCCCTCTCGTCGACCCCGTCGGTCCCACCCCCAAGCTCTTCCAGGAAAGCCCCGGCGGCGGGTGGGAGATTCCCGCCCGTCTCGGCCGCTACAAGATCGGCGCCGAAATCGCCCGCGGCGGCATGGGCGTGGTCTACAAGGGCGAGCAGGAGGACCTGCACCGCCCCATCGCGATCAAGATGATGCTCCCCCACCTCGCCGCCGACGCCGAACACGTCCACCGCTTCATGCGCGAGGCCCGCGCGGCCGCCAAGCTCAAGCACCCCAACATCGTCACCATCCACGAGATCGGCGACTACCGCAACGTGCCGTTCTTCACGATGGACTTCGTCGACGGCAAGGGGCTCGACGACATCGCCAACGCCGGCCCCGTGCCGCTGAAGCGCACCGCCGAGATCGTCCGCGACACCGCCCGCGCCGTCCACTACGCCCACAGCAACGGCATCATTCACCGCGACATCAAGCCCGGGAACATCCTCATCGACAAGGCAACCGGCACGCCGCGCATCACCGACTTTGGGCTCGCCAAGGACCTCGACGCGCGCTCGATGCTCTCGGTCACCGGCGAGGTCCTCGGCACCCCCAGCTACATGAGCCCCGAACAGGCCCAGGGACTCAACAAGGAGCTCGACCGGCGGACCGACATCTACTCCCTCGGCGTCGTGCTCTACCGCCTTCTCGCGGGGCGCGTCCCCTTCGAGGGCAACACCTACGCCGACACGATCTACAAGCTCGTCCATCACGAAGTCGTCGATCCGACGAAGCTCAACAAGAGCGTCCCCTCGGACCTCAGCGCCATCGTCCTGAGAGCGATGGAGAAGAACCCCGCCGAGCGCTACGCGACGGCCGATGAGCTGGCAGACGACCTCCAGCGCTACCTCTCGGGAGAACCCGTCATCGCGACGCGGCCGGGCGCCGCCAAGAAGCTCAAGCGAAAGCTCCAGAAGAACAAGATCGCCACCAGCATCGTCGCCGCCGTCGCCGCCGCGGCGGTGCTGATCGTCGCCGTGATGTACTTCGTCCTGAAGAAGAGCGAGCTCGACCTCATCGAGGCGAATCTCAAGGTGCCGGAGATGAAGCTCTCCGCCGTCGGCGCGCTGATGGAAGGCCTCGCTGACGGCCGCTTCGACAAGGAGAAGGCCCGCGCGCTCAAGCTCGCCAACGGCGCCCTGCCGGCCGGGGCCGACGCCAGGACGCGCGACCTGGTCCTCGGGGCGCTCGAGCGCCATCCGAAGCTCGACGGCTTCCGCGACACGATCACGTCGTGGATGGGGGAGGACGCTCCACGCATCATGCGGATCTTCGCGGCGCGGAAGGACCGCGAGGCCGTCCGCGCCGTCACTCCCTACCTGAAGACCGGCCTGCCGAAGGAGACCAAGCTCGCCGCGCTCCAGTTCTGCCAGGCCGTGCCCGACGCGGCCGAGTACTACGGCATCGGCATTCTCATGACCGACCGCGAGGTGGGCGAGCAGGCGCGCGCCGCGATGCAATCGCAGTACGTGAACAAGGTCGTCTCGATCTTCAGCCCGGCCGGCGCCAGCGTCGGCGGCGCGCTCTCGGAGCTCGGCAGCGCGACGGCGAAGCACAACAAGGAGATCGACGACCTGCTCAACCCGTCGGGCGCGCCGGCCGGCCCGAAGGACTCCGTCGAGTTCGCGATCGTGAAGCTCGGTTCGACCGACTCGCGGGAGCGCCTCCAGGCGGCCGTCGAGCTCGGCACCCACAAGGATGCGCGCGGCCGCGAGCCGCTCCTGAAGGCCCTTGCCGACAGCGACGCCGCCGTGGCCGACGTCGCCGGATTGTCGCTCGGCGACATCGGACTGGCCGACGCCGAGTCGAAGGTGTCGGCCCTGTTGAAGGACCCGCGGCCCTCGGTGCGGAGGGCGGCGACGATCGCTCTAGGCCGCGCGGCCGCGAAGTCGTCGAAAGTCGCCTTGGAAGAGGCCTTCAAGATCGAAAAGGACGAGCGGGTGAAGGATGCGCTCATCGACGCCATGGGGCGCGTGCGATGAAACGAAGCCTCTCGGCGCTGCTCGAGGCAGGCCTCCCGCTGGTTTTCCTGGCCGCCTGCTCTTCGCTTCCCGTCGACTCGCGGGTCGTCAGCCAGCGCGGTCCCGGGGGAGAAGAGTGGTCGTTCCAATTCACCAACAACACCGGCGTCCTGATCCAGCTCCTCGAGATCCAGGCTGGGACCCACGGCGCGCTCAAGAGCGTCGGCGGCTTCGCCGAGATGGCGCACGCGACCGTCGAGATGAAATCGACGATCAACGCCGGCGAGACGCTCCACATTGTCCGGGCCGACGGGACGGACGAGGTCCTCATCATCTACCGCCGCGAAGGCACCGAGGAGCGGCTCGAAGCGCGTGCGACGAAACGCTGACCGACGCATCTGCGATCTCGCGCTCTCCGCGCGCAAGCCCCCGTTCGCAACGGCCATCGCGCGGCTCCAGCGCGAACTGCGCAGCGCCGGCGTCGCCCTGCGCCCGTACTTCTACCTCTCCAACGAGTACGGGTGCGTCGTGCGCACAGCGAACATCGGGCTGCTCTGGTCGGACGCCCTCAAGCCCCGCCAGCCCGAGACGCTGATGCGCATCCTGCGCCACGAGACCGGCCACGCGTTTTGCTACGCCCACCGGCTTTACCGACGACGCGACTTCCGCGCCCTCTTCAAGGTGCGCGGCGACTTCTTCCGGACCTATCCTGACGCGGGCTGGCATCCGTCGCCCGCCGACGAGAAGCGGCTCAAGGACGGCGACCACGTCAACGTCCGCTGCCTGAAGCACCCCGATGAGGACTTCGCGATCACGTTCCAGACCTTTCTCAACCCTGACGAGGACTGGCGCCGTCGCTGGCGCCACGCTCCGGGCGTAATGCGCAAGCTGGAGTTCGTCGAGGCGATGGCCGCCCGGTACGGGCCGGTGGTGATCTCCGGCGACGGGAAGAACCTCGATGTGCCGATTGAGGAGTTGACGATGACGGTGGGAACGTGGTTCCGTAAACCGTAGAACGTTGTCCGTGGATCACGGTCCACGGTCCACGTCTCACTCCTTTTTGTCCTTCTTGTACATCCGCATCAGGGACGCGCCGAAGAACCCGAGCGCCGCGGCCGCGAGAATCGCCACCGAGAGCGGCATGTCGATGCTCACCCACGGCAGCACGTAGATCTTCTGCGGGTGGGTCCAGTTGACGAAAACGAAGAGCGTCACGGCCGCCACCATCACCCAGCCAAGGAGCGTGCTGAATTTCATGGTGCCTATAGTTTACCCAGCGATCGGCCTCGTGGGGCTGCCGACCTCTACTTCTCACTCCTGACTGGCTGCTGGCTGCTGCCCACCAGCTGCTGGCTACTTCTTCTCCATGTCACGCCGCATCTTGTCGATGTCGTCGTTGACGTTCTTGTAGCTGTCGCCGTTGTCGCGCAGGTAGCGCTGGTATTCCATCAGCTGGAGCCGCGCCTTCTCCGCGGCGATGAGCACGTCGAGCCGCGCGACCTCCGCCTGCAGCGACGGAAGGATGTCGGGCTGGTCCTTCTCCTTGTATCCCGTCTGCTGCCGCGAGACCGCGTCCGAGTAGACATCGTGGCGGTCGCTCTCGAGCTTCGCGATCCGGTCCTGCTTTCGAATGATCATGTCGTCCAGCAGCGTCGCCCGCCGCTTCGCTTCGACGTCGAAGAGCCGGCGGTGGTACTGGACCTGGTCCTCCTGCCCGGCGTTCACCCACTGGCGCATGAACTCGCCCATCGCCTGCTCGAACTCCTCCTTCGTCGCCATGCGCTCGTACGCGCCGCCGTCGATCACCGTCACGATGTCGTCGATGATCTCCTCGTCCGAGTACATCCGCAGGCGGAATTCCTTCTTGCCGTCGGTCGTGCGGTACGAGAAGTTCACGGGATGGCGCAGGACGCGGTCGGGCGGCGCCTCGGGCCGGTCGATCGGCATCGGCTCCGGCTCGACGTACTTCGGCGGCTTGCAGCCGAGCGCCGCCAGGACCAGGACCGCCGCCAGCGCGTTTTTCATCATCAGCTATCCAGACGTGCTACTTGTTGCCCACCTTGATGACAATCTTCAGGTTTCCTCCCTCGGGCTTGATGTCGAGATCCACCACGCGGGTGTCCTTGGTGAGCCGCGCGCTCATCCCCGTCGTCGGGTCTCCCGCCGAGGTCGCCGGCGTCCAGCCCTGCTCGCGCATCGAGTCGACGTAGGCGATGTAGGTCTTGTGCAGGTCCGCGGGACCGGTGTAGGTCAGCACGCCGGCGGTCATCTGGGCCCCGTTCGCGGAGTACGTCACTCCGGCGGTGACGGGGCGCGAGAAGCCCGTGGGCTCCAGCACATCCGTGTTCATGTACCCGGGATTGGTGCTCCCGCATGCGGCGCCGGTCAGCAGGATGGCGAACGCGACCTTCTTCATCGTGGCTCCCTGTCCCTAGCTCTTGAAAAACCGCTGGTGAAGCGCCTGGACCGCCTTCTGGCAGTCCGCGTTGTCGACCACGAACGCGACGTTGATCTTAGATGCGCCCTGCGAAATCATCAACACATTGACTCCGGCATCCTTGAGCGACGCGAAGACGTCCCCCGCGATCCCCGGCATCTGCTTCAATCCCTCGCCGACGACGCAGACGATCGCGCGGTTTTTTTCAAGGTTGACGTCACAGAAGGCCTTCAGCTCGTCGATGGCCACCTCGAGGTTCTTGAGCGAATCGATCGTCATCGACACCGTGACCTCGCTCGTCGAGATCATGTTCACGACGACGCGGTGCTGGGCGAGGATCGTGAAGATCCTCGCGAGGAAGCCGTGGCCAAGCAGCATGCGCGCGGTCGTCACGGTGAGCACGTTCGTGTTCATGTGATGGGCGATCGACTTCACACCCTGCGGGTTGTCCTTCACCTGCGCGAGGATCGTCGTGCCCGGGTGGTCGGGCTTGAAGGTGTTGAGCGCGCGGATCGGTACGCCTTTGCGGATCGCCGGCACGAGCGTCGACGGATGGAGCACCTTGCCGCCGTAGTACGCCAGCTCGCTCGCCTCCTCGAAGGAGAGGTAGTCGAGCGGCTTGGCGCCCGGCGCGATCCGCGGGTCGGCCGTCATGATCCCGTCGGTGTCCGACCAGATCTGGACCTCCTCCGCGCCGATCGCGCCGCCGAGGATCGTCGCCGTGAAATCGGAGCCGTTGCGCCCGAGGGTCGTGATGTCGCCGTTCTTCGTGCGCCCGACGTAGCCGGTGATTACCGGGACTTTCTTCATCCGCGTGATGTGGCGCTTCAGCTCCGCATCCGCCTCCGGCAGCGGTGCGGCGGCGCCGAAGTTGTCG
>Ga0247727_10009505_pt1 | contig 17596 bp, 18 predicted proteins | sample WisWelCaveWW1625_FD_202498 | JGI IMG/M metagenome (GOLD analysis project Ga0247727, IMG submission 202498) | Biofilm microbial communities from Wishing Well Cave, Virginia, United States - WW16-25 | ecosystem: Environmental > Aquatic > Deep subsurface > Groundwater > Cave microbial mat | place...
AGGGATTGACGGATCATTGGATTGTTGGATTACTGGTCATGAAGATTTTAGCAGGTCACGACTCCATGAATCCAATAATCCAGAAATCCACCATTCCTTTTTATTGTCCGGGTGGTCGACTCTGCTCGGCCATCAACCGCATGACGTAAACCCCAATGAGCAAAATCATCATCGTCACGGCAAGGCCGACGGCGGTGACGGCGCCGATCATCATGATAACGTCCTGCGCAGCGCTGCGCTCGGTGCGCGTCTTCAGAGGGGCGATGATCGTGTCGAACAAAAGCTTTCCAGTAAAAATAATAAAAAGAAGAATCCCCATGGCGACGCGGCTAAAATCTATCGGACCGTTCATGGCCAGCGCCAACGGCGACATCAGCCAGAGCACGATGACCCATTTGCCGATTTCGATGAGTGTGGATTTAAGAGATGTGGTCATACAATTTCTTTTGCAAAGATTTCAGACCAGAAATTTACTTACCAGCTTGAAAATTCTTCGCCACTTTTTCGACTTCAGACCAGACGCGCAAAATGTTGGACGAACATATTTTTTCGATGTTTCTTTCCGAGTAACCCATTTTCAAAAGCTCATAAATGATATTTGGGTAATCCGCCACGCTCTTCAAGCCGGAGGGCAACGAATCGCCGACGCCGTCGAAATCCGAGCCGAAGCCGACATGATCGACGCCGGCAAGCTTCACCACGTGATCGATATGCGCCGCAACTTCGGAAACGTCGGCGTATTTGAGATCGTTTTCTTCGCGAAATTTTTTGACGTAGGCTTTGCCCTCTTCAGAGTTTGGAGTCAGCTTGTGCTCTTCAAAATACTTCCACATCTTCTCTTCGGTTTTTCTGTAGGCGTCATTTAAAAAAGAAGACCCGAACGCGATCATGATGACCCCGCCGTTTTTCGCCAAAGCCTTGATCATCTCATCGTCCATGTTGCGCTCCCAACCGGGCGTAAAGAAGCGGCACGACGAATGCGAGGCAATCACCGGCGCCTTCGAGAGCTGCATCACTTGATAAAATGTCTCATCGGTCACATGCGAGATGTCGATCATGATGCCGAGGCGATTCATCTCCGCCACCACTTCCTTGCCGAAGGGGCTGAGTCCATGCCATTGGCGGTTGGGATCGTAAGAAGAATCGGAGATATGATTGCTCTTGCCATGCGTAAGAGTGATATAGCGAATGCCGCGCTCATAGAAATGTCGCAGATTTTCCAGCTTGCCTTCCACAGGCGCGCCGTTTTCCATGCCCATAGGCAGGGAGATCAAACCCTTCTTGAATTGGACGCGCACATCCGCCACGGTCTTGGCGACGGCAAATTTGTCCGGCCAGTCCTTTTGGAATTTCTCGACCATGTCGATCAAGCTGTCGGCAAGCGCTTTGGCAGTACCTTTTGGCTCGTGATCCGCCGGAACATAAATGGACATAAACGGCGCGTTGAGCCCACCGGCTTTGGCGCGCACGTAATCAAAATCGCCGCTTTCGGTGCGCATGGAAATGTCTTCCATCTTCTCGCGCAGGCGAAAAGGTACATCGACGTGCGTATCGACGATGATGAACTTTTGGGCAAGTTGATTAGCTTTTTCTCGGAGCTTGGAATCGTCCTGGATGGATTGACGCGGTGAAGAGACCAATGGCAGAACGGCCAGAAGAAGCGGAACTGCAAAAGACTTTTTCATTCTATTTCCTCGCGCAAAAGATTTGTGAATATTTCACGCCAAAACAAAAACTCCCGCCGAGATGAAAATGTGCTTTCATCATTTCTGCGGGAGTTTTTTAATATGAGCATAAAACTTCAATGGCTGAATTTCTCACAATTTTTTTGCCAACTAAGATAACCGAAGCGCCCTGAAAAGCAAGATTTTTTTAAGAAGAAAAATCGGCCGGATCGCCAATTTAGAAAGATCTCTCATGAATCCGTATCGCGAAAGATGATTAGTCATCACAACCAAAACGCATTTACCAAATGCTGAATCTTCACTTCAGAGCCATCACGCGCCACGGCGATGACATCGAAGCGACAATCTTTATCCGTGATTCCGTTGACGTAGAGATACGCGCTGGCAATGCGGCCGATTTGCCGCCGCTTGCGCGGCGTAACCCAGGTGAAGGCCTCGCCCATAGCGTCGCTCTCTTGCGTTTTGACTTCAACAAAAACCAACATGCCGTTGTCGTCGGCGACGATGTCGATCTCGCCTTGTTTTCCCCAGCGGAAATTGCGCTTTAAAATGGTGTAGCCCAATTTTTCGAGATGCTCGACAGCGCGCTGCTCACCCCAGTTGCCCAGCTCTTTGGTCGGCTTCGACATAAAACACCCCGCCAAATAAGGAAAATGCCAAAGCCACACACAAAGCCGCCAAGCCGCTAAGAACGCGCAAAGGTTTTCTTTGCGATTTCTCTGCGCCTTTGCGTCTCTGCGTGAGCTTTTTATTTGTCAAAAAGAAAGAGATCGATCTCTTTTGTCAATCAGATTAAACGACCGTCGATGAATAGCGCACGGCCCGAACTTTCGTAAGGCATCATAATGCCCCACAGTCGGATAACCTTTGTGCTGCGCAAAATCGTAGTGCGGATACTGGCGGTGATAATCGACCATGATGATGTCGCGAACCACTTTGGCGATGATGGAAGCAGCGCCGATGGTGAAAGATTTCGCATCCCCTTTGATGATGGCGGTATGCGGCAATTCCAGATTTGGAATAGCGCGGCCATCGACCAGCACGTGCTCCGGCTGCGGCGATAAATCCGCCAGCGCGCGTTTCATGGCCTGCATCGCCGCCTGATAAATGTTGATGCGGTCGATGTCTTGGACACTGACGATGCCGACCCCGTAGCTCGCACAGTGCGTGATGATGTGTTCGTAGAGGACGAGTCGCCGCTCATGAGATAATTGTTTCGAATCGTCAACGCCATCGATCTGTACTCCTGGCTCAAAGATAACGGCAGCCGCAACAACCGGCCCGGCAAGCGGCCCGCGCCCGGCTTCGTCGACACCAGCAAGGTGTGAGAGGCCTTGTTGCCAGAGTTTTTTTTCGTAATGGAATTTATCCATTAGTTTTTTTCTTAATCAAATCCGTTTTATTAACCAACTTGTCTTTGACATGGAGCAGCGGAGCAGCACGGAGAATTTTTTTCAAGCAGCGCCTTCTCCTTGTTTCTCCGCGCACTTCGTGACTCCGTGTCAAAGAGAATTCATGGCGTTGCCTTGTAGCGTGGCATGCGAAGCTCTGAACAAGGGCCAAGCTCACCTGTTGCCTTGTGCACATTGGCAGAATCGATCATCGATTGTCCATCGACAATGAAGTTGTACAGCACCCGCGCCGAATCGGGGAATATCAAAGACAGCGCGAAGATGTCGCTTCTTCCGAGTTGGGTGAGATGCGGGCCGGGCTGCCAGCCGATGAAATCGCCGGTGACGCGAACATCTTTTCCCGAGCCGCGATACAAAAAAATCGCATGTGAATCTCTAATCGCGGGAATGGGCCGGCTTTTGAGATCGTTCCATGCCCACTCTATTTCATTATGGAGCTTTTCAGGATCTTGAATTCGATTGAAACGCGATTCGAGAATCATGATGAGCTGATCATTCGTAACCGGCTTGGCGCACGCGCCGAAGCCGGTTATCGCAAGAAACAAAACTCGACAAAATTTTTTCATCATATTTGCCTTGTGAAGAATTTATAGAAAAGCTTTGTTGAAATGCGCGTCGTTGTCTTTGTAAACGAATTAAACTGGTTGAACGGTTTGAGCAGTGGATTTTTGCGGAGGCAATTTAACAGGAAAGCACCGCGAAGTCAAACAAAAAATAGTCGCTCATGTAACACCTCAATCATAACGTTGTCATTCTGGAAGAATCCTTTTTGTTACCAACGATTGTCTTGAACTTCAAAAAGATTCCTGCTGAATGACACTCCACCACCGAGAGATTACATGCTCGTTTCTGGATGCCTGCGGCTCGTACTACATCCCGTATTTGACATCGCACATTGAAGTTTCTATATTGCATTTGTCCGATCCCGATGCGGGCGATACGCACGTTTGCACGGATTGGGAAATCTGGAGCGTCTCGCCTGCCGAGATGGTCTGGGGGGCCGGTTGTCAGTCGGGTGTTGAGAAGCTGCGCGTGCATCTCGCCGATGGAGATTTTGTCGACTCGTATGGCGGACGCGCGGATTTTTTTTACGGCACCTCGTATCGCTTGCGCGTGCGCCATCTCGACAACATCGGCCGGTGGAGCGATTATGCCGAGCGCGTTTTTGCCACCGGAGAGCAAACGCAAATTTATCCCCTGGCGCTGAACAATGTAAATGATTTTCCTCCGCCACGCTTACTCGATGAAACCGACGTGGAAATTATTCTTCCTGCCGGAGCGACGCCGCCAACCGTGCGCATCGAATCCGCCGCGAGCGACTTGTTGCTGGAAATTTCCGGCGCCGACGGCATCACGAACAATATCGATAATCCTTCGCCGCTTGCCACCCACCAACCTGTTCGCGTGGTCATTTCAGTCGGTAGCAGCGGCGTGCTGCTGCCCTCCTCAACTCTCGTTTTCAACAGCGACGACGGAAGCGATCATACGCTCTTTCTTCCACCGGTGAATCTCTCTTCGTCTCAGAAAACATATTTTTGGATTTCAAACACCGGCAGCAGTTACTTCGGCGAGGCCTCGCAGACGGCGCCTGATTTTTCCCTTCTGGCCCGAGGCTCGTCCGTGTCATGGACGGTTTCCCAATCGGGCTACAAGGTCGAAATCGTCGCCACGGGATTTCAATTACCGGTCAACATCGCCTTTCATCCGAATCCGGGCGATCAGCCCGACGATCCTTTTTATTATGTCACCGAGCTTTACGGTGCGATCAAAGTAATCACGCGCGGCGGCGAGATCATCGATTATGCCAGCGGTCTGCTCAATTTCAATCCGACCGGAAATTTTCCCGGCTCCGGAGAGCAGGGGCTTTCAGGCATCGTCGTGGAACCAACGACCGGTGATGTATTCGCCAACCTGCTTTATGATGCCGTCCCGCCAAACGGGCCGCGTTATCCGAAAGTCGTGCGCTTTCAGAGCGCCGACGGCGGCCTGACTGCCGCGACGCAGATGACGATTTTGAACATGCCCGGCGAGGAGCAGGGGCAGTCGCATTTTATTTCAAATCTCACCATCGGTCCGGATGGCAAACTCTACGTCCACATGGGCGACGGGTTCAATGCCGCTACGGCGCTAAACTTGAATTCATTTCGTGGAAAAATCTTGCGCCTCAATCTCGACGGCTTCGCCCGGCAGACAATCCATTTTATGATGCCAGCACCGGCATCACGGCGACGGATTATATTTTTGCTTACGGCGTGTGCGCAATCCATTCGGCGGGGCATGGCGAGCCAGCGACGGATTTCATTACGAAGTCGAGAACGGGCCGAGCGTCGATCGCTTGATCAAAATTGTGCGCGGCAGCAACAACGGCTGGAACGGCACCGACGCGAGCATGAGAATCAATGCGATCTATAGCTGGGACCCAGCGCATGCGCCGGTGAACATCGCATTCATCCAGCCGCAAACTTTCGAGGGCAGCGGCTTTCCCGCGGAAAAAATGGGTCATGCTTTTGTCACTGAGTCCGGCCCGACGTGGGCAAGCGGGCCGCAAGCGAAGGGCAAGCGCATCGTCGAGTTCGTGCTCGATGGCTTGGGCAATCGATTGAGCGGACCGACGACGCTCGTCGAGTACAACGGCTCCGGCAAAGCCAGCGCCTCTGGCTTGGCAGCCGGGCCGGATGGTTTGTATTTCACCGATCTTTACAAAGACCTCGATTACGATTCACCGATCGACCGCGGCGCGAATGTGTTACGCGTGAAGTTTGTCGGCGCGGCGGACTTTGCGGCGGATAGGACAGTCGGCCCGGCGCCGCTTACCGTGCAATTTACCGATCTCTCGACCGTGCCGGCGCCTTCGGCACGGCATTGGAATTTTGGCGACAGCACGATGAGCGCCGAACAAAATCCCGTGCACGCATACACGACAGAAGGCGTTTATGATGTTCGCCTCAGCGTCACCGGAGCGAACGGCATCGCCATCAAGCAGAAGAATGCTTTCATCATCGTCGGCGATCAGGCCATCGGCCTGCGGGGCGAATATTTTAACGGCATCGATCTCAGCGGCGCGTCGATCACGAGAATCGATCCGGTGATCGATTTCAATTGGAGCGCCGGCTCGCCGGACCCGGCCATCGGCAACGATCAGTTCTCGGTACGCTGGACGGGCATGGTGGCGCCTGAGTTTTCCCAGCACTACACCTCTTCGCGCGCGTCGATGACGGTGTGCAGCTCTGGGTGAATGGCGTGCAGCTTATCGATAGATGGATCGATCAATCGGCGACGGAACACAGCGGCAGTATTAACTTGGTCGGCGGGCAACGTTATGCAATTCGCATAGAGTATTACGAGAGCGGCGGCGCGGCAGTCGCGCGCCTCAGTTGGCAAAGTCCAGGCAGGACGAAGCAGGTGATTCCGCAGAATCGGCTTTATCCATCGCAGACAACGGGTGTAGAGGACGAGATGAATATTCCGGCGGCTTTTGCGTTGAAGCAGAATTATCCGAATCCTTTTAATCCGGCGACGACGATTGAGTTCTCCATTCAAAGAGAGAACCGTGTTGAGATTTGTATTTACGATCTCTTGGGCTGCGAGGTGAACCGGCTGGTTGCAAACTCTCATTATCGGTCGGGCGTTTATCAAAAAATTTGGAACGGAATTAATCAACGCGGAGAGCACGCCGCGAGCGGGGTTTATTTCTATCAAATGATCGCGACGCCGCTCAATGGCGGTGATGATCATGTTGAAATCAAGAAAATGATGATCGTGAGGTGAGTGTGCAGCCATTGCAGGGGCAGCCTGAAGCACAAGCACGATCGAACTGAATGAGCTTACCGATGTTAGACCGGCACCGACAAGCAGAATGAAGCGAATGAACTGCCGTCGATTCGATTTTTGGCAATCAATTTTTTAATAATGGAACCCGAGCTGCAATCCCCAGCGGGGCAGGCTAAGATGATGAGATTTTTCGTCGAAAAAAGAACGCACACCCAAGCGAATTTTAATATAATGGAAGGCATCAACAGGTTTGTTTAAGATCGGCCAATTGGAAATCGGGGGTAATGTTATTGATAGACCGCCGCCCAACGAAAAGTCGGATGACGGTGGCCTTTCATTTTCCCATGAAAGATGAGTGTACCAGCCGAACGGCACTCTACTGTAGTACCGATCATAATATGCGGCAATGGTCAATGTCTTGGCGTTGAATATCTCTTTTCCCCATCCGGCGTGAAGTTCTAACACGCCGTCGGTTTTTACCGTAAATGCTTCCCAGGCAGGCACAATCCAAGCCGCACGATACTGAGTCGCATTTCGCTCCCAATGCATCCAAACACCAAAGGCGGTGCGATGGCGCGGTCGAAACAAATATGCCTTAAACGCCTGGACTGGGTCGGCTTTATAGGCATCATGCTCCCAGACTCGATGGTATTTTTTGTTTTGCATTACATATGTCTTGTTAGTGGGCGGCACCGGAACGTCGAAATGATATCCAAGTTGGATAGACGGCACAAGGCGTGTCTTACTACCGGCCTGAAATTCCAATCCCGGACCGGTTCGAAGACGGAAGTAACGAGCGATGCTGGGAGTTCCAAAAGATGGGTTGTAAGACAGAACGAATGACGCGCCGGCTGCAATGGTATAAGTAGAAGATGCCGGCCGATTGTGCTTCCAGGAAAAACTCAGATAAGGCGCGCATCCTCTTGCGTAATAGTGATCATAAACAAGCCCCAAAGCCAATTTCCACTTGTCGATTTTGGAGCCGTTATCCGGGCGAGGCTCAGTCAGGCCGATGCTAAGCTCAAAAACTCCGTCCAGCTTCACCGGTTTCTTTCGCCACGGTCGCAACAAAACCGCCAAGTCGAATTCAGTGGGTCGAAATGAAGCGATGAACTTTGAAGACGGATGCGGCTGCCATATTTTATGGTGAATCCAAATTGTAAAGCCGTTGTAGAAGCGAAGAGGAGATTCTATTCGTCTAATGAGGTTCGTACTCCAAAGCGAAAGCCGTCTTATCCGTCCTTCATCGATGGAAAACTTATTCAGCCCAACACACGGATGGGCAATTTGATTCATCAGTGTATCGATGTTTTTCAATGGTACTTGCAAGGAGTTAATTAATTCTATGCGTCGTTCCAGCGATTTCAAACGTCTTTTAATAGAAGTCTGTTCTTTTTTTTCCAATCGTTTCCATTCCGTCGTATCGCGCCTTACCGTGTCAAGCTCCGTCACATATTTTCTCCGTAGGATCTCTAATAATTCCCTTTTACTCTGCTTATTTTCTTTGTTTTGGTAAGTTGTGTCACCCGCAACCGATAATAACTTGGCCAGGCTGTCATGCCGAGCAAGTACTTTGTCCAGGTCGTTGTATATTTCGGCAGGCAGCAACTTGTACCGGTAGTCCGATTCGTGTTGAACGAGGCTTGTATCGGGCGGGAAGACTTTCTTTGAAGGATGCCGTGGAAAAGTCATCCAGGTTTCGTAACGGGTGGTGCCGCCGCGGCCGGAGATTGCTTGCACATCGCGTGTGCCCCAAAGATTTTCGGTGTGCCAGTTGGCGTCTACAGCCGGTTCGAAGAGACCGTTGCCTCTGATATCCGGAGCCATTGAGTGGCCGCCGAGCTCGACGAGCATGTGAAGATGACGATCATATTCCCTCGGAATTTCCCCTCTTTTGTAAATTAGTACGTTGTTAGGAGCAAAATTCGAATGGCCGGCGCCTACTGCTGCGCGAAAAAATTTCGTCGTATCTTGCGGCACAAAAATGAAAACATATTCAAGATCCTCGGGATGACCTTGTAATCCCTTATCTCTGATATAATAGAAATAGTATTCGTAAACATTCAGGGAGTCATTGCCGTCGAAATAGTCCTGCTCCGTTTTTTCCAAGCGGCTCCACAATTGCTCATCGCTCTGGACGACTCTCCGCAAGTCTTTTGCTTTGAGATTTCGGCGGATTCTATAAAAAACGGTTATTTGCTTCATCTTGTTTTTATCGGCGAGTTCTCTGTACCAAGCATCAAGAATGCTCCACGATGCATGGTTTCGTCCGTTCTGATTTGCATCGATCGGAGCTATTTCTTGGGGATCCAGAATATCCTGGTTGTTTTTCCCGTCATTGTTTTGCCCGTCAAAAGCGGTAAAGAATGGGAGTACCGGGTAATATTGTTCTTGATTCGCGAACCAGAGGATGGGCGCATTCTCAAGCGCATCTTTGTGATCTTTAGATTTCACCGTGTCCGGATCAGGACAATTACAGGGTGTGGTACTGATTCGCTGACCGTCGCCCATTTCAAAATCCTTAGCGAAGGCGGCTCCTGGAAAAGAGACGGGAAATTGCCCATAGGCGCTCGTAGCCACAAGAGCCGACCAAAACAACATAACTCTCGTCATCATTAGCTTTCCCCTTCTAACGAAAAATCGTCAGCACCCCTGTAATGCTCTTCTCACGTATAAATCTTGTGTTCCATGTGGATTGCCAGGTCAAACAGGTTCCTAATCATACAGTCGGGAAATATCACAAGTTTTCTCAAGAGGTTGTTGGAAATCTCCAAAGCATGTATCGTTCATTTGCGGACCATGGGCAAACACTCATTTAGCATGATGATGCCTTGCCAAAAGGGAATACCAATCCCGCAAAGATAAGCGCCGACGTCGATGTGGAATAAACAGTGGATCTGATTCGGAAACGGAATGGGGAAGTCGTCGTGGTGAGTATTTGCAAAACTTATTTTGAAAAGTCAAGCCTTTTTTCGCTGCTTACATCATGTTTGGCAAAAGTGCTTGGCAACACGTGACAATTTCCTTGCGACAAGCCAATCAATTCAATACATTGCCCGCGATGGTAACGTCGGAAACAAAGCCTCCCTCAAACCCCGGAAACAATCTGCCGAAACTCTGGCTGCTCACCAACCGCTTTACGACCATCGGCCAGCCGCTGCCTCGCATCGTTCGTAATTGCACTGCCGCGGGGGTGAAGATGACCATCATGAGTGAAACCGACCTCGCGCCGTGGGTGGCTTTGGAACTGGCTGAAAAACTCGCCGCTGAAATGCATAAACATGGTGGCAGGTTGCTGGTAAGTGAGCGCGCCGACCTTGCCCAGCTTGCCAACACCGACGGCGTCATCATTACTTCTTCCGGATTTCCCGCATCTCGACTGAAAAAATTATTAAACAAGCCTTCGATGATTGGACTGCTCGTGCGCGCCGAACAAGAGATGATTCGCGCTTCTCTCAATGACATTGATTTGGTGTTAGCGGTGAATATCTTTTCCAGCGAAGATCTCAATTCTCCACCACAAGATAGTGAGCTTGATCGTTTGCGCAGCATTGTAGATGCGAGTTCCGTGCCCGTTGTCGCTGCCGGCGGCATGACGCCGCAACGTGCGCCTTATGCGCTCGAAGCCGGCGCTCGCAGCATCGCCATGTCGGAAGTCGCGATGGAGTCGCTCAATATAAATCAGCTGGTTCAGGCTTTCCGTCAGGCAATCGGCGGAATTGATTAACCCGTCACTTGGCAAGTTGATTTTTCAGAAATTCATAATCATAGCACGTGACTTCATAACGATTGCCGTAGGGATCACAGAAGTAAACCGAGTAGGCGGAATCGTGATCGACCACCTCCAAAGAAGCCTGCGGCTTTCCATCTTCAGCGAATACACGGTGTTCTTTAACGCGATCAAGAAACGCAAGGAATCCCTGCCGGTCAACCCGAAACGCCACGCGGTGATACCCGGCGGTTTCTCGCGCTCCACCTCCGCCCCGCACCCTTATGAAGCTACGGAAGCGGAGCGGGGGTCCCTTGCCCTCGAACAACGCGAGCTTGGTGTTGCCGCCGTCGCTGGAGATCATCAATGGGCCGTGCGGGTCGCTTGCCCAATGCTCAACCTCGCGCACAATTTCAAGGCCGAAAATTTCTTGATACCACTGCGCTGCCGCATAACGATCCGGCACGAAAAGCTCGACATGGTCGATCTGCTGAACACGGAATGATTTTGACACTGAAAATCTCCTTATGATAGACATGGACTGTTTTTCTTGGAGACACGCATGAATTACCCTGCTCACACCCCAACCAGCTTAGATTCCGAAGTCTCGGAAATGGTGCAATTCTTCAAATTGGATGAAAAGAACGTCGTCGTTGAATTCCACACGCCGCGCACGCAATTGATCGTGGTCGAGCGGATTCATCCCTGGCGTTTTCGCATTCACATCAACGTTCAGGAGAAACGCATCGTCGCCGTTCGGCAGATCGAACCCGGCGCTCCGCCGGCGCCGCCGGAAGCGCTCGACAAATATAAGGCATTCATGAAGTGACTCATCTTTGCCGAAAAAAATCGACCTCTCTGCGCTACAGTAATTAACTCAGCCAAACAACTCTCCTTGTCCTTGTCTCGCATGCCTTCTGAAATGCGCCGTTGAAAGCTGCGGCCATTCATTTTTGTTCATTCCATATTTTTCGCAGGCGATTCGGTGCAACCGGTGAATGGCCTCGGCGCGATTGCCTTCACCGCTCATGCGCGAACCGAAACGCGGATCGCTCAAATGTCCGTTGCGCGTATCCATGATCGCGTGGATAACTTTTGTTGCGCGTTCGGGAAAGTGTTGCTTCACCCATGCGCAAAAGAGATCCTTCACGCTATGCGGCAAGCGCATTAAAATATGGCCGGCATGCGTCGCTCCTGCCTCTGCTGCGGCGCGAATGATTGCCGGAATCTCGTGATCGTTCAAGCCCGGAATGATCGGCGCGACATTGACCCCGACCGGCACTCCCGCTGCCGCCAGTTTTGCAATGGCCTCGAGCCGTTTCTCTGGAACCGAAGCGCGCGGTTCCATCTTGCTCGCCAGATCGCTTCTCAGCGTCGTAATCGAAACGCAAGTCGATACTAAATTCATCGCCGCCAACTCTTGTAAAATGTCGATGTCGCGGGTGATCAAAGCGCTTTTGGTGATCATCCCGATCGGATTGCGATGCAAAAGAAAAACTTCAAGGCATCGCCGCGTCAATTTGAGCACGCGCTCCGCAGGCTGATAGCAGTCGGTATTTCCCGAAAGGGATATGACCTGGGGCTGCCATCTTGCGCTGCGAAAAGTCTGCGCCAACAACTCCGGCGCAAATGGCTTGACGATGATTTTGCTTTCAAAATCGAGGCCCGCGGAAAAACCGAGATACTCGTGCGTCGGCCGCGCATAGCAATAGACGCAGCCGTGCTCGCAGCCACGATAGGGATTCAACCCATAGGTGAAGGGAATATCAGGGCTGTCGTTTTTGGAAAGTATGCTGCGCGTGGAGTCAATGAAGTATTGCGTCTTTGGGCCGGGAAGCTCGCCGTCTTCGAACGCCTCGGGATCGATCTCAAGCTCCAGCGGTTCAAAACGATTTGGCGGATTGAAGGTCGCGCCGCGCCCTTTGTGAGGGGCGATCTGCGGACTTGATGGTTGCATAGTGCCTCCGCATAAAATGGTAAACGTATGGCACTATAACAAATTAAACAAAAACAGGCAAGTATAATTTTAAAAATTATAAAACCGCAAAACAGGTGAATACCGGGCAAGGAATCTTGGTGGGAGGGTGAGAGCTACAATCGTTCTCAGATGAGCTGAAAAGAAAGCTTTTCCCCGCTCCGTTTCCATTGCTTTTGTAAGGCAGCGGGACGAAGCGAGCAGCCTTGAAAATACCCACAGATTGAAGAAGCCCACTGATGAAATCTTTTATCTGTGGGCTTCTTCAATCTGTGGGTAAATCTTTGGGCATTTCATTCTGAACTTGATTCGATACGTCGCCTACAAGCTCAGCGCAACAGCAAACTGCCAATCTTCCAACTCTGTCGGTGAAGTGCCCATGCCGACATCGAAGCGCACGCGGCGCGACGGCTCGAAGGTGACGCCAAAGCGAAAATCCGTCGTACTTTCACCGTTGCGCACCGGCACGGAAATGTAGCGATCGATGCGCTGCGGTGGATTTTGTGGCGTCACGCTGTCCGGCGTGATCACCACCGTTGAATCGGTACGATACCAGATGTCGATGATTTCGTCGGACTCGATTTTTTGATAACTCTTCACTGCCGCGAGATTCAACGTCCATCCGCGACCGACGTAAAAATTCATCGCAATCGGCAGCGCCAAGCGAGTAAGCTTTTGGTGTTGGTCGAGTCGCAAAGTTTTGTCTTCGATCCCGACCATTCTCTCAACCGGCCGCCACGGCGTGGGGGATTCCTGATTGCTGGAGCGATACACTTGCGCATCCTCGTAAATAATCGCATCGCTCTTCATCGTCTCGGCAAACACGCCGACGGTGATCTGGCTCTGCCGGTACATCGGCACGACCAGTCCCGCAGCGGCGGTCTTTACCGTGCGATTCTCGTCACCGTTGCCGACGCGCTGTTCTGTAAATCGCGAACTCCCGATCGAATTATAAATCACGTTGTCATCGTAATAACGGAATCTATAAAAATAGAAGCTGGTGTCCGAGACTGTGCTGCCGTTGGAGAGGTCGATGGAAGATTTTTGATATTCAAAACGGAAACGGAAGGCGATGTTATTCTGCATGGGCAATTGGCCGTGCACACCGGCGTAGCGCGTCGTGCCTTCATGCCGCCAATAGCTGTCGCTCAGATGCGAATACCGCGAGCGCGAGTAATACTCGGCCTGTGGATTTTCCCCGTAGCTGTAAAAGCTGCTGTCAGCGTCCACCGCCGATTGCCGGTGATCGCCGTCGATGACGCCCGCGAAAAAGCCGATATGCCGGGTCTCGCCGAGCGTGAACAAAGCGCCGGCGCTCGCCTCGTTTTGCCGCAGCGAGGCGCCGCTATTCTTCAGATTCAAATAACGCGAACGATAATTATAATCTCCCTGGTAATCGTAATTGTTCAATCTCAAATAATCGCCGTCCATGTCGGTCTGCACGCGGCTGACTTTTGCGCCCACTGAAAGAAAACTTGCAAGCCGCATTGAGAGATGACCATCCACCATGTGCGCGGTTTCGGATTTTTGATCGAGACCATCCTGCTTGATCGCGGGATCGATTTCCGGAAACCTATTGCTATCTTCAGCGCGTGCGCCAAAAGCGTCATACCCACCCCAGTACCAATAAGGCACATATTCGTAGAACGTGCCTTCGTGATGAATCAACTCGTACGAAATCGCAAACTTCCATCCCGGCAAATACTTCGCGGCAAGATCGCCGATGTAAATCGCCGAGACCAGCGGCTCAAGCTTGCGCTCGACCGGCTGCGCCCAATACGATGGTGCGAAGCGGGCATTGTCATAAAAATAGGTGGGATAAACACGATTCTTGAATTCTGCTTCTTTGGACGAACTGCCTTTAAGATCGATATAAAGCCTGGTTCCGGTGATCGAAGACAGCGCGGCGGGTTGAAAGGACATTTCGCTGAGCGGATCCGGCAGAATGCCCAGAAGCCCGCTGTCCTGATTCTTTAAATTCAACGACAGCACGCGATGCGAGCGGAGAAAATAATCGCGGGGGTTGAAGCCTTTTTCGAGAACGTAGTCGGCCCAGTATTGGGCATGGAGAGAAATTGGAAACAACAAGACGGCGGCCAACAACAATGCCTTTTTCATGATAAGCCCTCCGAATAGGTACGCAGTTGAAAAGGCAAGCTATGTACCAACTTTTACAAAAAGCAAAATCGAGGAGGGCGATTGCGAATATAACTGATTTGTATGAAGTTTCGCCGCTTGACAAGGATTTTCAAGAGAGTGTTTTGATGCAGACAGATGATGGCGTGATGTGAATTTTTGGATAATGCTTCAGAAATTTGAAGAGGAGCAGACGCTTAGGACGGCGCTCCCCCTTCACGCCGTCTGTAAATTGGGGGCTTGCATTTCTCAAAGATGAGTGGTATTTTGCCCGCAACGCAATGATGAATTCATTCAAGGGAAAGACCATGTCAAAAATCAAAGTCCGCGCGGGTGGACAGATAAAAATACCGGCCAAGATCGCCGTCAAGTACCGGCTGCATGAAGGAGATATTTTAAAGGTACGTGACGCGGGTGGCGGAATTCTGTTTATTCCAGAGAAGGTGAAGCGAGACAAGAAACAGCGCAAAGAACTTAACGAAAAACTCTGGGATCAAATGGAGCAGGAAGCGGAAGATGCCATTGCCCGAGGAGAGGTGTCTGGTCCGTTTGACAATGTCGAAGATCTGATCGCCCATCTTCGCAAAGAAAAACCATGACGATCCGAACTGCAAGGCCATTTGATCGCGACTATGATAAACTTTCCGAAGACATCAAACAACTTGCTGAAAAGCAATTCACTTTTCTTCTTGAGAATCCCCGCCATCCCAGCTTGCGCACTAAGAAAATGGAGGGCAAGTGGGGTCAGTTGGGCATGTTCGAAGCTCGCGTCACAAAAGGGTACCGCTTTACCTTCATGATTCAAGACGACCAGTACATCCTCCGCCGTATCGGCCCTCACGATATTTTGAAAAACCCTTGAACCCTCTCTGTAAAAAATTAACCGGCCGCTCTTGAAGTCGATTCATCTGCCAAGCGATGAACCGACTGAGCGGCCGGATGGCAACTCCCCGACTCTAAGGAACTATCTTAACCGAAGATACTGCGTCTCCGAAGCCGTAAGGATTTACATGAATGCTTGGAGTGTCCGCCGTTAGCGTGATAGATCTCCCGCCGTAGCCATCAGCCTCATACAGTGTCACTGCGGTGATATTATGCAGACGAACGCTTGAAGTAACGTCATTGAACCCGAAGGGACTGACACTTGGTGTGTTTGCAGTCAACCGAAGTTTTCTCCCGCCATAGTTGATTGCTTCATAAAGGTCCACGCCAGTTTCGCAGTCTGTATTCAGGGACTCCAATCGGAATGAAACTACAGGACTCCAATCCCCCCAAACACCATCCTGCTTTGCGCGAACCATCCACGTCCAACTGAATAAGTCTGTGAATGGGCTGTTGAAGGTGTGTGTGTAGGATGTGCCCGTCAAGCTTGTATTGATGATCGTGCCTCGTTGGGCCTGATTTACTAGTAGTTCATACTCAGTAGCAGCCACACATGGTGTCCACGAAAATGTCCAATTGATGTTGTCTGGCACGTGAGCGCAGCCATTATCAAGAGCTTCGCCTGGTCCGGGCTGAAGAATACCGGGTACGCAAGTGACGTTCGCTGGAGCGCAATCATCGATTCTATACTCCGTCGCCAAAGCATTCCGTACGAGCTTATCATTATACACGCTTCGGACAACGTACGATACTGGCTTCGCGAACCGAATATCCACTTCCCGCGTCAACTCACGGAACACACTTGAACTTCTTTGCCAGCCTGCATTCAACGCTTCCAAAGCGCCCTGTGCGCTTCCTCCGTACGCGAAGCCTTCCAGTCGTTTATCTCGAAGAGTAGTAACGTCCTTGAATCCGCCACCAGCATCCACAACACCGAAGAAGGATGCATTTACGGCTATCTCAAGGGCATTTCGTGAATCGGTCGTGCTAACCAAGAAATAGAAAACGCGTCCATATGAAACGGAATGAACATAAACCGGTGGGTTCCCGGGGCCGATGTAAGGCTTGAGGTCTTCAACTGTAACGCCATCTGCAAAGAATTCGCTTGCCAGTTGGGGGCGCTCATATACGACTGTATAGTACTTTTGCCGAAGCACGACGAGGAACCATGTTCTTTGCTCTGACTCCTCGTACGAAAAACGGGTACTGGCTGAGAAAGCATCCATGAAACCACCGCTGGCTTCTGCCTGCACTTGCAGTTCTTGGGTGCTTCGGACTGTCCTCGCCCCGAAATAGAAATCGGCGGGGAACTCGTTTGGAGCACGCGCGGCAACGAGATTATTGATTGCTGCGGTTACTTCTGACAGTCCCATGATATTCACATGGACGCTGCTCAACGGGTTGCCTGAGGCATTTGTTAGAACGATCTCTCCCGGGCCTCGCGGAGCGGTTATAGGATCCGGAGCCCGTCCGTCGAGAATGCTCCGACCCTGCAATGCGGCCCCTGGCCAAACGGTGCCAGCGAGCGGATCCAAGATGGGAAACTCAAGAGGATGAGTAGTGAGGCCCACACGGACTGAGCGGCAAATCCACGTCTCTCCATAAGGCCACTCGACCGGCGTTGTGGATTCAACCTCCCAAAGACCAGGTTTAGGAGGATCAGGGTCTGGAGGAACACCGATGTCAGCTACAAGGGTATCGATTCCTTTATCTCTGCTAGCAGCCGGCCCCATTGACTTCTCGCCACACGCAATTGTTAGCAGAGTTACAAGCATTGCCAAGGACCCTGCAATTTGCTTATTCAAGCCAAAAGGATCCTTTTGGACCTCTATGTTACCCTCTGCTCGTAGCAAAGCGTTGGAAAAATCTGTCCATTTCATAGTAATGCCCTCCTTCGCCTAGTACACTGTTACCTTAATTTGTTAATGTCATAAAATTTTCATATCTTCCCTCAAAAAGCCACCCAACTCTGAGAGGGAAGCAAATGAAAAAGTATCATGTCAAACTTTCTGCATCACAACGACGA
>Ga0247727_10009506_pt1 | contig 17593 bp, 19 predicted proteins | sample WisWelCaveWW1625_FD_202498 | JGI IMG/M metagenome (GOLD analysis project Ga0247727, IMG submission 202498) | Biofilm microbial communities from Wishing Well Cave, Virginia, United States - WW16-25 | ecosystem: Environmental > Aquatic > Deep subsurface > Groundwater > Cave microbial mat | place...
GCCTACGCAGGCGTTCGGCATCCTGGTCAGAGAGTTCCAGCGTCCTGTTTCGTGGTGCCCGCGATGCGAGTTCTTGCATGCCTTCCTCTGTAAGTAACCCGCTTCATGATACCTACCGTCGAGGCCCAAAAATCGCCGAGCCGACCCGAATCCATGAGGCACCCTCTTCGATGGCGACCTCGAAATCGGACGACATCCCCATCGACAGGCGCGTGAGTTTAAGCGAGACGGCCAGTTGGCGCAACAGGGAAAACCAGGGCCGCGCCGATTCCGGATCGTCCACCGGCGGCGGGATGGCCATCAGACCGAGCAGCGAAACATTGGGGAGGGAACGAATGGCCGCCACCAGAGCGGGCGTCGCGTCGGGCGTGGCCCCATGTTTGGTCGCCTCCGCGCCGATGTTCACCTGGATCAACACGGCCTGCGTGATCGACCGCTGCGCGGCCTCGCGCTGGATCGCCTCGGCCAAATCAAGCCGGTCTACTGAATGGATCAGATCGAAAAATCCGACGGCACGCTTCACCTTGTTGGTCTGAAGTGGGCCGATGAGATGAACCTCGCCACGCGGTCTGTGATCGCCTGCGAGTTCGGGCGGGGAAAACTTTTCGACCGCCTCCTGGACGCGATTTTCTCCAAACGTGATGACGCCACATTGACGCGCCGCATCGACCTGCACGCGGGAGGTTCCCTTCGACGCGGCGACCAGTGTGACCGTGTCCGCGTCTCGCCCGCCGCGCGCCGCCGCCGCGCGGATCGCCGCCCGCACCCGCGCGACCCGCTCGGCCATGTCGTCTGCGACCGCAGGGTTCATCACAGCGTTCATCACGATGTTCCGGGCCGCTTCAGAAGGATGCCGCTGATGTGGCGACCGACCCGTCCCGCGTCGCGGCGATAGGAGTAGAAGTGATCCCGCTCGCACGCGGTACAGAGACCGCTTGCGACCACCTGCGTCGGCGGCAGACCCGCTTCGATCAACTGGAGGGTATTGAGTCGAACCAAATCAAGGTGCGCCTTATCAGACGGGTCGTCCTGGTCTTTTGTGGAGAACGCTTGATCGGGAGGATGAACCGCCATCTGCCCGTATGAGAATCCCTGTTCGACCCGATCCCAAACCTCCCGACCGACCTCGTAGCAACAGGGGCCGATCGTCGGCCCGATCCCCGCGCGCATCGTCCGGGGGTTGGAACCATAGGCCGCCGTCATCGCCCGCACCGTGGCCGCCACGATATTCGCCACCGTTCCGCGCCACCCGGCATGGATCGCCGCCACGGCGGGTCGCGCCGGATCAAACAGGAGGATCGGCGTGCAATCCGCCGTTTCGATGGTAATCAAAATGTCGGGACGGTCGGTCATCAGGGCGTCGCCTTCCGGCATCCCGGAGAGAATCCGATCGTCAATCTGCACCACGTCACGACCATGCACCTGCCGAACTTTCACCACCGACCGCACCCCAGACAGATCGGCCGCGGAAACGAGACTCCGACCGCCAAAGAGGTGAACCGTCGAAGGATCGGAAAGTCCAGGGAGCGTTAAATAGTCGTGGTCCGCCGACCACCGGTATGGCGCTGACTCATTTGTCTCAGGCATCGGTTTTCTCAATGGGTTCTCATCCGACATCCGTCGATCGCGCCGGTCAGCGCAACAATTCGGAGCGGGAGGGTTATAGCGCACCGATGCCCCGAATTGCATTGTTCGGAGGCGTTGGGCTACCCTGCCGCCACGATGAAACACCCGTCCCCCGCCTCGTTTCCGAATGTCATCCAGACTGGTTTGAAGTCGCTGTTACTTGTGGCGTTCCTCTTTCTGTCGGTGGCCGCGCAGGCGGAGGTGCCACCGACGGCCACGGTTGATGATCTGGCGCGCGTGGTGCTCTCCTATTTCCCAGCAGGCGCCGGGCGGATCACCGCCATTTCCGGCGACACCGCCGAAGTCACCCTGCCGAACATGTCCAGCATGGCGGCGGGCGTCATCCTTTCGGTCTATCGGGAACGGGAACCGTTTCACCATCCGGTCACGGGCGTCGAATTGGGCCGATTTGAAGATGCCGTGGGCGAGATTGAGGTCTCCGATGTCTCCGAGGAAAAGGTTGCTGGCCGGACGCTTAACACCACCGTGAAGGTCGGCGATGGCGTTCGGATTCTGTCGAAAATCCACCTGTCGCTCTCGCCCGCCACGAACGGCGGCCCCCTTCCAGCGGCCCTGGCGACGGTACTGGTGGAGACGGGGCGGTTTCAGATGGATCCAACCAACGCCACCTATCTCCTTCACGTCACCCCGATACCGGAGACGACGCATCTGGCCCTCCGAATGCAAAACGCCCGGACGGGCCGCACCCTGTTTGAAATCACCGCTGCGGTTCACACCTCCGAAGATGATTCCGTGCTGGAGCGGTGGCGGCACCTCTCTTCCCAGCCGCTTCCCGTGGGCAAATAATGCGTACCGACCCGCTTCCCAGCGAGGCGGCCCTCCTCGCCCAACTCGACCGCCCGACCCTCCCCAGGCATGTCGCCATCATCCTCGACGGCAATGGCCGCTGGGCCAATACCGCACGTCTGCCGCGCATCTTCGGCCATCGGCAAGGGGTGAAGGCGGTGCGTGAAACCGTCATCCTCTCGCGCGAATTGGGAATCGAAACCCTGTCGCTCTACGCCTTCTCCAACGAAAACTGGAACCGTCCCGCAGCGGAGGTTACTGCGCTCATGGCGCTCCTGACGCAATATCTCAAAGGGGAGATCGCCACGATGATGGAGAACGGCGTGCGGCTTCGTACACTCGGCCAGATTGAGCGGCTGCCCGCGCCGGTGGTGCGGCTAATCCGCGCCACGGAGCGTGAGACTTCGGACAACAAAGGGATGACGCTGGTGCTGGCACTCTCCTACGGCGGGCGGGCGGAGATCGTCGATGCCGCGCGACGCTTGGTTGAGGCGGCGAAAAAGGGGGAGGTGGCGGCGGCGGAGATCACCGAGGATACCTTCGCCAACTATCTCTACGCGCCCGATCTGCCCGACCCCGATCTGATGATCCGCACCAGCGGCGAGATGCGGACGAGCAACTTTCTACTCTGGCAGATGGCCTATACCGAACTTTATTTCACCCCCACGCTCTGGCCCAACTTTGGACGGCGCGATTTTCTCGCCGCACTGATCGACTACCAGCGGCGCGAGCGTCGCTTCGGCCGGGTGACGGCCCAAGAAAAGGCCGGGAAGGGCACCCCGTGAAACCAAGCCGCCTCCTGACCGCGACCCTACTGCTGCCGATTCTTGTTCTGCTGATCTGGCGGCTTCCGGCGCTTCCATTTTTTCTGTTTATCGCGATCGTTATTTTACGGGTGCAGTACGAGTTCTACCGGCTGACGCTGCGCGGCACGCGGTCGATGGCCATCGGCCTGTCGGTTACGGTCGCCATCTTTTCAGTGGCCTTCGTTTTTCCTCAGGGGTTGGGCGCCCTTATCGCTGTCGCCACAGTGACCCTGCTCGCCGCCGCCATAATCGAACAGACCGACATGCAGACTGCGGCCACCGATGCCACCGGTTTGATGGCGGGGCTTCTTTATCCTGTTGGTCTCCTGTCGCACCTCTTCCTGATCGACTGGCTACCGTTCAATCATCCGGTCGGACGGGGCTTTATCCTCTTCCTCCTGGCGGTGGTTTGGGGTGGAGACGCGACGGCCTATTACGTCGGCCGAGCAATGGGAAAGCGAAAACTCGCCCCCGCGATCAGTCCGAATAAAACGGTGGCAGGCGCAATCGGCGGCTTAATTGGAAGCGGGGTCATCGGTGGCGGCGCGGCGTTTTTTGCGCCGATGCTCCATCTCACCCCGATGGCCGGGGCGCTACTCGGCGGACTGTTGGGCGGCGTGGGGCAGGTGGGTGATCTGGTGGAGTCGATGTTCAAACGGGGCGCCGGGGTGAAAGATTCCAGCGCCCTGATTCCGGCCCATGGCGGCCTCTTCGACAAACTCGACAGCGTCGCCTTCGCCGCGCCGGTTCTCTATTACGGCCTCGTTTACGGCCTCGTTGTTTCGGAACTCGGTTGATTTAGAATTTCCTCCCCCTGAAAAATGGGATTGAGGGGGTTTGCATGTTCGAACAACAACCCCCCTACCCCCTTATCAGGGGGAGGTGACGCCCTATGTACGGAACGAACGATCTCTCCCCAACGAACGGCTGGACACTTCGGGCGGCGGCCCGCAAGGCGGTCGCCCATCTCCTGTCTGGCGTCCTTGCGTACCAACTGCAACGGATGAGCCACGGCCATGCCCTCATCCTCGCATACCACCGAATCAACACGCGGGACTATCTCCGGACGAACCATCTGATGCCCGGAATGTACATCTCCGTCGAGGCGTTTATCGCGCACGTGGAATGGCTGCGTACGCGGTACCAGATGGTTTCGCTAAACGAGATTGTCACCCGGATTCAGCGAAAAACGGCGTGGGATGTGCCGTGCTGCGCCATCACGTTTGACGACGGTTGGCACGACAATCTGGAACATGCCGTCCCCGTTTTACAGCGGCTCCAGATTCCGGCAACCATTTTCATCGTGGGTGACCGGATCGGCGTCTCGGAGCCTGACGACTTTCACCTCTGCTTTGAGCTTTTGAAACGCGGGAAGATGCCCCCGCTCTCCGGGGCCGGATGCGAGAAGATTGATCAGATTATCGGTTCGTCCACCGGTGATTTCATAGGAAAGAGCCTGCAGGTCCTTGGCCTCCTCCGAACGCTTCCGTTGGATCGGTACAACCGGGTCTTCGCCAGCCTGCGGACGGTCTACCGCACGTTGCCAGACGTTGCGGCGATTGGCACGGCGTATCAAACGCTGTCGTGGGATGACATGAGGAAAATGCAGGGGGCGGGGATTGATTTCGGCTATCACAGCCGGGGGCATGACATTCTGCCCCGACTGGCCGCGCGCGACTTGATCGCCGCAGTGACGTTGCCCGATGAAGAGGCCGCGCGCCACGGCGTCGCGTTGCAGCGGACGTTTTGCTATCCCGACGGGGCGCACAACGACGCCGTCATCGCCAGTATTCGGGAGACGAACTACGCGTGTGCCGTCACGCTCATTCCGGGGCTGAACGACATCAACACCGACCCCTACCGCCTGCGCCGCTTCAACGTCCACGAAGGCGCCGCCGCCTCCCCCGCCGAACTCTGTTTTACGCTAATGAGAGCGTTGAAGAATGCGGGCTGACCTTCGCCTAATGGCACGACCGCGTATAAGGCTGGGCCGTTCTGACGTGACATTTAGACCGGCACCAGTTCGTATTGTTCGATCTGGAAATTGGCGTCGGCGTGGATGATGATCTTTTTCTGATGCTCCCGCTCTAGCGCCTCGATCCGGCGCTGCTCCCCGTCGAACAGCAGCTCGGCCACGGCCGGGTGAACGCTGATCATCACTTTTTTATACCGTGGCGAGGTGGCGATCTGGCGGACCTCGCGGAAGATTTCATAACAAACCGTCGTCGGCGACTTCGTGTAGCCAATCCCCTCGCAAACCGCGCAAGGCTCACAGAGCACCCGCAACATGTCTTCGCGCGTCCGTTCACGTGACATCTGCACCAGCCCCAGCTCCGAGATTTTCAGGATTTTGGTCTTGGCCTTGTCGGTCGAAAGCGCCTCCTGGAAGGTCTGGAAAACCCGCTCGCGGTTTTTCTCTTTTTCCATGTCGATGAAGTCGATGATGATAATCCCGCCGGTATTGCGCAATCGCAACTGATGTGCGATCTCGTCTGCGGCCTCCAGATTCGTCTTTAGGATCGTCTCCTCGACATCCTTTTTGCCGGTGTAGCGGCCGGTGTTCACGTCGATGACGGTGAGGGCCTCGGCGCGGTCGATCACAAGATACCCGCCCGACTTCAGCCAAACCCGCCGGCTCCGACTCTTCGCAATCTCCCGCTCCAGATCGTACGACTCAAACAGCGGCGTCTCCTTGTCCCATAGCGTCATCCGCGCGGCATAATCGGCCAGATAGGTCTTCACGTAGGGCCGGATCCGGTCGTATTCCGATTTGGAATCGATCACCAGCCGATCGATCTCTTTCGTGAAGAGGTCTCGGATCGTCCGGAAAAGCAGATCGAAGTCGTTGTGCAACAGGGCCGGGGCCTTCGCTTGCGCCTGCTTTTGGCCGATCTCCTCCCAGACCGCCTCAAGAAACGCCATGTCCTGCTTCACGTCGTCTTCCGTCATGCCGTGGGAGACGGTGCGGACGATATAACCGGTGCCCGGTTTCCGGAGCCGCCGGATCATCTCCTTGAGCCGTTTGCGCTCGCTCTCCTCCGGAATCCGGCGGGAGATGCCGACCTGGTTGACGGTCGGCAGCGAGACCAAATAGCGGCCGGGGAGGGAGACATAGGTGGTCACGCGCGGCCCCTTCGTTCCGATCGGCTCTTTGGTGACCTGGACCACGATCTCCTGGCCTTCCGACAGGAGCGATTCGATCGTGGCCGACTTTTTTTGGGCGCGCGCCCCGCCAGCGGGGCGACGGGGTGCGGCGGTCAGGGGCCGTTTCGACGGCTCGACCGGCGCCACCGCTGGGTCTGTCCAACCCGGCACCTCTACCGATTCAGAGGAGGATACGAAGCCCTCTCCCGACGCTTCCGGTTGACCCGTTTCGTCCCCCGGCGATACCGCCGACTCCGACGCCATCTCCAAATCAGATGACTCATCCAGATCAATCCCTTCGGAAAACGGGCTGTCGTCGTCTCCCTCGTCCGCCACCTCCGGCGCATCGACGGGTTCGGTACGGCGCGGAATCATCACGTCGTCCACATGGAGGAACGCCGCCTTATCAGTACCAATCTCGACAAACGCCGCCTGCATCCCGGGAAGAACTTTCACCACCCGCCCTTTATAAACGTTACCGGCGATGCCCCGCTCTTTTTTCCGATCGAAATAAAACTCGGTCGCCACCTTATTCTCCACGCGGGCGACGCGCGTCTCCTCCGGCGTGGCGTTAATGACAATTTCTATCGACATATCCAACCCAAAATAAAAACTTCCGTTACACCCAGAACGATCACGATGCGGTATCTTTTTTTCGCATTGACCTCAGTCCGAAAAGATTTTTTGCGGCTTCAAGTTCCAAGTGCAAAAATGCAACATGCTGTTTTAATTTAGAGACGTTTGGTGTGAACAACTCGGCTGGACATTTGAAGCCCAGCGACTTTCTGCCAGTTGTGGAGGGCTTGCCACACGTGGGACAGAAGGTCTTTGTCATGGAGGATTCAGAGGGCAAACTGACGCTAGATTACAAAGGACAGGATTTACTACGACGTCACCACGACCCGGTCTATAAAGGGCGCTTCTGTCAATTCGATGCTGCTCATGGTTCGACAGGCTCACCACGAGCGGAATCAATGACATGGCCGCTCACCATAAGCCTGTCGAAGGGCATTCAGAAGAGAAGTGCCCTAAAGATTACCACCTGATAGAAAAGAGGAATTCTGGTTAATCCACCAGACCAACGCCCGATCACCCATGCCGGAAATCCTCCATGAGGAGGAAGACCTTTGAAACGGGAACCCGCCGGGCTATTTACCCTTTTCGGAAACGGCCGGGGCCGCCAAGACTCGGCCGAGTCGGCTGCTCCAGAACTGTCGGCGGTTTTTCTTCCAGAGGGCGCGTTTTTTCGCGTCGTCCTCTACCTTCTCTTTTTCTTTTGTTTGCACACCCTTCCCTGGGTCAGATCGATCTGCTGCGACGGAAGGCCTGCGCATCGTTTTGGTTTGGATCGGCTTCGCTTTGATCTTGGGAGATGCTTGCTTTTCCATCGTCAACGGCCCTCGTTTACATACCACTCACGTTTCAGATCAAACCCAACGTTCTAGACGGCCCTGGCGAGACGGCTCTGGTAAACCACGGAGATCACCAGAGCACAAAGAGACGAGCGGTGAGAGGATCGGGGAAACGGGCGGGGGAATTACCGATGTACGAGGCGGATGGCATTGTGTTTAGCTGCGGAGCAGACAACGACGCAGAGCTCGCACCCCTTGCAGCGTCCTTCCACCACGTAGGCCACTTTTTTTTCTTTGTTTAAAAGAATGGTATCGGCTTCCGGGCAATACATAATACAGAGGCGGCATCCTTTGTGTGCCACGCACTCTTCGTCCACTACTTCGGCAACAGAATACATTGGAGACTCTCCATCTTTTTTATATTAAACGGAACGGAAAACCCCACGCGAAACGATTACAACGGTGAGTCCAATGGCAAGACTGGGCGGCGCCACGTTACCCCAACACAGGTTCTAAAAGCCTTTCGGCCCAGGCCGTGCCCATCTCGTAGCCCGCCTTGATCGTGTCCATATTTTTCTTGAGCAACTGCTCCTTCTTTGCGAACTTCTTTTTGATCGCCTCATCCAGGGTCGCGGTGCCGCCAGAGGCGACATACTTTTTTCCAAAACGGTCTTGAATGGCGGCATCCATCGCATCCATCGTCACCACGTTCGTCACACCGAGCAGTGCCCCCAACATCCCCATATTCGTCGCGAGCTCGGTTCCCGCGACATCAATCGCCACCGTCGTCGCCGGAACGTAAAAGATCGGCACCTGGCTCTCTTCCAGAAACTTGAGATCGTCATCCAGCAGCGGAAGCGGCTCGTCGGAGTTGATAATCAGCAGGCCGCCCTTTCGAATGCCCGCGTAAAAAGGCATTGTGTAACACTTCCCGTAGGTGATGACCTGCGGATGAAAGACCATGATCACGTCCGGGTAAACCAACTCTCCCCGATCGTAAATCCTCTCGCCCGCGATGCGGACGTAACTTTCAGCCGGAGCCATCCGCTTTTCCGCGCCGAAGAACGGATTGGAGATCGCCTGCTTGCCATCTTTGGAGGCCGCCGTCGCCAAAACATGGGCCGACGTCACCACGCCCTGCCCACCCAGCCCAGACATCCGAATATTAACCCGCTTTCTCATCTGATTCCTCCCATCGTCATACTGGCGAAAGCCGGTATCCAGCTTTTGGCCATGACGGCACGGCACCACACATGGATTCCCGCTTTCGCGGGAATGACGGATTTTATTTTAGTACTGATGGAGTTGGGTAAGTACCGCACCCGCTACGCTGCGGCAATGGCGGCTACCGGCTTCTTCTTTTCGGCCTCAAGACTCGCCAGGTACTGCTTCGCCTCGTCGGACATATATTCCTGGAAGGCGAATCGCTCACCTGGACCTTCCGAGTCGCGCATCTCCTGCAACCCTTCCATCATCTGCTTTCCGATTTCGAGGATGCAGGGGGTGTAGAGCTGGAGATAGGTCGGTCCGATCTCGCGGGCGATGAGCACACCCTGGCGGATCGCCTTCTCAACGCGGTTCGGCTTGCTCACGGTCATCACGGCCACATAATGGCAGCCCGACTCCCGCGCGATGTCGGGCATCCGCACCTTGTCAAATTTCTTTCCTGCAGGGGCCATTTTGGCGACGAAGCCCTTTTGCATCAGGCCGCTCTCCTGCCCGCCAGTGTTGGCATACAGTTCGTTATCGAAACAGATGGTGAGAAACTTGTCTTGCCGAAACCACGATTGGAGCGTCATATCAAGACCGATATCGACCGTGGCACCATCGCCCGCCAGCACCACGACATCCTTAATTTTGCCGGGGAAGCGATACGCAAGCGCTCGCTTCAACCCCGCCGCCACGGCGTTTTGGTTGCCGAAGAGGGAGTGGATATTGTGCACTGCCACATGCGGGAAGACGAGGCTGGTGCAGCCGGTGGAGCCGACCATCACCGTGTCTTCCGGGTTGGGAAGGCAGGCCAAAACATATCGAAAGGCAATCGACTCCGGACAGCCGGCGCAAAGGGAGTGCTCTTCGATCAACTCCTTGGCAATGCCGACATCCTTCCAGCCACGACCCTCTTTGCCATAGGTGGCACTCTCCACCAATTCCTGATATTCCGGCGGCATGATGTCGTAAAACTCTTTATTGATTTTGATTTTATCCTTACCCACGGGCCACCTCCCTTTTAGTAACGGTTTTGCGAATGACCTCGACGATGACCTCGGGGGGCATCGTCATTCCGCCCGCAACACGCGGCCCGGCAATCACCCGATGATTATCTGGAATGGCGGCGCAAATCTCACGCGCCATCCAGCCGACGACGTTAAACTCAGGCACGAAGATGTAACGGGCATGCTTTGTCGCCTGGCGAATCTCTTCGTATGGGAACGGCCGGATGGTGCGAATCTTGATGATTCCCACCTTAATTCCCTCTTCGCTGAGGAGGCGTGCCGCCTCCCTCCCTTGTGCCACGGCGGTGCCGGAGGAAACGATGAGAATCTCGGAATCGGCATTTTCATCTTCCTCAATGAGGCCGCCGAGCATTCGGATGGTATGTTTGCGGGAGCGCTCGCAAGCGGCGCGGGTCTCCTGCTGCCACGAGGCGTGTGTCGCGTAACTGATGTAGTTACTCTTCATGACGAACGGGTCGCGCATCATTCGAACCGGCGGCACCTCCATGTCCATGCACGGCACCGGGGAGCGATACGGATCGTAGTTTGGGAGGGTAAGATCGGCGGACGGAATCATCAGCGTGTCTTTGGTGTGGCTGACAAAGAACCCGTCGATGACAATGGCAATCGGAATATGGACATCCGGCTCTTCCGCCACCATGTAGCCCTTGAGAAGATAGTCGAAAAGTTCCTGACCGGTCTCGGCGTGCCAGATGAGCATGCCGGTATCTATAATTAAACCGATCTCAAGCGTGTCGGGCTGGATGTTGAGTGGAGAATTGACGCCACGCACCATCACGTTAATGAGAATCGGCAGTCGCGACCCCACCCACATCGGGAAGTTTTCATAGGCGCGAAGCGTGCCAGGCCCAGAGGTGGTGGTGAAAACGCGCGCGCCGCCGAACGACGCCCCCGCGCACTGCGACATGACGGCAAACTCGCTCTCGCCACGGAAATAATCGCCCACATAACCTTCCACGTAAAGATCGCCGACCATCGCCGCCGCCTCGCTCTGCGGGGTAATCGGATAGGCCACGGAGATATCAACGCTGGCCCGCCGGATCGCCTCGCGCACGACCTCGCTGCCCGTCATAAAATGTGACTGACGTGGCGCCTCAAACAGCAAATATTCGGGATCGACAATCCGCTGCCCCTTTTTATTGTATGTGCCGACCAATGACTGAGTTTCCATGGCGCTCTCCTTATTTGATGGGTGACTGGTACCCCGCCGCTACACTTTCCCTTTGTGCCTCAACGCGGCACGCCCTGCCATTGAAACGAATTGAGTTCCACCTGACCCCGTCTACGCTGCTGCGTATGCCGGTTCCCATACTTCGGGGAGACCGCAGGCCCGCGCCTCTTTGACGACCTCCACCAGCCGCCAGATCTTTTCGGGCGTGGCGTCTCGGAACGAAAGCATGGCATCTTCGTGGCCTGCCTGCGCACACATGGCGATGGTGTAGCAACTGGTTCCACCGCGAATGATTTTTAGGGAGAGGTTCGCTTGATGACAGTGTACCCCGACAAACATGCAAGTATCGATCTTGTTATGCCAGATGGTCAGATTCGGATGGTTCGGGTTAATTTCGACGGCGGGGTCGATCTTCGGATATTTCGGGCGATAGTCGGGCATCGGGATGAGCAACGCCCCCGGGTTGTGGGCCTTTAACTCCTGGTACAGCGCATAAATGGCCGCAGCCTTCAATTCGGACTTGTGGTTCCAATTCCAGAGCACCAACGGCCCGGGAAAGATCGTCGGCACCTTGGCGGTCAGCAACTTGCGCGCCGCCTCTTTCAGGGCGACCTCTTCCTGCACGATCTCACCAGTAATATGCCCCTGCCCAGGATCAGGCAGCCGAACCCCCTCACAGGCCGCAGCAGGCGGCAAAAACGCCTCCGGCCCAGGTAACACACGATACGCACTCATTTCGACCCTCACTTAATTAAGATACCGAGCAGGATCGCAGACGAACACATCCCTCAACGACATATCAGTACCACGCCCGCTAAAATGGCGTCAAGAAACGGTTTGGCGACCGGGGGTGGCGTCGGGTGGGGCCTGCATGAAACGCCAGCCGATCATCAGGGCGCCGCCGATGAACATGGGGAGGCTCAGTAATTGTCCCATTGAGAAAGATCCCCAGATCAAACCGATATGGGCGTCGGGTTGGCGGAAGAACTCTGCGATGAAACGGAAGAGGCCGTAGAAGAGGAAGAAGGCCCAGAAGATGACGCCATTTGGCATGGCGCGGCGCGACAGGGCTAAGAGGATCACGAAGAGGGCGAGTCCCTCCAATCCGGCTTGGTACAACTGGGAGGGGTGGCGGCATTGCGGCCCCTCCTGCGGGAAGACCATGCACCACGGTAGGTCGGTGGGACGGCCGACCAGCTCCGCGTTGATAAAATTGCCGATCCGCCCCAATCCCAACCCGACCGGCGCGCTGACGATCGCGGCGTCGGCCAGGTCGTAGAACGCGAATCCGCGACGCCAGCAGAAGAGCGCCCCCGCGACGATGACGCCGATCAGTCCGCCGTGAAAGGCCATCCCCCCCTCCCAGACGGCGAAGATGCCGAGCGGATGGCTGATGTAATAGCCGGGGTTGTAGATGAAGACGTAGCCGAGCCGGCCACCGACGATGACGCCGATGGCGACGTAGAAAATGAGGTCGGAAACCGCATCCGGCGTGATGGCCAGCCGGCGACGGGCGGCGATGCGCGGGATCAGGAAGGTGGCGAAGAGGAAGGCGAGGGCGTACATGAGGCCGTACCACCGCAAGGCGATCGGGCCGATTTGGAGAAAGATGGGGTCGATATTGGGATAGGAGATCATCTCGACCGCGCCCAGTCGACGGCCAATTTGACTGGCTGGTGCTTTTTATCGAAATAAAAAACATGGCCGTTGTCGCAACCGAATTGGTGCAGGTCGCGCGTGACGCGGACATCATCCTGGCAATAAATGGCAATCTCGGCGAATCGCCCCTCGCGGAACCACCGCAGTGCCGCGAGGCCGTCGGCGCTCTTGCCGACGTGGAGTGTCGCCTGTGCCACGCTGTCGAGTTTCGGGCGAAATCCGATCTTCGCGGCGAGGTCCACCATGAGGTCGAGCGTCGGAAGGTGGGAGAAGTCGAACGAGGAGTAGGCGGAGAGGACTGCGTAGTCGAAGTTGATGACGTTGTAGCCGACGACCCGATCGGCCGCCGACAGTTCCGCGATGAGCGCCGACACATCGGCCTCTTCGTAGCCGGAAAAACAGCCATCGCGCGTGGAATAGGTGACGGCAAACGACAGTCGCATCAGATGTTTGTTATCCCAACCGCCAACATCCGCCGCCGACTTCTGAGTTTCCAAATCAAAATAAACGACGTTCATCTGTAAATCCCGGTACGAGACGCCCGCGCCAACGACAGAAATGAGCCGCCGCCGTCATGACACGGAGCCTGTTTTACAAATCCCGTTTCCAACCTGCAGATCGTCATTCCGGCGAAAGCCGGAATCCAGAAGGCGTTGAATCTGATGGATTCCAGATAGAGTCACTCTGGAATGACGTCTTTCATGATCGCTGAGACAGAAGTGCACTTGCAGCCACGATCCACCCTCTCACCGCATGGTCGGCGCGGTCTTTATCCGTTCGCGTCCACTCCCACTGCGGCGCGCGGGCGACGTGGATGGGGGTTTGTCGCTCATGTGGCGACGGCTGGCGCGGGCGCGGATTTTGATGCGGATCGGCGCGCCGCCGAAGCCGAACGCGGCGCGCAGTTGATTATCGAGATAGCGCAAATAATGTTCCGGCAGGCCGCCAGCCGCGCTGATAAACAGGACGAACGTCGGCGGTCGAACGGCGGCCTGGGTCAGGTAGTAGATTCTCACCATGCGCCCCCGATAGAGCGGCGGCGGATGGCTTTCGATCACCCGCGCACAGAAACGATTCAGATCGCCGGTCGACACCCGAATGCCGGCCGAGTGGTAGACGCCGTCGAGCTTTTCAAACAGCGTCCGAAACCCATGCGCCGTCTTCGCCGAAATGTAGACAATCTGCGGGTCGCGCAGGAAAGAAAACCGGATGGCGATCTCCTCTTCCACCCGCGCGCGGGCCTCATTGGGGAGAATGTCCGATTTATTCACGACGATGGCCAGCCCCTTGCCCGATTCTGCGATGAGGCCGGCAATTTTCGTATCCTGATCGGTAATCCCCTCGACGCCGTCGATCAGCAACAGCGCCACGTCCGAACGTTCGAGTGCCGTTTTGGCACGGGTGACGCTGTAATACTCGACCCCTGAAATCTTCCCCCGCCTGCGAAGACCCGCCGTGTCGATAAAGAGGTATCGCTGATCGCCATACGTCAACTCCGTGTCGATGGTGTCGCGCGTGGTCCCCGGCAGGGGGCTGGTGATGAGGCGCTCTTCGCCGAGCAGCTGATTGATGAGCGTTGACTTCCCCGCGTTGGGGCGGCCTAGAACAACGATGCGCGGCGGCGGGGCCTCGGGCGCCGCCTGCTCCGGCGCCATGTGTGGATGGAGCGCATCGAGGAGTTCGGCGATCCCGTGATTGTGTTCGGCCGAGATCGGATAAATGGTGTCGCACCCAAGTCGGTAGCAGTCGCCGAGCGCCGACTCGTTGATCGCCTCGGTCTTGTTGATGACGAAATAAATCGGCTTGCCCGATCGGCGGATCGTGGCCAGGATCGACTCGTCTTCCGGCGTGACGCCCGCACGCCCGTCGATCATGAAGAGCAGCAGATCGGCCTGCGTCAGCGCAATTTCGATCTGCCGCTGCATCTGCGCCACGCAGTCCAACTCCGGCGTGGCCTCCTGCGGCGTGAGGGCATCGGTCATCCCCGCCGTGTCGATCAGGGTAAATTGGCGCAGCCGCCAGTGACAGACGGCGATATTGCGATCGCGCGTGACACCGGGGGTGTCCTGCACGACCGCCCGCCGATGCCCAAACAACTTGTTAAACAAGGTCGATTTGCCAACGTTCGGCCGCCCGACAATCGCGATGACTGGTTTTTCCATTTGAGTTCAATCCAGGTCGATACGAACAATAAAATCTGTCATTCCCGCGAAAGCGGGAATCCATGCAGAGCGGCCAAAGACGGGATACCGGCCCCCGCCGGTATGACGATCAAATCGACCAGACTCATCCGGCCTCTTTTCTGATAAACATCAGCCGTGGTTGACCTTGTATCAATCTGAAATGCTTATCGTTTTCGAAGAGATGGAGTTCATTTTGAATCGCGTTTTGAGCAATGATTAAATCCGGGATTCCAATATTGTTCATTCCAGCTTTCAAATTTTCAGTTTGCATCTGAATGATTTCGTGCCAATCAATCGACAACGCAACCTTCTGGAGCGAGAGCAACAACTCCTTCAAACCAGTTTCATTCTTTTTATTGATCGAAGGAAGCAATTCCGCCAAAATCAGATCATTGACAACGATCGTGTTATTTTCAATGAATTCAAGAAGTGGTCTGGAAGTCACGCCCCCTTTGAAAAAATCGATCCAAATTGAGGTATCGACAAGAACCCGACTCATCGACTCCTCAAGACATCCAGGTCAATCTCAAGATCGATTTTCCCATAATACTTTTTTAATCCCAGGATTTTTTCTCTCTGAATGAGATTTTTGAGCGCCGTCTTGATTAACTCCGTCTTCGTCGGAATACGCGTCATGGCCATCGCCTCGTCCACTAACTCTTTTGGAAGATCAAGTGTCGTTCGCATCTGGAATCCTCCCGTGCATATTTGTTATTAACATTATGCGACCTGTAATATCAATTTATATGCACTAATAATCCCTTCGAGGCGTTCCCGACGCGAATCTCTGCAATGTGGCCAGCACAGTGCAGCGGCGTCATGTCGAAAGAGTTGGGTCACCTCGAAGCAGATATGGGGGTAAATCGTAGGGGCGCCCCCAGTGGTCGCCCTGATTGTCATCGAAACCGGCGCACACGGGGGTAAATCGAACGGGACGGTACGGCGCGAGTCGGGAAGGCCTAAAACGAAAGATAAAGAGGCGCGTCAGGCGGCCGGAGCAAACGCTTTTTGGAGGAGGGGTTCGATCTCGCCGTTTTTGGCCATTTCGTCGAGGATGTCGGTGTCGCCGTAAAACTGGCCGTCGATGAAGACCTTGGGTAGGGTCGGCCAGTTGGTCATTTTAGAGAGCGCCTCGCGCTTCTCCATATTGCGGAGCACATCAACGAGTTCGTAGGGATAGCCGTAGCGGTCGAAAAAGGTCATCGTCTCGCGGGTGAAGCCGCACTGCGGCATCGCCTTCGTCCCCTTGCCGTAGATGAGGATTTTGTTCTCGGCAACCTCTTTCTTGATCTCTTCGTCTAATGACATCGACATGGTTTCCTCTGATTTTGTGAATGCGACTCGTGGTATTAATATGGTGCGCCTTCGACGCTATCCGGCGGCGACGGCGGTCACCGCTTCGTCGGGCGTGTACGACTGAATCTCCAACGCGTGGATACGGCCATCGGCCATCGGTTCCTGCAGCGCGGCAAAGACCATCCGTCGGCGATCCAGTAGATTCTTCCCTGAAAACGCCTCGGAGACAACGCGCAGACGATAGTGATCCATCACGCCGGTTTTATCAGTCACCACGACATCGGCGTCGGGCATCGCCGTATTGAGATACTGAACGATGAGCCTTGAACTGATCATTTTAGATGCCTGTGAGATGTCACTTTTCGACGCCGGATTCGACTGCAACGGCGAAATTCGAGGCGGGTGGAGCTGAGGGGGATCGAACCCCTGACCCCAAGACTGCCAGCCTTGTGCTCTCCCAGCTGAGCTACAGCCCCCTGCCCCGCAACTGGCGCGGATGATAGCACCCCCTAATTTTTAGTGTCAACGCGGCGAAGTCCCCCCTTGTTATCTCAAAAAGAGAAGTCCGGTTCTGCCAATGTAAAGGGCACTTCTATTCATTCGATTCCGTTCATGGTTCGACAGTCTCACCACGAGCGGAATCAATGACATCGCCGCTCACCCTGAGCCTGTCGAAGGGCATTCAGGAGATTTATAGAAGTGCTTTATTAAGGTTATTCCAAGAAACGAGGAGGATTAGAGATGCCCTTGACTTGAGATGCCATTCCGCCCGCGCTGGGCGCCACGCTTGGGGCAAGTTTTGGTTTCATGCTGCCCATTTCCACCCCGCCGAATGCCATCGTCTACGGCTCCGGGCGCATCCCAATCCGAAAGATGATGCGGGCGGGGCTGTTGTTTGACCTGATCGGCGTACTGATCATCTGGTGCGGCCTCGCCTCCTCGCCGGCCCGCTGGGGTTGATTTAACAGGAGTTTCAGGTTTTCCCGTGGCCCCGCATCATTACTCCGGTTTTATCCCCTCTCCGCCCCCACCCTAACCCTCCCCGTGAACGGGGAGGGGATCTAACCTGATCAGGGAGATTTTCCCCCTCTCCCCTTGGGGGAGAGGGTTGGGGGTGAGGGCATAAAACGCCCTATTGCATAAGCTAAGATACATATTGCACTCTCTCGATACAGGAGGGAGATGTAAGTACGACGACTATTCCATGGTGTAAAAGGGGCGGCTCGTCTGGCAAAGTATGCTTCTCTTTGGGAGCATGCCATGACAGACGAAGCGAAACGACGTATCAATATCCTCTCCTTCTGGGGGAAGC
>Ga0247727_10009507_pt1 | contig 17590 bp, 14 predicted proteins | sample WisWelCaveWW1625_FD_202498 | JGI IMG/M metagenome (GOLD analysis project Ga0247727, IMG submission 202498) | Biofilm microbial communities from Wishing Well Cave, Virginia, United States - WW16-25 | ecosystem: Environmental > Aquatic > Deep subsurface > Groundwater > Cave microbial mat | place...
TACAGTTGCTCAGGCCATTTCCGGGTTTGCCACCGGCGACCTTGATCAAGGCGGCACGGAGCAGGCCGCGGGCAAATATCAAACACCCATCTGGTTCGACGTGCCATTTGAGTTTGAGACGGCAACGAATTATCGCGGCGGCGGGAACTCATCGGAGCGCGGGCAAATCTTTGCTCTCGAACGCGGACAGAATGCCATTGGCAACGCGGCACACCGCCTGGTGTTCTTTGCCTTCCCCAGCGATGTGTCCGGAATAGAGACGGCGGCGCAGTTGCGGGCGACGCCCTTGCTCGATTCAGGTGAGAGCCGGGACATCACCTTCGCCAATGTGATCAGCACGGAGTGGGAGGCGATTGCCCAACCGAATCCCACGCAAAAGGGCGAGACCGGCGTGGCGGACGGCGCCATTGCGATTCCCGCCCTCTTCGAACTGATGCGTTTGGAGGGCGTGTGGCACACGGCGACGCCCGGAGCGCGCCTGCGGTTCATCGTGGCCGAACCGCCCGGACGCGTGATGCTGATCTACGTTGAAGCGCCGCCAGCCGACTTCGAGGCCTGGGCGGGCGAAGCGGAACAAATTCTCAGAACCGTTACCTTCGTGGCGAGACCTGAAGCGGAGGTCGTGCCAACTGTATCCTCGAATCCCGACGCGCCTCCGGGCGAAATTTGGGGGCAACCTGGCGGCTATCTCGCCATTGACCCACAAGACAATGTCTATGTCATGCGCGAAGACGCGATGATTTACAAGTACGACTCGGCTGGCAAGTTACTGACCCAATGGGGCGGCCCCGGCTCGGGCGAGGGACAATTCAAACTTAGGGACGGTTCCTATCTTGGCCAGAACCTGGCTGTTGACGCACAGGGAAATGTGTTCGTCGTGGACATTGGCAACTTTCGTATTCAGAAGTTCGATTCGAACGGCAAGTTCCTCAAGCAATGGGGCAGCCAGGGCAAAGAGCCGGGGCAATTCTCCAGAGGCTGGGCCATTGCCGTGGATTCAAAGGGCAACGTGTATGTGGGCGATGAGGGCAATCACCGCGTTCAGAAGTTTGACGGTGATGGCAACTTCTTGACCCAATGGGGCAAGTTCGGCTTCAAGGAAGACGAATTTGACAGCATCTACGTTGTTGATGTGGACCACGCCGACAACCTGTATGTCAGCGATTATTTCCAAAAGCAGGTCAAAAAGTTCGACAGCAACGGCAAACTGCTCACCACCTGGAATTCGTGCGGCGCGGGCGTGGGAGACGCAACGATTCGCCCGATCGCATTTGCCTTTGACAACGAGAACAACGTCTACATGCTGGACGGTTTCGGCCTGCGCCTGTGCATCTACGACGCGGACGGTAAGTTTTTGCGGAGTTGGGGCAGGCGAGGCCAAGGGATCGGCGAGTTCGACTTCCACGAAGATGGCGACATTTCTATGGATTCCCAGGGCAATCTTTACGTCGCCGAGGGAGCAGCCGCCGTATTTACCGGAAGCGGCAATAGTCGTATCCAGAAGTTTCGGCTCAACAAGTAACCCTGCAAGCGGCAGCGTAAATATCAACCTTTTGTCAACCGAATATCAAGCCTCGCCAGGGAGCCTCCTTTAGAGTGATAGACAACACGTAAAGGAGGCTCTCATGTTTCGCCGACTCTTTCTTCTCACCCCTATCTTCATCGCCTGCATCCTCGCCGCTTGCGGCGGCGGCGCCACGCCCCAACTCATCGGCTCCTACCCGCGCGGCTCGGAGACCGGCGCATACACCGCTTCGGAGGGCGCGCCCATGAACACCCTCGTCGTCTACAACGCCTACCTGGAGTTGGAAGTCTACGACGTGGACTCGGCGGCCGAGCGGGCCAAACAACTGGCCTACGACTACGGCGGCTACCTAGCTAGTTCACAGTCGTGGTATCAGGGCAGTCAACAGTACGCCACGCTCATCCTGGCCGTGCCAGTCGCCCGCTACGACGATCTGCGCGACTCGCTCCTCCGCCTCGGCACGCTGAAAAGCGAAAGCACCTCCGGCGAGTTGATCAACACCTACGACGGCTCGAACGGTTGGAACACCTTCTCGAACATCACCGTCCAACTGCGCCCCGCATCAGTTCCAAATCGCGCCGTGGAGGCCGCCTCGAACTGGATCGCCGATGTCGTGGCTTTCGTCTTCCGTCTTGCCACCGGGCTCTTCTGGGTCGCTGTCTTCCTGGCCCCGCCCTTCTTCATGGTCGTCGGGGTGGTGAACACTCTGCGCTGGCTGATTGCTCGCTTCCGCCGCCCGTAATTTTTATCAACCTCCTGTCAACCCTTTATCAAGTTTGTCAGCGCCCTTTGCCCTATCCTATCTGCAGAACATGGGCGAAGCATTCGCCCAAACGTATCGAATGGACAACCAAATTCAGGCGAATGCTTCGCCCCAACAAGGAGACCAACCATGAACGCCAAACACTCTACCCTCATCCTATCCGTCGTATTCACTTTGCTATTGGCGGCCTGCGGCGGAGCGGCCTCGACCGAAGCACCTTACTCCACCCAGCCCCCTGCAGCCACTCAAGCGCCGGTGTATATCTCACCGCCCACCTCAGCGCCCGCCGCCACCGAGGCCCCGTATTACGCAGCGGCTACCGCCACTGCGCCAGGCACAGACTATATCCAGCCCCAACCCACGTTTGCGCCCGCCGCCACCCAAGGCCCCATCGCCCAGAGTCCGCTGACCGTTCCGACGGTCGCGCCGGTCGCGCCAGCCGACAACACCTTCCAGAACTACGGCATCATCCCCTTCACCGATGCCCGCGAAGATCCGCTTTCCACCTTCGCCCTGGATGTGGACACCGCCTCCTACACCGTCGCTCGCCGCTACATCAACGACGGCCTCATCCCGCCCGCCGACGCCATCCGCCCCGAAGAGTTCGTCAACTACTTCGATCAGGATTACGTCGCCCCGCCCGATGTGGCCTTCGCCCTTTACGCCGACGGCGCGCCCTCGCCCTTCCATCGCGACGGCACGCAGATTCTGCGTATCGGCATCCAGGGCTACAATGTGCCGGAGAGCGAACGCAAACCTGCCGCCCTGACCTTTGTGATTGACGTGTCCGGTTCGATGGCGCAGGACAACCGGCTGGGCCTGGTGAAGCAGTCGCTTCAAATGCTGGTTGACCGCCTCCGCCCCAGTGACACGGTTGCCATCGTCATCTACGGGTCGGATGCCCGTATCCATCTCTATCCCACCAGCGGCGGCGACCGGGAGACGATCCTGAATGCGATCTATTCCCTCCAACCCGAAGGCTCGACCAACGTGGAAGCCGGCCTGCGCCTGGGCTACGATCTCGCCAACTCGATCTACCGGCCCGGCGGCATCAACCGCGTCATCCTGTGCAGTGACGGCGTGGCCAACGTCGGCGCGACCCACCCCGATCAACTCGCGGCCTACATCCGCGGCTACGCCGACGCCGGTATCTCGTTGACGACGACGGGCTTCGGCATGGGCAACTTCAATGACGTGCTGATGGAGCAACTCGCCGACAATGGCGACGGCAACTATGCCTATGTTGACGATCTGGACGAAGCGCAACGCCTGTTCGTGGATAACCTGACTTCGACTCTGCAAGTCATCGCCCTCAACGCCAAAGTGCAAGTGGACTTCAACAGCGAAGTCGTCGCCCGCTACCGCCTGATCGGCTACGAGAATCGCGCCATCGCCGATCAAGACTTCCGCAACAACGCGGTGGATGCGGGTGAAATCGGGGCCGGACATACCGTCACCGCGCTGTATGCCGTGCAACTTTTCCCCGGAGCGGAAGGCCGCCTGGCCTCCGTCGCTCTGCGTTGGGAAGACCCAGCCATACACGAAGTGCGCGAGATCAGCGGCAACTTCAATAGCTGGGACATAGCGAAGTCGTTCGACGAGGCCTCGCTCCGCTATCAATTGGACGTAGTCGTGGCCCAATACGCCGAAGTTCTGCGCTTCAGCCCCTACGCCGCCGAGACTGACTTCAACGATCTCCGCATTCGCGCTCAAAGACTTTCGGTGCAAATCCCGAACGATGCCGACGTGGCCGAGTTTGCCCAATTGGTCGAACGGGCCAGCCAGATGAGCGGGTGGTAGCGAACGAAACAGAGGAAATAAGGGGCGGCTCAGGTGAGCCGCCCTTGTTGCGTTTGAGTAAATCAGAAGCGCGTGTTGTATGTGGCCGCAACCCGGATCAGGCACCGTTTGGCAACGGCATATGCCCTCGGCCTAATGTTGTGGCAAGGATCGGTCCAGATCGCCGATGGCCCATTGGATCATAGCGAGATACATCGGGTAGTTCGGATCGCGGTAAAAGTCCCATACGTTGTTATCACCATACACAATAATGCGGCCACGGCCATACTCTCTGGCCGCGCCCAGCACGAAAGGCCCGCGTGGCTCGCTCTCGTCAGTTATCCGATCCATATTTTCGTCAAGCCAGGCGCCTTTGGGCGAGTCCATCAATACAGACCAGGCTTCATCAAGTATCTCAATGTTGGTTCCCCAATTGAACCAGGCATAAGTTGTGTTGTCTGTTGCTGGATGCCCCGAAAAATCAATCACCCAGAAATTCCCTGGCAACTCGCTAATGGTCGCCACAGGGCGGCCCGTCATTCTGATCCCAAATGGCTTCAGCAAGATGTTAATCTCATTGTTGTGTCTGCCGTCACCCAGAACCAGCAACCCTCCGCCGTTCTCGACGAATGCTTTGACAGCTTCGATTTCACAAGCGTTAAAGCTGAGGGACGACACGCCGACGGATACTATTAGAAGATCATAGCTTGAGAGGCCGGTGAGTGAGATTGACCCGGTTTCAAGAGCCTCGAACCAATAACCCTGCTGGCGGATAAAGTCAGCCAAATCCCCGGCGTAAGGAAACAATTGCGGGCGCGGATCGATCTGCCGGGCTTTCTCCTCCGTCAAACTTAACCCATTGCCGTGCGCTTCGTCAAACAGAATGGCTGGTTTTGAGCGCCGCTCGACCTGGCTCGAGTCTAAAGCCGGGCAAGCGGATTCTGTTGAAGCTGCAACCGCCCGCACCGCCCCCTCCAGCCGATACACCCCATCCGGCGTAACGGTGAACACTCGCGTCGAGTCGTTGGGGTCAACCGCAATTGAATACACGATGGGGTTCGGCCCGAGGCCATCTTGGATACGCGCCCACTGCTCACCGCCGTCCAGCGAGACGAATGCGCCGCTATCGGTGGCGGCGTACACCGTTTGCGGATTGGCCGGGTCAATGGCGATGTCGTTGATGGAGGTGGCAGGAAGGTTGGACAACTGAAACCATGAGCGTGCACCGTTGGTCGTTTTGAACATCCCCTTGTGCGTTGAGCCGACGTACACGACCTCCGGGTTCGAGAGATCAACCGCGCCCGCACGATGATCACCGCCGGGGCCACTTCCCATCAAGCGCCATGTTTCCCCGCCATCGTCAGAGCGGTAGACTGCATTGTTGGCTACCACATAAAGCCGCTCGCCTGCAGAATGCGCCAACAGGATAGATTGCCAAACCTGGGATAGGTTTTCAATGGGGTCAAAGATTTCCCCTCCGTCACGGGAAAGATAGATCCCGGGGCCATCGGTTATCAGCCAAAATTTTGCCGGATCATCTGGATGGGGTATTACTTGCGGTTTACTATTAATAAATTGAGGTAGATTATTGCCGAACTGTTGCCAATTCTCGCCGTTATCTGTGGAGCGATATAAACGGCTTTCCCAACCGCCCGTGCGGTAAATGGCTGAATTCGCTGGGTTAATGGACACCAGACAACCACCATCTGCATTGGCGACGATGACGCGCCAGGAACTTCCACCGTTATCGGAACGATAACTTTCACATGGCCTTTCCACGTTTGTTCCCGGCCAGCCACCCAAGAAGAGTCGGTTGCCATCGCGGGGATCCACGCTCAACCGCATCCGGGGCAGACCAAACGAAGCCTGGAAGTTCCAGGTTCGCCCCCCATCATCAGACTTCATGACCGCATCCATCCCGGCATAAAGAGTCTGCATACTAGGGACGAGCGCGAAGGGAAAGCGTTCCAAGTCGCCCCAATTCGGTCCAAAACTTGCCTGCGACCACGACACGCCGCCATCGCGCGAAATCTGTAGCTGTCCCTCCTGCCCACAGTAGACTGTCCCATCGTCCGGATGCACTACCATCCATCGACAGCCGTCGTTGCGAATTTGTGTCCATGCCTGTCCACCATCCGACGATTTGTAGGTCGAAGCCCAACTACCGGCATAGATAATGTCGAAGTTACGAGGATCAGCAGTCACATGCCACCAAGTGCCGCTTTCTTGGATCATTTCGGGAGTGGTCAGACGGGTCCAAGTTCGGCCTCTATCAGTGGTTTCGTATATACCGGCAGGGCAATCTGTGGCGTCGGACCGGGTTGACACGTAGAGATGTTCGCCATCCGCTGGGTCTATGGAAGCGAAGCTTAGCGACGCCGGGCAGCTGCTGGAAAGTTGTCGCCAAGCTGCGCCGCCGTCACTGGATTGATAAAGGCTGTTTCCGCCAGAGTAATATAGGTGCTGGCTGTCTGGCGGCTCCATATATATCAGCCCTTTCCAATGATCTTCGGTATCCAGGTTAAGTCCGTTATTGGCCGCCTGCCACGTGCGCCCGCCATCAGTAGATTTGTATACTCCACCCGTATCAAACAGCGCGGCGTATGCGATGTTGGAGTCCTTCGGATCAATGACGATACTGCCCACTGTGCCTTTCCCCAATCCTTCACTGCTCGGCTCCCACGTTTTGCCCCCATCGCGCGAAACGTAAATGCCCGCGCCAACCGTCCCGGCGAAGATGATACTGGGATCGTTAGGGTCAACCGCCAGCGCGTTGAGGGCCACGCGGAGAAACGACGCCCCATCGTAAATTTGCTCCCAGCGCAAATCAGCCACGCTTACGGGCAGAGTCGCGCCCGATGTTGCCGTCGGGCTGGCGGTGGCCGGCACGTCGGTCGGGGCCGCTGTGGTCTGAGTTGGCTCACTGGTTGCCCGGGCAATGACGGCTGTCGCCTGTGTCGTTATCCCTGCCGTCGCCGTGGCCCCCGGCCCCACGAGGGCGATACTGCCTGGTATCAAACTCAACAACCAGCCCAGCAAAACAACGGCGGCGAGCGCCCCTCCGACCAACGAGAGTTTGCCGCGTGGCGTTTCCCACACCCGCTGCACGCGCGTGATCAGCGACACGTCCTCGCGCGGCGGCGTCACCTTGATTGCTCGTCCTTCGGCTTCGGCCACCCCTGCCGTTTTGCGGATGGCGATGCTCAGGGCCTGCGCCATCTCTCCGGCAGTCTGAAAGCGATCCGCCGGGGCCTTGGCCAGGGCCTTGAGAATCACCCGCTCTATAGGCTCCGGCACATTCGGGTTAACCTCGCTCGGCAAGGGCAGGGGATCAGTGATGTGTTTGAGGACGACAGCCAACGGGGTCTCAGCTTCAAACGGCACGCGGCCAACGACCATCTCGTACAGAATCACACCCAACGAGTAAATGTCGGAGCGGTGATCGGCCTTGACGCCCTGCCCCTGCTCCGGCGACATATACGCCGGTGTGCCAACCCCCACCCCGGAAGCCGTGAGTTGTTGCGACGGCTCCATCATCCGCGCCAGGCCAAAGTCGGTGAGGTAGGTATCCTTCTGCTCGTCTATGAGGACGTTGCCGGGCTTGATGTCGCGATGGATCACTCCCAGGCGGTGGGCATAATCGAGCGCGCCCCCGATCTGACCGATGAGACGCTCGACTTCATCGAGTGACAACGGTCTCTGCGCCATGTAATCTTTGAGCGTGCCGGCCTCCACGTAACGCATGACGATGTAGGCAATGCCCTCGTACTCGCCATAGTCGTGAACCGGCAAGATGTGGGCGTGTTCGAGTTTGGCGATGGCCCGGGCCTCACGCTGAAAACGTTTGGTGAACTGCTCATCTTTCGAGAGCTGAAAAGGAAGCACCTTAACAGCCACATAACGATCCATGCTGGGCTGGTAGGCTTTGTAGACCGTCGCCATGCCGCCGACGCCAATCTGGTCAGTGATGCGATAAGGGCCGAGCGTCTTGCCAATGAGGTCGAACATGTTCAACTCCTCAGTACGAAGTTCAGCCGAATAGCGGCGCCTCACCCGCTGGGCTGGGTGCAACGAGGTGAGGCGATCGGGTGCAATAACCCTGTTCCAGAGAGGCGGTCAGTTACGGTTCTTGCCACTCTGCTGTCCATTTGACATGGGTCTGGTTAAAGAAGAGGGAACCGCCGCAAAGCTGAACACTGTAAGTACCGCTCAAGGTGGTCTCGCTGTCGAACGTTGCCTGCGCCTTGAAGTCAGTGGCTGTTTCGGCTCTGCTACCCCTAAACGCTCCCTCGGGATTGATGGTGAACGAGCCAAGCGCTTCATCGGGAGCAATGGCCAGCTCATCTTCTACGGTCACACGGCAGTCGCTGACTGTGATCTCGAAGTCAATGATAGTCCCATTTTCGGTAACAGTAAAAGAGACTTCGTCGCCCTGCCAGTGCCCGGCTTTTGGGGTGGGTTTCGCCGCCACACCACATCCGGCCAAGAGCAACACAAGCAAAGCCGCTCCAATCAGCTTGCTAAACAATGTCTGGTGATTCATTTTTTACTCCTTTTTCGAGCGAGAATTTATGGGCTTTTTCCCATTCCTGGCGGCGTTGTTTGGAGTCGTAACTCCAGGCGTATTCGACCGGCGCTTCGCCCTTGTAGAGCAGCTTGGCCATGATGAGCCGGTTAATATCCAGAAATGTCCAAACCCAGAAGGTAAGGCTGTTGGTGATTACCGACAGCACCACCCACAGCAGAACATCGGTCTGCAGGCTCTTCCGCGCCAGGCGAATGTAGACCAGATAGGCCCCCCACATGAATAGCACCGCAATGAGGACGGCCCTGGGGCCTTCCCAAAAATATGCGCCAACATTTTGGGAAGGGCCAGTGTACATGCTGAGTGCGATCAGCCCTATGATTAGGCCAAGTAACAGGCTTAATCCACTCAATTCGATTGCCTCAATCGCGTATAGATTGCGGCGAATTCGTTCCACGAGTGTGAGGAGGCGACTGTTTACCATTTGAGGTGTCCTTTCTCTTTCGTAAATAATCTATCGCCGAGACTTTGGCAGCTATCGCTGCAGTTGCCCCAGGCGTCATTTCCGAGCCTAGCGTACAGCGCCAAGTTCACGGTCTCAGCACAGATTTGTAACAGTTGTGTAACTATTGGCTTTGTGTTTCAAGCCGCGGGGGCAATGGGGAAGGAGAAGGTAAAGGTTGTGCCTTGATCGAGAAGGCTGTGGACGTTGATGGGGGTGTTGTGCTGGTTGAGGATGACCCGCACGATTGCCAGGCCCAGGCCCGCGCCTTGAGAACCTGGGGCGGCCCGCTTGCCACGATGAAACGGCTCAAAGATATAGGGCAGGTCTTCAGAGGCAATGCCGGGGCCGTCGTCGCTCACCGCGATACGCACCCTATCACCCTCCAGCGCCAGCCGCACCGTCACCGTGCCGCCGGGGGCATACTTGATTCCGTTCTCAACCAGGTTGAGGAACACCTGGCGGATCCGGTCGGAGTCTGCTTGTACGCGCGGCAACTCCGGCGGGGCTTGCAGAACGAGCGACACGCTTTTCCGTTCTGCCGTCTCGAACAGCGCCGAGAGGGCCTCCTCAGCCGCCACTCGCACATTGACCGACTGGATTTGCAGGGGCACGCGATCAAGCCGCGACAGGCTCAGTAAGTCTTCGACCAATCGCGCCAGCCGTTCAACCTCGCCCGCAATAAAACTAAGCGACCGCCGCCACAAGGCTTCCTCGTCCAGCCGGTAACTGCTGAGGATTTCGACGTGGCCCATAATGGCCGTCAACGGCGTGCGCAATTCGTGGGCGAGGGCGCCGGTCAGCCGTTGATACAGTTCCACCCGGCCCGAGCCTGCATCGGGGTCTGTGAACAACAGCAGCGCCTCCACCGCGCCCGGGTTGGCCTGGAGCGGGGCAACTGTCACCTGTAGTCGGCGGGCCGGGTTGTCGGGCGAGGCGATCTCCAGAGTCTCTGCTTCGCGCGAATGAATGACGCGCCCGACCGCCGCATCCACTGCTATTGGCAATGTGTTGTCAGGATTGAATTCTTTTAGCAGGTTCGCCGCCTTCGCATTGCGGATAATCAGGCGATTATCAGCATCGGCGATCAGGGCGGCCTGAGGCAGGGCGTCGAGCAACTCGGCCACCTGCCGTGAGTGATCGAGCACAGTTCGCGCCAATCGCCGTTTCAGCCTGGCGCGCGAGGCCCACCAACCCGCCGCCACACCCAGCGCCAACACCATGAGGGCGGCCAGCGTCACAGCGCCTAGCGGAATGCTCGCAACTACCTCTGGATCCACATGCCCTCTCTATCCTTCGAACTTGTATCCGATGTTGCGCACCGTAGTAATAAAACGCGGTTCGTGAAAGTCCGTCTCGATCTTTTGCCGAAGCCGCTGGATATGCACGTCCACTGTCCGCGATTCGCCCATGTAGTCGTAGCCCCACACTTTTTCCAACAGCATGTCTCGCCCGAATACGCGGTTAGGGTGAGAGGCCAGCAGCGCTAACAGATCGAATTCCTTTGGCGTCAGGCTCACCGGGTTGCCAGCTAACATTACGGACCGTCCATCCAGATCAATTTCCAGCGGGCCGAAACGCAAGCCGCGTGAACCTGATTCAGCGCTGTGATGGAACAAGCGCAAAATGGCCCGCACCCGCGCCACCAGTTCGCGCGTCTTGAAGGGCTTGGTGATGTAGTCATCGGCGCCAATTTCGAGGCCGACGATCTTATCCACCTCGTCGTCTTTGGCGGTGAGCATGATGATGGGGATGTAGGCGGGGCGGCGGCGGACAGCCTGGCATATTTGCAGGCCGTCCATACCGGGCAGCATCAAATCGAGCAGGATGAGGTCGGGCGGCGTGGCGGCGACTCGGTCGAGCACCCGGTTACCATCCTCGACCACTTCTATCCCAAAGCCTTCGCGTTCGAGTGCGGTTTGCACAAACGCAGCAATGGCCGGGTCATCTTCGACGATCAAAATGCGCTGAGACGCCACGCTGACCTCATAGGAATTCCCAAACGAGTATACATCTATTTCGCCGCCTGTTACCAAACGTCGAATGTAACCCTTTGATCAATCCAATATCAAGCCAGTCCCAGTCTTGGGTGCTATTTCAGGCAAAGCTTCATAAGCAGGAAGGCGCTGATGAACGCCCAACACTTTCTTCGGTTGTCCTGGAGGCGTTTCAGGCTTATGATGATAGAGCAGTATTGTCATGGTCGGCACACCCGTTGCCGTCTCCGCGCCCCAAAATACTCCACTCAGCCTCAGCGCCGAGGGCGCGCTGGCCGCGCTGGGGGATGGAAACGCCATTACCGAAAGCCCGCGCCCCGCCTTCAACCCCGACGGGCAAACCCTGAGCATCGCCGCTGGGCGAGGGGCCACCAACCCTGAGTTGGCAACGGATGGCGTCGCTTCGCTCAGATAGATGTAACGGATGAGGGTGCTCTGCATCCGCTATATCGGTTACGAAATCCGTTGCCAATCACCGCTCCGGGGCTATAATCAGCCTCATGCGACCGGTGAAGATTCTCTCGCTCTTCCTCCTCTGCCTCGCCCTCGCCTCGACGGCCTTCGCTCAAGAGTCCGGTGGCGCGCTCGTCCTCACCGCTGAAGGGCCAGTGACCCCGGCGATGGTGGGCTACATTCAGCGCGGGATTACGGCGGCCACGGATCGCAGCGCAACCGTCCTCATCATCCAACTCAATACCCCCGGCGGGCAGATCGATCTCATGGATAAGATCGTCAACGCCATCCTCGAAAGCCCGACGCCGGTGATCGTTTACGTCGCGCCGCGCGGGGCGATTGCCGGAAGCGCTGGGACGGTGATCACCCTCGCCGGTCATGCCAACGCCATGGCCCCCGAAACCGCCATCGGCGCGGCCAGCCCAGTGGGCGCGCAGGGTGAAGAGATCGGCGAGACCCTCGACGCCAAAATCAAAAACATCCTCAAAGCTCAAGTCCGCAACCTTGCCAGCGAGCGCGGCGAGAAAGCCATTGCCCTGGCCGAAGCGACGATTGAGTCCGCCGAGGCCGCCACCGCCGAAGAAGCCAAAGCCGCCGGGCTGACCGACTTCATCGCCGCCGATGTCCCCGACCTGCTCCGCCAACTCGACGGGTTCACCGTCATCGTCCGGGGAAACGAGATCAAACTGCGCACATCCGGCATCCCCATCACTGAACTCCCGACGAACCTCCTCGAAGAGATCCTCAACATCCTCACTAATCCCAATGTGGTCTTTCTGCTGTTAACGATCGGGGCGCAGGCGATATTGATCGAGCTATCGAGTCCGGGCGGCTGGGTGGCGGGGACGATTGGCGTGATCTGTCTGGCCCTGGCCTTCTACGGGCTGGGCGTCCTGCCCGTCAACTGGTTCGGCATCGTCTTCATCGTTTTGGCTTTTGTGTTGTTCGTGTTGGACATTCAAGCCACTGCCCATGGCGCGCTGACGGCGGCGGCCACAGCCTCCCTCATCGTCGGCGGCCTCATCCTCTTCAACTCCCCCGGCTCCCTGCCCTACTATCGAGTCTCGGTGCCGCTGGTGATTGGCACGTCAGTGATTTTGGCCGGACTCTTTTTTGCAGTGTTGCTGATCGCCCTCCGCACGCGAAACCTGCCAGTAACTATTGGCTCGGAGTCTCTCGTCGGCAAGCTGGGCGAAGTGCGTCAGGCTCTCGCCCCCGGCGGCACGGTGCAGTTGGGCGGCGAACTGTGGAGCGCCGAGACCGAGGGCGAGACGATTGAGGCCGGGCAGAAGGTGGTCGTCGTCGCTGTGAATGGGATTAGATTGAGAGTGAAGAAGGTTTGATCCACGAAGGAACACTAAGAAAATTCTTCGTGAAACTTCGTGTGACTTCGTGGATTCATCGTTGGAGTCATAAATGACTTCCCGCACTGCCCTCACTCAGGGCGACATCACCAAACAGCAAGTGGACGCCATCGTCAACGCCGCCAATAGCACCCTGCTGAGCGGCGGGGGAGTGGATGGGGCGATCCATCGCGCTGCCGGGCCGCGGTTGCTGGCTGAGTGCGCAACGTTGGGCGGGTGCAAAACGGGCGAGGCTAAAATCACCAAAGGCTGGGACCTTCCGGCGAAGTTTGTGATCCACACCGTCGGCCCGGTGTGGCGCGGCGGCGCGGGTGGTGAACCGGAGTTGTTGGCGAACTGTTATCGCAACTCGCTCGCCCTCGCCGTCCAGAATCACCTGCGCACGATTGCCTTCCCTTCGATCAGCACCGGTGCATATGGTTACCCTATCGAAAAAGCCTCGCACATCGCCGTGAACGAAGTTGACTCTTTTCTGAAGCGAGAAGCATCCATTGAGAAAGTTCTGTTCGTCTGCTTCAGCAAATCAGACTACAATTGCTACGCATCCGTACTCAAAGAAATTGCCGGTGAGTAAATCCACCACGAAGACACAACGACACAAAGTTACACGAAGAAACAGAAACGTGGTGAAACCTTCTGAAGGAGAGAGCGATGGGCAAGAAACTTTATATCGGCGTGGACCTTGGCGGAACAAGTATGCGGGCAGGCGTCGTCAACATCAAAAGCGGCGAACTGTTAGCCCTGGCGAAACGCAAAACGCGTCCGGAGTTGGGCGGCACGGATGTGATCGAGCGGTTGGTGAGGACGATCAAAGACGCGGCCAAAGAGTCTGGCGTGAAAATGAAAGCCATCGGCGGCATCGGCGTGGGGGTGCCGGGGCCGGTGGACACTGAGAAGGGAGTGGTGCGGCTGGCCGTCAACCTCGGCAAGGATTGGAACAACTTGCCGCTGGCCGCGAAGCTCGAAGAAGCGCTCGGCATTCCGGCTTATATTGACAATGACGTGCGGGTGGGGGCGATTGGCGAGTTCACGTACGGCGCGGGGCGCGATGTGCAGGATATGGTCGCCATCTTCGTCGGCACCGGCATCGGCGGCGGCATCATCCTCAACGGCGAATTGCGCGGCGGCTTTCGCGGCGGCGCGGGCGAGGTCGGCCACACTGTGGTGGCCGCTGGCAATGGCGTCGTCGGCAAAACCGGCCAACCCGGCACGGTCGAACCACTGGCGAGTCGCACCGGTATGGAGCGGATGGTGAAAGAGATGGTGTCAGCGGGCCGCAAGTCCGTTGTGCCTGAGTTAATTGAATCAGTCGGCGGGGGACGATTGACCAGCAGTGTCATCATCGAAGCTTTGAAGCAGAAAGATGTGGTCATGGGCGAAGTGCTGGCCTCAGCCCAACACACCCTCGGCCTGCTGGCCGCCAACGTCGTCAACACCCTCGACCCGGAGATGATTGTGATCGGCGGCGGGGTGACCGAGCGGCTGGGCGACAAATTTGTGGCCCCCGTTCGCAAAGCCGCCTACGACAATTTCATCAACAAGCAAAACGCCAAGCTGGTGAAGATCGTCCCGGCGGCGTTGAAGGATGCGTCGGGCGTGGTCGGCGCGGCGGTGCTGGCGGAACAAAAACTCTGATGAGCTTTTTCAACCGCCAGGCCACCGCCACCGAATTGATCCTGGCCTTCGTCGTGGCGGCAATGGCGATTGTATCGGGCTGGATCGCCCTTGCCCTGACAACGATGCCGAACGCCGTCGCACAGGTGGAACCGACTCAAGCGCCCAAACTGGGTTCAGTCGCCACCATCGTCGTTACCTTTACCCCCGGCCCCACCTCTGCAACCGGAGCTTCCATCGTCATCCCGACAGCGACGGCCCATTGGACAGAGACGGCGACCCCCTCGTCCACGCCAACCCGGACGGCAACGCTTGCGCCATTCGATCCCGCTGTTCATAACTTCACCATCGGTCAATCGGTGAGAGGACGCGACATCGTTGGAGTCGGCTTCTCCGCCTCACAGAATCCGGCGCAGGCATTGGTGCTGGTGAATGGCATTCACGGCGACGAGATGAACTCCGCGCCCATCGTGTCGCAACTGGTCGCCGACGTTGAAAGCGGCGCTGTGACTCTGCCCCCAACCGTTGGATTGTATGTGATCGAGTCGCTCAACCCCGACGGCGAGGCCGAGAACAAACGTCTCAATGCGAATGGAGTCGATCTCAATCGCAACTGGGAAACATACGATTGGCAGATAGGCGTTGAAATTGCGACCTATACATTTTTGCCACAGGGCGGCGGGCGCGAACCTTTCTCAGAGCCAGAGACGCGAGCGATGCGCGATTGGCTGTCCGCTCTGCAAGCGGAGTATCCTGCTGGCATGGCGGTCATTTATTTCCACTCCGCTTATCCACCGAACGGTTTGATCATGCCTGGCACGCATCGCGTCAACAGCCGCGATCTGGGCGACTCGGCCTCGCGTGAGGTAGGAGTTATATTGTCGGAAGCAACGGGCTACGGTTACAGCAACTTCTGGCCCGGCGGCTACACCGTGAGCGGCGACGCCTCAACCTGGGCCGTCGCCCACCTCATGCGCTCCCTTACTGTCGAATTGCCTGTGCGCGGCGCGCTTGATGCGGGGCAAGCGCAGAAGTTGAGGGAAGGGATTCTGTTAGTTATCAACTTTTTAGGGAACCCATGAAACGACAAACGCTGAGCGCGAAGGCTATTGCGTCTGTCAAACCGTCGCTGACCTGCACAGAGACATGAAGCTAATTTGTATTATGATTGATATATGATAAGTTCAAGAATGGAGATTTTTACTGATGCCTCTCACTCAATCCAGATATTCAACGGCGATGCCTTGAGTCTTTACGACGAATGGCTTACGCCGACGGTCATTATCTCTGATGGGCCCTACGGTATCAGCGGTTTTCGGGGCGACCCTTTCACGCATGAGGGCCTAGATGCTTGCTACGAGCCACATATTCACCAGTGGACTGAGAAGTCTACCTTGCAGACCACACTCTGGTTTTGGAATACCGAGATCGGCTGGGCCACTGTTCATCGTCGAGGGTCTGCCCTTTCAGGCTCAGAATCACTTGGCTAGCTTCGGTCAGTATCTCGTTAATGAGTGTAGCCGGAGAATAAGTCACTGATCGTTACTCCCAAAGCTTGCGCTACCTTCTCAATATTGCCAAGTGTGATATTCTTTTCAGCACGCTCGATCATGCCAATGTAAGTTCGGTGTAAGCCAGCCCGATTTGCCAGTTCTTCTTGAGAAAGCCCTTGCTTAAGCCTTTCTTCGCGTAATCTCTCACCGAAATAGCACAGAACTTTTTTTCATCGCCCGGCCTTATATCATGCTAACTTTAGTCTGCGTCGGGGAGAAACGAAATGCTACATACTATGATTAGCACCACATCTCAGTAACCGGTACAGGAAAACAAAATGACAAACTCTCAACATCACCTCATTGACGTCAGCCACACCGTCGAAGACGGCCTGATCACCTACAAGGGTCTGCCCGCGCCCGTTATTTGCGACTACCTCAGCCGCGAGGACTCGCGCAAAATTTATTCGCCCGATACCGAATTCCATATCGGCAAAATCGAAATGGTCGCCAACACTGGCACCTACGTGGACAGCCCTTTCCACCGCTACGCCCACGGCAAAGACCTCGCCGAACTCGACCTGCACACGCTGGTCAATCTCGACACCGTTACCGTCCGGGCCATGGATCGAAAGTCACGCGCAATCACCTCCGATAATTTCAAAGGTCTGGAGGTGAGCGGCAAAGCAGTTTTGGTTCACACCGGCTGGGACGCGCACTGGCGCACCGACCAGTATTTTGAGGGCCATCCTTTCCTCACCAGTGACGCGGCGCGATTTCTAGTCGAAGCCGGGGCCGTCCTCGTCGGCGTTGACTCGCTCAATATTGACGACACCGCCGATGGGAGCCGCCCGGTTCATTCGACCCTGCTGGCGAACGACATCCCCATCGTTGAGCATCTGTGCGGCCTGGGCCAACTGCCCGACCGCGACTTTCGTTTCTTCGCCGCGCCGGTCAAAGTCAAAGCCTTTGGCACGTTCCCGGTGCGGGCCTTTGCCATCGTTGATTGAGTCATGGGCAACCGCAAAGGACGCCAAGATTGCAAAGAAATCTTGGCGTCCTTTGCGCCCTTCGCGGTCTTTGCGGTGAAATAATCATCAACAATGCTCATCGCTTTCGGCATCATCATTGACGACATTGTCTTCCCCGACGGGCGCACGGCCATGGGCGCGCTTGGCGGCGGCGGGCCGCAGACCGCATTCGGCATGAGGCTGTGGGCAGATAAGGTCGGGCTGGCCGCAAATGTGGGGGAGGACTTTCCGGTATCGGCTCGCCAGTGGATACGGGACTCCGGAATTGATGCGGCAGGGATTCGGGAAACTGATCTCCCCACCCCACGTGCATGGCAGATCACCGAAAGCGACGGAGCGCGGACTCAGGTGTGGCGGACTCCGGCGGCAGAAACTACCGCTCAACTTCGCCGGTCATTCGATCAACTCCCCGACGCCTATCGCGCCGCCCGCGCCGTTCACTTTGGCCTCCACCCCGAGGCGCCCGATCTTAAATTCGCCGCCGACATGCGTCGCGCCGGAAGCCTGGTCAGCATCTCCACCTTCAAACCTGCCGATCAACGTC
>Ga0247727_10009508_pt1 | contig 17589 bp, 19 predicted proteins | sample WisWelCaveWW1625_FD_202498 | JGI IMG/M metagenome (GOLD analysis project Ga0247727, IMG submission 202498) | Biofilm microbial communities from Wishing Well Cave, Virginia, United States - WW16-25 | ecosystem: Environmental > Aquatic > Deep subsurface > Groundwater > Cave microbial mat | place...
TTTTTTAGCTAAAACTGGGTCAAGCCAAATGTGTGGATCATTTTGAATTTTGTTATTAAACACATGTTTATTTTTTTCTAATAATGATATTCCATCACTTGTATCAACAATCAAAATATCAGGATTAGCTGAAACTAGTTTTGTAATCCATGGTTCAAGACCAACACCATTTATCACTATCATATCTGCATTTTGCATTTTTTGGAGATCTTGAATTGTAGGTTCCCAGTCGTGTGGTTCTATCCCTGGAGGAACAATTATTAATACATCAATTCTTTCACCACCAATTTTTTTTGTAAATTCGTAAAGCGGATAAAATGATGCAAGGACTTTTAGCTCACGTTTTTCTGTAAAACCAGTTACATTGTTATGTTCTGAAGACCAAAGTACGAACACCGAAAGTGGAATTACTATTGATATAGCTAGTATTGCTGCTCGTACATCATTATTCATGTCGATTATTGTTTGATGTTATTAATAAATCTAAGAAATATTAATAATAATTACTGCTAAGCTTATAAAATACTTAATAATATCCTAGGTATGCCGATTGTTTCAATATCGTTAAATGATGAAATTCTTTCTGAAATTGACAAGCTGCAAAAATCTATGGGATTTTCAGGGAGATCTGAAATAATACGAGCAGGGATTAGAAACTTGATTGCAGAAGAAAAACAACGAAGCAATCTTTCTGGTCTAATCCATGCCATACTAATGATTATTCATGATGAAGAATCAGAGCAAATAGTTACGGGAATAAAGCACAATCATGAAGAATTGATTGGAACACATTTACATAGTAAGATAGAAGGGAACAAATGCATGGAATTATTTTTGTTACATGGTGAAGCTGAAAAGGTAGATGGGATGACAAAGGATTTCAAAACAAATAGAAAAATGGATCATGTTAAACTGGTCATAACCTAGATATTGTACAAGAATTCTTGATGTAAATGAGTTAAAATACTATCAGTTAATTCAATATACAATTATTTTATGATTTTTATTTCGTTTTTTCTTTTATTTCCAATTCATATTGGTCAAAAGTATACTTTCGTAAGCTTCCAAATGGTTTGAATGCTCTACCGTTTCCATGATAAAATTTGGAGAAAAATTCCACATAAATCAATCTTGCTCCCTGAATACCAGGCTCAAAAACTCCAATTATAATATTGAAAATGTGTCCAATGAGCAATATGATTGTTCCAAGAATAACATATGGTATTCCATTATCAAGAACTCTTATGAAAATGTAATCTATTACATCAGCGAGTATTACGGAAGCCAAAAGAATTCCAATAATTCTTGTGTAAGAAAGTATGTGACTAATTATAGATGGTAACTCCATGATAGCTCTTGGACCCTCTCCATATAACATTAAACCGATTCCTCCCAAAAGCAATCCAAAGTGAATATGGCTGATCTGTCCATGATGCATTAAGGTTAGTCCTGTCATTACAACACCCCAACCAAATAACAACCAGCCTACTTTTCCAATAGCATGTTTCTTTTCACCCTCTCTCAAGCTATTAAGAATACCAAGAATCAATCCAAATGTTACCATACCAAGGCCAATATATCCGCTAATTAACAAAAGTTTTCGAAGCCCATGGATTGGATCAAAGAATGCTCCAGCAGCAGGAAGAAGTTGCATGCCAAGTGCTGTGTTTAGATAACCAAACAAGTAGCTGTTGAGATGGAAACCAAAGTACAAATCAAATGTGAATCCTAAAATCATTGCAATAATAGCGCCAGGAGTCATTGCCTTTGCCAATTTTACCATCTGCCTTGGTTTCAATATTTTCAACGCAAAACTTCTCAATGGCTTCGGCATGATGGTAAGATTACGTTTTCCACCTTCTACTCGTCTAATTACCCATCTGCAAACAAGAAGTATTACAAGACCATATCCTGCATCACCTACCATCATACCATAAAAGACTGGAAAGAGGAGGCCGAAAATCAGCGTAGGATCAAATTCTTTGCCAGATGGCAGAGAATAGAACCTAATGAAGGCCTCAAACAATTTGAACCGTTTTGGATTGGCAAAGAGGGTTGGTGGATTTTCTTTAGTTTCTAATTCATAAATGATTGTTCCTTTTGCATACTTGTCTAAATTAGCTTTGATTTCCTCAATCTTTGATTTTGGAATCCACCCTTCTAGTGCAAAAGAATCAGATGTAACTCCAAGATTATCAATGACCTCAAGTTTTTTGTTTTCAATTTCAATCTGTTCTTCTATACAGACAATGTTCGCATAATGTTCTTTAGAAATCTCCGCTAGCTGTATATCAATCTCTTTTAATTTTTGAGTTAGTTCATTTAGGATAGCCCTTTGTAATTGTTTTAACTGATCAGGTGTTCCATTAAGTTTTGGTGCTGGTTCAAGTTTAACACTATATTCTTGAACAACAGTAGCAAGAGCATGAGGCGGAAAATTTGGAAAGGTAACAAGAACAACATATGTAACTTCTTTTCCCTCTTTAGAATAAAGAAAAACATTATGGCTGTTTACCTCTAATGCTTTCCTGAAAGCTGTGAACTTTTTTGAATCTATGCGACCAAAGTAAGAATGTGCGGATTTTAACTGGAGAACGTTGAAATCTTCAGGGAAGAATGAAAATTCTTCAACTAGTTTTATATTATTTTCAGTTTCATTGATTTTAGTTAGAAGGTTTTCTTTTTCCCTTTCAAGAAAAGCAACTTTAAAGTCTATATCAACTGATCTTGCTGCGTGCAACAAGTTGTCAACCGTTGGAAAATGCTGACAATGATTAACTGGGATTGGAGGAAGTACTGTTTTGAATGCTTTAATTCTAAGAAGTTGATCTGAAACTTGCCTGTAAAGGTCATTATCTCGTTCATTTTTGAGCATGGCAGCCACATCTTTAGATAATGATTCAAGTTGTACTATGCCCATATCGTGTAAAACAGAAATTACAACTTGCCTGTATTTTCTTAGACTGAGCACTGCCATCCGTGCCATTGGAACAGGCTTGAGTACCATTATTCTACACCTTTTAATAAAATATCTATAATTCCACGAACAGTTTGTACGTCCATCTGTGTTGAAATGGTCTTTGATTTTGTTTTAGACTCTTCAATAATTTTCTCTACCTCAAGTGCGGCTTTTTTTCTTGCTTGCTCAATGTTTGTTTCGACTAATTTTTCTCCTTGTGTTTTTGCTGATTCAATTGCTTTCTCCGCATCAATTTGAAAAGATTTTATATCTTCTGTTACCTTTTTTTTGTAACTTTCAATTTCAGTCTGTATTTTTTCTTCAGCATCTTTAATTTGCTTCAGTGAATGAACGTATTTTTCTTGTGTTGACATGTTATACTCCTAAGAAATGCTTTCCTGCATAGAATACTAATGTAATTGTACCGAGAATATTGCCAATCTTAAATGCTCTTATAATCAAATAGAATTTCCTTTGTTGTGGATTTACAAAATTAGCTGGCAAGTATTTCTTTCTCCTTTAGAATATTTTCTTGTTCTCTTTCACCCATCTTACGCTTTACTGTTTTTAACATGACGAATGTATCACGTTCTATTTCAGCTAATCTAAATACAATGAATTTGACCGCATTCTCTAATCTTGGAATGAAAACGTTTTCTATTGCGTTGGATTTTCGTTTTGTCTTTTCTATTTCATAAAGAAGTTTTCGTAATGTAGTTTCTTTTTCTGCAACATCAAGCACCATTTTGTGAACGTTTTGAAACGCCTTTATTGCTTCATTAATTGAAGGAGGAAGTTCTAGTATGTGTTCTGTAAGGACTTTGCCACTTTGTCCACCTTGTAATTTTGGGATACGAACTCCCATTACGTTTTTTGCTTTTATTTGTAAATTACTTAGTTGTGGAATCTTCATTGCTTCGTTTTCTAATTGCATTGTACCGGCAAGCATCTCTGCCATTCTAATACTTTGATAACCCTTTATCAATTCAGATTGTAAACCACTTCTTAATGCAGCAGCAGTTTTACTTGCATTAAAAAATTCTAGAATTAATGCTTGACGTTTTAGCTTTAACAACTTCAATCCTTTTTTAGCAATAACGATTCTTCGTTTGGTACGAATGTATTCAAGACGAGTTGGACGGATGTTGATTACTGATGGCAAAACTTAGGTACCACCTTTAGTGGTTTTTTTTCCGTACTTTGCAATGAGCTCGGGTTTAATACGATTCATTTCTGATTCGGAGAGCTCGCCGAGTAGTTCCCAACCAATGTCTAGAGTTTGTTCAATGGAACGGTTTTCATCCAATCCTTGGTTGACAAATTTTCGTTCAAAGTTGTTAGCAACCTTCAGGAATTTCTTGTCTAGATCACTTAAAGCCTCTTCACCGACTATTGCTGCAAGTGCTCTTGCATCTTTGCCTTGCGCATATATTGCATAAAGTTGATCTGCAAGACTTCGATGATCTTCTCTTGTTCTTCCTTTTCCAATACCTTGATTCATCAAACGTGAAAGACTTGTTAGGACATCTACAGGTGGATGAATGTCGGCTCGGTGCAAATCTCTACTCATGACTATCTGACCTTCTGTAATGTAACCAGTGAGATCTGGAATTGGATGTGTAATATCATCAGCGGGCATTGTAAGTATTGGAATTTGTGTTACAGAACCATGTCGTCCCTTTATCTTTCCGGCTCTTTCGTAAAGAGAAGACAAGTCTGTGTACATGTATCCTGGATATCCTCTTCTTCCTGGAACTTCTTCACGTGCAGCAGAGATTTCTCTTAATGCTTCACAATAATTTGTCATATCGGTGATTATAACAAGAACGTGCATTTCACGTTCGTACGCAAGAAATTCTGCTGTTGTCAGGGCAAGTCTTGGAGTAAGTATACGTTCCATTGAAGGATCAGATGACAAATTCAAAAACAGTGCTGTTCTTCCAAGAGCACCGCTTTCCTCAAATTGCTTTACAAAAAAGTTTGCTTCTTCACTTGTAATTCCTATTGCAGCAAACACAACAGAAAAGTTTTCGGATCCACCAAGAACTTTTGCCTGTCTTGCGATCTGTGCTGCAAGTAAATTGTGTGGAAGACCAGCACCAGAAAATATTGGAAGCTTCTGACCTCTGACAAGAGTATTCATTCCATCAATGTTTGACATTCCTGTTTGGATGAATTCTGAAGGTTCCTCTCTTGCATATGGGTTAATACCAGAACCTACAAGATCGACTTTTTGTTTTGATACAATTTTTGGGCCATTATCTCGAGGATTTCCAAGTCCGTCAAATACTCTTCCAAGCATTTCATCAGAAACTGATAACATAGCAGTTTCACCAAGGAATTTTGTTGAAGTTCCGGAGGTGGTCAAGCCAAGGGTTGGACCAAAGACCTGAACAATTGCCAAACCTTGTCTAGTGTCTAGAACTTGTCCTTGTCGTCGTTCTCCATTGACAAGTTTAATTTCAACCATTTCACCGTAGGCTGCATTATCAACACCTTCAACAAATATCAGTGGACCTGTGATTTTTGATAGTGTCTTGAATGCTACACCAGACATTTAGGTGGTCACCTCAATTATTAGACTGTTGAATTCTTTTTCCATCGTAGTCTTTACATCCTTAACCAGTTGTTCTACTTGATCTTCTTTAGTCCATTTTATTCTTGAAATCATTTTTCTTGATTCTAGTGCACCGAGCTTTGATGATGTTGCACCTTTCTTTATTGCATCACTTTCTCTTCTACCAAATTCTAAAATTGTAGAAAGCAGTAGATGTTGTTTTTTAATTGATGTATATGTATCAACTTCGTCATAAGCACTTTGTTGTAGATAATCTTCTCTAATAGAACGTGCCGTATCCAAAACGCCTTTTTCTGGTTCTGGTAATGCATCATAACCTACCAATTGAACAATTTCTTGCAATTCTGATTCTCTTTGTAAAATTTCTAGAGCTTCTTTTCTTAGTGCAACCCAATCACTAGCAACATTATTTTTGTACCACTCACCCATATTATCTGCATATAATGAATAGCTTGTAAGCCAGTTGATAGACGGAAAGTGCCTTCTTGAAGCCAAGCTTGCATCCAAAGCCCAGAAAACTCTTGTAACTCTAAGTGTATTTTGTGATACTGGTTCTGAAAAGTCTCCACCTGGAGGTGAAACTGCACCGACCAAAGTCAAGGAACCTACTCTTTCTTCTGGAGAGATAATAACAGCTTTTCCTCCTCTTTCATAAAATTCTGCCAGTCTTCTTCCAAGATATGCTGGATATCCTTCTTCACCTGGCATCTCTTCTAATCTTCCTGATATTTCTCTGAGTGCTTCTGCCCATCTAGAAGTACTATCTGCCATCAAGGCTACACCATATCCCATATCACGATAATATTCGCCCATCGTAATTCCAGTGTAGACACTTGCCTCACGGGCTGCAACAGGCATGTTTGAGGTATTAGCAACAAGAATTGTGCGTTCCATCAAGGGACGCTTTGATTTAGGATCTTCTAATTTTGGAAAAGTTGAAAGAACTTCTGTCATCTCATTTCCTCTTTCTCCGCAACCTACATAGACTATGACGTTACTGTCTGCCCACTTTGCAAGTTGTTGCTGGGTGACTGTTTTTCCACTTCCAAAAGGTCCTGGAATACAAGCAGTCCCACCTTTTGCAATTGGGAAGAAGGTATCCAAAACCCGTTGACCTGTCAGTAATGGTTCTTCTGGTGGAAGTTTACGCAGTACTGGTCTTGGTACACGAACAGTCCACCAACTTGACAAACCGATTTCTATCTTTGAGCTACTAGTCTTAACAGATGCGACGATTTCATTTACATTGTATTTTCCTTCAGATATTTCTGTAAGTTCACCATCAACATTGTGTGGAATCATTATTTTGTGCATTATCAATGGCGTTTCTTGAAGTTCACCAATAATTTCACCTGGAGAAATATGATCACCTTTTTTCTTTAATGGAACAAAGTCCCATTTTTTTGTCTGATCAAAAGCAGGGATAACATTTCCTCTGCTGATAAAGTCTCCACTTTGTGCTCTTAATACATCAAGTGGTCTTTGAATACCATCATAAATTGAAGTTAAAAGTCCAGGACCAAGCTGCATTGAAAGCGGACGTTTTGTATTGATGACTTTTTCACCTGGTCTTAAACCAGTTGTATCTTCGTATACCTGTATTGTAGCCTTGTTACCTTCTAAACGAATTATTTCTCCTACCAGACCAAGTTCACCAATTCGTACCACATCAAACATTTGTGAACCTTCAAGACCACTTGCTAAAACGACAGGTCCAGAAATTCTAGAAACTATACCATCTACCATCTCATCATCAACTTCCTCAAATATTAACTCCCAATACCCTTTTTGCTAATGCAGCTATTGTTTCTTCTTGAATGTTTCCTTGAAGTGACGGCATAAATAACACAAGGGGTTCTATTGATGCTTCGAACTTTGTTCTAAATGTGCTTGGAAGTAAATTACGAACAAATTCGCTTACAATAATCAGACTAAATTTTCCAGATGAAAAAAGATCTTGCAAGGTTTTGTTAGCATCCTCCTTACTTGCAATAAATGTATCATCCATTCCAAGAAGTCTATAGCCAATGGCAAGCTCACGCTCTCCTATTACCGCGATCCTTCCACTTGATTCTGTTTTCTGTTTAGACATATTTTCACTCACTTAGCAACATTGAATTTATTTGTTCAGTTGTTAGATTGTAACGTTTTCCATAGGCAATTCTTTTAATGTTTTCACGTTCATACTCTGCATTAATTATAAAGTAAAATATTGTTCCAATAGAAAGTGCGATATTTTTCAATTTTTTGACATATTGTATGTTTATGAATTTATCAAGTGCTATTTCAAAATCAATTAAACTTTGTGTCTTTTTGTACTGTGCTAACGCATTGATTAGTGTAAAACGATTTTCTACCCTTCCAGCAATTTCTGCAACATCTTTTACTCCATAGATATCCAATAGTTCATTCAGAGGGATCCTTCCTCCGTCAATAAGATGCCTACTAACTAGTTCTTTATCCAGATTTGCTTCTTTGCCTTTCATAAGATTTAGAATGTTTTTCTTATCTATCTCTGCTCTGAAAAATTCCCTAATCATACCTTCATCGCCTTGGAAGAATTTTAGAGATTCAAGTAATGATTGATAATAAAATTTATGTAAGGCAAACATCATTGGCCCAAGATCACCACTCTTTTGATATTCTTCCAAGTGCTGCATTAGTAAGGTACCATAGTTGTATTTCACAAGTTGGTTTACAACACCATCTACACTTGATTGTGAAAGTATGGTCTTCATCTCATCATGTGTAATATTACCAGCGGAAATCCCTGCTGGCACATTACGGCTAGAAACTAAAAATGACTCTGTTTCAGTAATTGTTCGCCCCATACTTTTTGATGAAAGTATCAACTCAATATTGTAGATGTCCCATTTTGATAAGTAGCCCCTGACTGCAGACTTGCCGCTAAACGGTGTTGCATCTAATGCAATTTTATTAACCTGAACAAGATGACGATTCATTGCAACTTCTAAAATTTCTGAAGGTGGATAGACAGAAGCAGCTTTTTCGATCTCTGGTCCATACCATGTTGATTCTAATATTTTTGCCATTTCAACATCATCTTTTGCCTTTAGAAGGTTTTGCATTACCTCCTTGGTAAGAAAATTCATCGATATTGCTTGTAGTCTTCCAAAAGAAGAGGAATATTGCGATGATGGCATTATAGTGTTCTCTCCATAAGAAAACCTTTCACTTCGTCTTCATGAGTTCTTAAAAGTTCTTCAAATGTCAGATCTAGTTCCTTTGTTCCATCTTTTTTTTCTGCGATTATTCCACCCAAAATTTGAATGGAGGACCCAATAGTTACTCCCATTTCTTTTAAAACTGTACGGTCTTCTTCACGGTAATGAACAGTAATATTTTGATCTAATTTTTTTTTCGAAGTATTTACCATAGTCACTAATGTTTTTTTGTACTCTGGTGATTTTGCATAGTTCTTTATTTCTTGTTTAATGACATTAAATGTAGATTCCATGTTGGCGTTAATAGCATCAAATATAATTTTTTTTGCTTGCAATCTTGCTGACTCAATTATTCTTGCAAACTCTCTTTCGGACTTTAATTTTGCTTCGTTTGCAAAACGTTCCTGTATTTCTTTTATTTGTGTATCTCTTTGGTTTTGAATAATAGTTACTTTCTCATCTAGTTCTTTGCTAAGATTTTCAAGATCACTTTTTTTCCTATTCTCTATCTCAAGGAGAAAGGTCTCTATGCTCATTACTAATTCCACTATAGTATACCAAGTAACAGAATAATTCCTAGCACAAATCCAATGATCCAGAGTGTTTCAGGAATGACAAAGAAGAACAATACCTGACCAAATTTTTCTGGCTTTTCAGCAATGATACCCATGCCAGCAGCACCAATTCCTTGTTGTGCATTACCAGTACCAATCAAGCCACCAGCTATAGCAATTGCAGCAGCAATAGCTAACAGAGGCTTTGTTAAACCTGTACTCGTAGTTTCGGATTGCGCAAAGGCTGGAGTTGTAAAGAATGTAGAAAGTGCGATCGTCAAACCTGCAACTATTATAATAAAGGATACTTTTGAACGCCTGTTTAGCATCATCATTTATGGCTCATTTGGAGAGGCTATATTAATCTAATTTTTACGATGGCAGATCTATTTTTTAAAAACGTAAAACCATCCGAGAATCTGTCTTGGTTGTAGTAGAAACTTATATTCAGAACAAGAAGAGAAGTCCTATTGAATCATAAAAATTTTACTTTGTCTTTTGTTTTATTGATAATCATGCCAACTATAACCCAAGCATTTGGTCATGGTTTAAGTATTGACACTCCTCCTCCTGTGAACTATCAGGGGCGTGACATTACAATTACTGCAGAGATGCTTCCTGCATTTTATGATGACGTAAGTATTGATAAACAGATCAAGATAAGAGCTTTTGATTCCAAAACAGGAGAAAATATTAAAAATGTAAATTTTCTGATAGGACTAAATTATAAAGATAAAATGATTTTTAGAAATTTTTTCTTTACTCAAAATGGAGATTTACCAATCAAAGTATATCCAACTAGTGAGGGTGAAATCGAGATTACTGGTGAGAAAGAACCTTTGCTTGGAGGTTGGACTGCTACAGATACAAAACCAATTGAATTAAGAGGACCTATCTTCGATTCAGGTGGTTTATTCCATTTAGAAATAGCAGTTCGTACTATAGATGAGCCAGATAACATACTTGATGAACCAATAAAATATGATGCATACATCAGTATTGGTCAAACCACATACCATGATCAAAAAACAAAAGACGGTCAAGATGTTGAATTCAGAGTGAGATCATACTATGATACAATAACAAATTTTGAGTATGATCCAAATGAGAATACCATATCGTTTGAGATGCCATTTGACTGGAGTGAGCAAAACATTAGCCAAATTCCATACGTACATGAAGAGATATTATTTCCAAAACATGTCATAGATCTTCTAGCTAATAGCTATACTGGGCAAGTAAATGGCATCAATTTATTCAAATCATCAATTTCAGTAGATGATTATTCCGTAGAAGATGGAAGAATAGTACATTTTGTAATTTTGCAAGATCATCTCAGAGTATTAAGAGATGCGCAAAAAAAATCTGGTGAATTACCAAATTATATAAAGTTTAAACTTGTTGCAAGTGATGAAATCAAATTTCCACTTACTGCAAAAACCAAAAATGAACAGTTTCAGGTTGATCTTTCATGGGATCCGCCAGTTATACAACCAGATCAAAAAACCAAGTTCATATTTACAATAAGAGATCCCACTACACTTGCAACAAAACAAAATTCAGTGTATGATTTTGTCATATTTCAAAATGGGAAAGAAATTCACAGAGATTCTGGAAAGGCAGTGATTGGAGGCGGATTTGAAGATTTTACTTTTACAGAAGATCAAACAGGTCCTATTATCATTAGATTTGAAAAAATTGCCGGTACATCAGCTTCAACACAATTTGCTCTAGTTGTGGTTCCTGAGTTTGGACCGCTTGTAATTTTGATTCTTATACTTACAATGAGTTTTATTATAATATTGAGAAGATACCCAAAGATCCTGCTTAGATAATTAGAAACCTTTCTCATTCAATATTAGAGCAAGAAGTGCGGCACGTGTATCCTTACCATATTCTGCTTGTTTGAAATATTTTGCATGTTTTGTTGAATCCACTTCTGGTGAAATCTCATCAACACGCGGTAGTGGATGCATTATGATAGCATCTTCTTTCATTTTCTTTATTATTTCAGGACCAATTTTGTAGCTGCCTTTTACTTTGTTGTATTCTTCTACGTCTGCAAATCGTTCTTTTTGAATCCTTGTTACATAAATGACATCAAATTCATCCAAATTTTCTTCTAGATTGGTTGATTCTGTATATGATAATCGTTTTTTAATTTCATATGTGGAATCAGCTCTAATCTTTAGTGCCTGTGGAGAAATAAGATGAACGTCTACTTTGTAGTTGCCAAGTGCATATAACAGAGAATAAACTGTTCTGCCATATTTCAGATCACCAACTATTGCTATTTTCAGGCCATCAATTTTCTTTTTTTCTTTTCTAATAGTATAAAGATCTAGAATTGCTTGTGTTGGATGCTCTTCTGTTCCACTTCCTGCGTTTATCATTGGTTTTGTAGAAACCTCCGCTGCAAATCTACTAGAACCATCAAGTGGATGTCTTAAGACAAGGACGTCGGAATAAAGTGACATTATCTTTACAGTATCAGCAAGACTCTCGCCTTTTTTTGCAGAAGAGGAAGAGGCATCAGCTATTCCTATAGATGTACCACCTAGTGATGCCATTGCGGCTTCAAAGCTAAGTCTTGTTCTAGTACTTGGTTCAAAGAAAAGATATCCTAATGTTTTCCCACGTCCAATCTCACGTCTCTCGTTTGGATTCATGTTAATTATTTTATCAGTAGCATCAAAAATGGTGTCAAACTTTTGTTTGTCAAAATCACGTATTGAGACAATGTCTTTTTGGAAAAAAGAATTGCTCATTCCAATTCAATAATATATATGAGTACTATACAAAGTATTCCAATGTCAGAGTCTGATCTTATTGTTAGACGGATCAAAAATGGGACAGTCATTGATCATATTGAAGCTGGTAAAGGTCTCAAAGTTCTAAACGCACTTGAAATAGACGGAAAGGACGGAAATGTAATTACAATAGCGTTAAATGTTCCAAGTGCAAAGGTTTCAAAAAAAGACATCATAAAGGTAGAAAATAGATTTCTAAAAGATGATGATACAAACAAGCTGGCGCTGATTGCTCCAAAAGCTACTGTTAACATAATCAAGGACTACAAGTTAGTTGAAAAAAGACGTGTTACTTTACCAAACGAGATTGAAAGAATTTTTAGATGTTCTAATCCTGATTGTATAACAAATAGTGGTGAAGACATTGAATCAATAATGGATGTTGTGGACAAAACAGGACTTGTCCTTCGATGTAGATATTGTACAAGAATTTTAGATGTTAATGAGTTAAAGTATTACTAGTTTATTGTCCTAGGATGATGAACATCATGACGATACCGTAAATTGCGATTGATTCAACCATACCTACAAAGATGAATACTTTAGATTGTAGAGCTGGATTTTCACTGATTACGGCAAGACCTGCAGAACCCACATAACCTAGACCTATACCTGCACCAAGTGCGGCAAGACCAAATGCAAGACCTGCACCCAATAACTTAGCGGAATTATCTCCTGTAGAACTGGCTGCTGGTTCTTGAGCAAATGCAAGTCCAGTCAATCCAGAAATAGATATGACCAATGCAGTAATAAGTGCATAGACTGCAGATTTCATTCTCAAAATAGGCTCCTTTCCACACCATATTTAAATCATGATATGATAGTAGATCAGATTTTTTCAAGAGTTCTCTTTTTGAAAGTTTTCAGATCATCTTCTATGGTCTTGCTAAAGGATTCATAATCCTTATCTAATCTTTGTTTTGCGTCTTCTAGTAATTTTTTAATGTCTTCTTTTGCCATTATGCTTTTCTCTTCTCAATGACCGCTTTGACTTTTTTTAACCTTACGAATTCTTCTCGTTCTCTTTCTTCAAGTGTAGAAAGTATGAATTTTACTCGCAGTTGGTATTGTGGAATAATAACGTTTTCAAGTGCGTTAAGTAGTTTCTGGGTTTTTTCTAGTGCTTTTGCAAGACTAAAGATGGAATTTTCATATTCAGCTGCTTTGCAGATTTGTGAAAGTAATGTCTTGATTTGCTTTGCTGCTCTATCGATTGATGCATTTGTATCAGCAAATCCGTAAGGCATAGACTTGGTGCCAGTTTCTTTTATGATAAGAGCAGGAATTGATACATCGACAACACGTTTGACTGTTACATCTACTTGCATCACAGCAGGCGTGGATTGTGCAACCGAGTCAACATTATTTGTACCTAATGAAAGATATGCATCATTAACTGATCTATATATGTCCTGAAGTGGATTCCAGATGTCTCCCCTAGCTTTTGTTGCTTCATTAATCATCTCATCTATTCTTTTTAGTAGAACCTCACGCTTGTCGTCAAGAATTTTTTGTACCATCTTTGCTACTTGACTTGATCTTTTGTACTTGAGAAGCTCTATTTTTGTTGCAGTAACATTTTGTCCAAAGGACATTTAGCTCGCCTTGTAATATTGATCGATAAACTTATCTTTGACTTTGTTAAGCTCGCCTTTTGGTAGGATAGAGGCTGTTTTCCATTCTGATCCAAGCGTTTCTTCAAGAACTCTGTTTTCGTCTACACCTTGTGACAAAACGTTTTGTTCAAATGCATCTCCGACATCCATGTATTTTATATCAATACCAGTAAGTCCTGCTTTTCCTACAATTTCAGAAAGAGCTCTTACTTCTTGTGCTCTTGAATAAGCATCATACATCTGATTAGCAATCTCCATGTGATCTGCACGTGTTTTTCCTTCACCGACACCATCTTTCATAATTCTGCTAAGACTCATCAAAACATTAACTGGTGGATAGATTCCTTTTCTAAACAAATCTCTACCTAACACAATCTGTCCTTCTGTTATATATCCAGTCAGATCAGGAATTGGATGTGTAATATCATCAGCTGGCATACTAAGTATTGGCATCTGTGTCACGCTTCCCTTTTTATTACGAAGTCTCCCTGCTCTTTCGTAAATTGTTGAAAGGTCTGTGTAGAGATATCCTGGATATCCTTTTCTTCCTGGAACTTCTTCACGTGCAGCAGAGATTTCTCTTAATGCTTCACAATAGTTTGTCATGTCTGTGAGTATAACAAGAACGTGCATACCAAGGTCATATGCAAGATATTCAGCTACTGTGAGTGCTACACGAGGAGTGATAATTCTTTCAATTGCAGGGTCATCAGCTAGGTTAAGAAAAAGTACGCTTCTTTTAAGAGCACCAGATTCTTCAAGACTTCGCTTAAAGTACTGTGCCTCACTGTATTGCACTCCAATTGCTGCAAAGACCACAGCAAATTCTTCACCACTTCCAATTACTGTTGCTTGTCTAGCAATCTGAGCAGCTAAGATATTGTGTGACATTCCAGAACCAGAAAATATTGGAAGTTTCTGACCTCTTACGAGTGTCAACATTCCGTCTATGACTGAAACGCCAGTTTGGATAAAGTCTTTTGGATAATCTCTTTGTTCGGGATTCATTGGTTCACCGTTGATATCTAAAAATTTAGAAGCCATTGGATCAGGAAGTCCATCATTTGGTCTACCAAGTCCATCAAATACCCTACCAAGAACTTCAGCAGAAACTGGCATTGTCATTGTTCTTCCAATGAACTTTGCTTTTGTTCCAGAAATTGAAAGACCTGTTGTTCCCTCAAAAACTTGAACTACTGCTTTTCCAAATCCAACTTCCACAACTTTTCCTAGTCTTTTTTCTCCACTTGTTGTCTGAATTTCTACAAGTTCGTCAAATGAAGCCTTGTCTACTCCATCAACAATAACAAGTGGTCCTTTAATTTCTGCAATTTTGCTGTATTCTATTCCACCTTCTAATGTCAAGTTGCGACTTTCACTCCCATGATATTTTTGAATTGTTCATTCATCAATGAATCAATTTGATCAAGCTTTGCAATTTGATCGTCAGGAACTTCCATTCTTGCTTTCAACATATTACTAATTACAGACATGGCACGAATATCTGGAATAGTTGCGCCTTCTTTTAGTGCACGTTGACCTCCTTTGTAGAAATTAACCATAAGTTTTAGGAGTTTGAGTTGTTTTTTAGGACTGCAATAGGTATCCACATTATCAAATGAGTTTTGTTGTAAGATTCCTATCTTTATCATTCTCGCTACTTCCAAGATGAGTTTTTCTTCATCTGGTAGTGCTTCAGGTCCTAGTAATCTTACAATTTCTTTGAGAGTATCTTCTCTTTGTAATATCGAATATGCCTCATTTCTAAGATATAACCATTCATCACTAACATTTGCGCTCCACCACTTTGCAATATCAGAGAGATATCCTGAATAGCTATTCATCCAGTTGATTGATGGATAGTGTCTAGAATATGCAAGTCTTGCATCAAGTGCCCAAAAAGTCTTGATGAATCTAATTGTATGGGTTGTTACAGGTTCTGTAAAGTCACCACCAGATGGTGATACAGCACCAACAAGAGTTACAGAACCTTCTCTTTCTGGACTACCAAGAGCACTTACACGTCCTGCTCTTTCATAAAATTCCGCTAATCTTGATGCAAGATATGACGGATAGCCTTCTTCCGCTGGCATTTCTTCAAGTCTTCCACTCATTTCTCGCAAAGCCTCTGCCCATCTGCTTGTAGAATCTGCAACAAGTACTACATGTTTTCCCATGTCTCTGTAATATTCAGCAATTGTAACTCCAGTGTAGATACTTGCTTCTCTTGCAGCTACTGGCATATTGCTTGTATTAGCAACAAGAACAGTTCTCTCCATCAAAGGTCTTCCAGTGTTTGGATCTTTAAGATGTGGAAATTCTACAAGAACTTCAGTCATTTCATTTCCTCTTTCTCCACATCCAATGTAGACTACGACTTGAGAGTCTGCCCACTTGGCAATTTGGTGTAGTGTTACCGTTTTCCCAGTACCAAATGCACCAGGAATAGAACCTGTTCCTCCCTTTGCTATTGGGAAGAATGTGTCAATGACACGTTGTCCTGTAATTAGTGGAACGGTAGGATCAAATCTTTGTTTGTATGGTCGCGGCTTTCTTACTGGCCATCTATGATACATCTTAAGGGGGATTTTCTTTCCATCACTTTCTGTAACAGCTATCTCTGTCTCAAGGTCGTATTCACCCTCACTGACAATTCTAGTAATTTTGCTATCAGGATGATCAGGTGGAACAAGAATGCTGTGTTTGATTAATTGAGTTTCGTCAACTGTGCCAAGTACATCTCCTCCTTGTATTTTATCGCCTACTTTAGCAGTTGGTGTAAACTTGTATTTTTTTGTCATATCGACAGGAGTTGTTGTGACACCCCTACCAATGAAAGCTCCAGACTTTTGGGAAAGTTCGTTTAGTGGTCTTTGTATTCCATCATAAATTTGTCCAATGATTCCAGGACCAAGTAAAACACTCAATGGATTACCTGTACCAATAACTGGTTCGCCTGGTTTCAATCCGCTTGTTGATTCATAAACTTGGATAAATGCAACGTCGCCTGTTAGACGGATTACTTCACCAATAAGATTCAAGTTTCCTACAGAAACAGTTTCATACATTTTTGCATCAGACATTCCATCTGCTTTAACTGCAGGACCGCTAACCCAAACTATTTTTCCTTTTGCGACCATATCTATCTGCCGAATCTGATTGCAATGTCTTTTCTTATTAAAGGCTTTCTACGTTCGATTCTTGCATCGATTGTATTATCAAAGCTCATCGATCCATCTTTTGATTTTACTATTACACCGCCAAGACAATTAACTGTGTTAGGAGATAATGTTGCACCAGAAAATTTAGACAGAATTGATTGGATGACCGATTTATCTTTTGAATTGCATTCTACAATAACATCAGAAGTACCAAGTCCTTTTACTGATTCATCAAGTAATTGAGTCACAAGTTTTGTATAATCTTCATTTCGTACCAAGTCATTCAGTTTTTCTATGGCTTTAGCAAAGACTTTTTCAACAGAGTCTTCAACATGCAAGAGTTGTTTGTTTCTAGCCTCTAGAGTAGCACTCCCTGTTATCTGCTTTTGAAGTTTGTCTGCCTCTTTTTTACCATATACAAGTATTCTATCATATTCTTGCTCTAACGAAGATAGAGAATTAGAAAGGGTATTTTTAGAGTCATCAAGAGTTTGATTTAAGGTTAAAAGTAATTCATTTTCAGATTGACTCAAAATCTTATCAACAGTTTTCTCTAACGCTGGGCTTGATGTCAACGATCAGGCATTTAATGCTAATAAATTTTAATGTTTTGACTAGAAAAAAAATTCTTAGAAACGTTTTAAAAACGTGAAACCGCCCGAGAATCTGTCTTGGTTGTAGCAGAACTAATGTTGGGAACGATTATTGTACCAAGAACAGAGTCTC
>Ga0247727_10009509_pt1 | contig 17586 bp, 16 predicted proteins | sample WisWelCaveWW1625_FD_202498 | JGI IMG/M metagenome (GOLD analysis project Ga0247727, IMG submission 202498) | Biofilm microbial communities from Wishing Well Cave, Virginia, United States - WW16-25 | ecosystem: Environmental > Aquatic > Deep subsurface > Groundwater > Cave microbial mat | place...
GTTTCCACCAGGAGAACCTTTTCACTCGCTCTTTCATAGAATCGGGGCCGAGTCTTCGATGCCACGGCCGGGGCTTCGCGGACTCAGCACCAGCCACGCTGTCGCAGCGTTACGGCAGCTCTTAGTTCCAGCCCAATTGATCGATGCGGCGGAGTTCGGCGGCGAGGTCTTTTGCTTCATAGAAGGACAGCCAGCCGCGGAGCTGGCGCGCCTCGCCGGGCGGGCAGTCGGGGAGCCGGATCATACGGGAATGGCTTGGAACACGCGTCCCACGGTTTGGAGAAATGCAAGATCGCCGGCTTCGGCGCGCCGGGCGACCTCGTCGAGCCAGCGAACGGTGGCGGGCTCGAGGCACGGTTCGGCGGGGTCGTCGTCCGGGTAGATGACGTCCACTTCAATCTCGACGGCGTACCGCCCGCGCTGGACCCAACGTTTTCGTTTTTCGCGTCGTTCGCTCATGGCTTTTCAATCTCGAAAATAGACTGTCACCAGCTTCGCTCGACGGCTCGGCGATAGCCAGGACCAGATCACCTCGACCTCCGTTCCATCCTGCAGCGACTGCCGAACAATCACCGATGGATTGGGCTTGCTTGCCGGACGTTCGCGGACAAGATCCGCGTCCTCAAGGCCAGCGACGATTTGCCAAACCGTCACGCCACGCTCCTCACACCGTTCGTCCGCATGCCAGCCGACAACGTACCTCTCATCGCGCACCGCGTCGCGGATGTTGTCGAGGAGCTTGCCCATGAACCAATGTTACTTTCATACACTTCTGTGTACAGAGATTCCACGACACGCTAGCGCACGTCTTTGTTCCAGCCGGTTTGCTCGATGCGGCGGAGTTCGGCGTCGAGGTCTTTTCCTTCATAGAAGGACAGCCAGCCGCGGAGCCGGCGCGTCTCGCCGGGCGGGCAGTCGGGGAACTTGGGGTCGGAGTGCAGGCACGGGCACGGCGGATTGGCCCAGGGGCGGTGGCAGGACTCCCAGGCGGTGATGATCCAGCGCTCGCCGGTCGCGTCCGAGACCTCCGCGTCGGAAAACCCGTGGTACCAAACCATGTTCTCCAGCCAGTACCGCAGGTCACGTTCATTCGCCGGACGGCGAGAGTTCGGGGGCTCGGACGATTTGTCATCGAAGGCCCAGCCCGTCGCCGCAAGAAGTATCGAGGCAAATGCCGGTACGAGCCATGTCCAAACATAAACCCGTTTTCGCAGTGAAAACGGGTTTATGGATTGCCAATCGGGGATCAATATTTCACCGATCATCGCTTGTTGAAAACTCGGCGGCTGTCATTTGTCCTTCTTCTTGCCGCCTTCTTTGTCTTTGTCCTTTTCCTTCGACTTGTCACCGCCGGAAGTTGGCGGCTTTGGCTTGTCGCTACCACTCGTGGCCGGCGGCTTCGGCTTGTCGCCTCCACTGCTGCCGCCCGTCGATGACGGCGGCTTCGGCTTGTCGACGCCGGAGCTACCGGTCGGCGGCTTGGGAGGTTTCACATCGCTCGATTTCTCATCAGACTTGCCTTTGCCCGGCTTGTCTTTGTCCTTGGATTTGTCGCCACCTGACGGAACCGTTGGGGGTTTGGGTTTGTCGCCGCCCGATGGGACCGTGGGTGGTTTCGGTTTGTCGCCCGAAGGTTTATCGCCACCAGGCTTCCCGTCCTTTTTGTCCTTGTCGTCCGATGAAGTAATCGGCGGTTTCGGCTTGCCAACCTTGTCACCACCAGGTTTTGCATCGCTCTTGCCTTTGGTCTTGTCGCCCTTGCCATCCGATTCAGAGGATTTGACAGTCTTGGAGACAATTGGCGGAGTGCTCCCTTTGCCTTTGGGTTTGTCTTTGTCGCCGTCCTTATCACCGTCTTTGCCCTTGCCGTCGCCGGACTTGGTGATCGTGGGCGTGCCCTTGCCGACGCCGGCTGGCGACGAGACGACCGATGCCGCCTTGCCCGACTTCGGCTTGGGCGGGTGCTTCTTCGGATCGTCGTCGTCCTTCTTGGCCGACTTTGTTCCCGTGGGCACGAGCGACTTCGACGCGAGCTTGGAATCGCCGTCTTTGTCTTTCTTGTCCTTGTCATCCTTGCCGTCCTTGTCTTTCGACTTGGATGCGGCCGCGATCACCGGAACCAGCTTGTCTTTTTTGTCGCCCTTGGCCTTCGATTTCTTCGCCAAGGCGAGCGACTCCTTGGGGGTGATTACTCCTTTGACTGTGACGATCTTCGGGGGCTTGACAACGGTCTTCACTTTGATGACAAGCTTCTGGCTTGGCGGGTGGATCATCGAAGCATAGGAAGCGGTCATGAAGTGCGGGTGCGGGTAGCCCGGATTGGTGTACCACGCCCACAAACCCCAGTTGTCGTGCCACGAGAACGCCCACCAGCCATGCCAGCCCCACCACGTCGGCACATCATGGTGATCGTGCCACCAGGCGTGATGGTGATGGTAGTGGTGATGGACGAGGTACACGTAATTGGGGTAGTACGAATAGCACCAGTCAACCACGACCGCCGGCTCGACGATGACCGCCGGTTCATAGACGCAATCCACGACGCGGGCGGCCGGCTCGACATACACGGATTTGTAGACGCAGCCACGCTGCTCGATCGGCCAATCCCAAAATGCCGGAATGAACACGTATCCATTCTCACGCCAGGCGTAGCTGGCCGGCACGAGTATCCAATTCGGGTCCATCGGTTCCCAGTGGCCGGCAAATCGGCTGTAGCCGCGCTGCGGGCTCCAACCCCAATAGCCACCGAGCCAAAAATAGCCAGCGCCGGGTGAATATGGCGGGTCTTCATCGAACGGTTCCGGCGGCGGCTCATCGATGTAGGCAAGTTGAGCGGCAGGCACGGGCGACCAGAACCCTCGAATCCATACCCAACCGTCTTCCACTTCAAGCCAGAAGCCTTCGAGCCAAAAGCGACCCGGCGGAATGCGTCGCCATGCACCGCTCATCCAGTAATGATCTTCCTCGTCTTCGTCCCAATACCAGTATCCCTTGATCCACACGGCCTCGGGATCACACTTTTCTGGGATTCGTTCGATAAGCGGAGGTGGCGGCGGCTTGGGCACCGCGACCAGGGCGACTTCCGCCGTGACCGGCGGCACAAACGCTTCGTGGATTGGCCCGTCGTCAATCGTGCGAAATTGCTGGGCAACCGCCGGACGTGTCGAAAGTCCAAGCAAGGCAACTGCGGAGCATGCCGCTGCGACGAATGAGGAACTAAAGTGTTTCATGGTTCGGCATCCTTTCACGATGAGTTGAAACCGCTGGCGTGTTCTCATGCTACCAGATCGCAGCGCCCGTGCCAGTTCAGTTGCTTCCGTTCACCCCGTGCATTGCCGCATACCGGCGGGCGACCGCGCCGCCTTTTCCGCTTGTGAGGAACTCGGCAACATGTGACAGTATTCTTGCGGTTATCAAACCGGGCGACTTGGTGATCAGGCTGACTTCCGAAACACGGTGAAGGCAATGATTGGGATACAACTAGGACCGAATGATTACCTCGATCGGGTGAAGGTGGAATTGGGCCGGTTGAATCTCGACGAGGTCCGACGATTCAGCGACGCCATTTACGAAGTCTACTCGGCAGACAGATTTGTCTTCCTTTGCGGCAATGGCGGCTCAGGGTCGAATGCCTCGCACATGTGCGAAGACCTGGGCAAAGGCACAATTCGCCGCGAGGACTACACCAACGATTCCAAGCAGCGACTCAAGGTGCTGAGCCTCACCGACAACACTCCGTACATCCTCGCGTGGGCCAACGACGAGGGTTACGACCGGGTGTTCGTCGAGCAGCTCAAAAATCTCGCGTCGCCCGGCGACTTGCTGGTCGCGATCAGCGGATCGGGCAACAGCCCGAACGTGCTCCGTGCCGTCGAATGGGCCAACGCTCACGGCCTGGGCACGTTTGGTCTAACGGGTTTCGGCGGCGGCAAGCTTCGCCAAATCTCCCAGCATGGTTTGCACGTTGCCATTCCAGACATGGGGATCGTCGAGTCGATCCACTTGACGGTCTTCCACTGGGTGCTCGACAATCTCTACTCGCGGATTTCTGGCGAATCTTCCGACTCTTCATTTACCATCAACCACCCACCCTCGGGAGGCGAAGGAAAGCCATGACAGGATTCTGGACCATTGGAATTGCGATCGCGGTCGGAGTGGGCCTTTTGCTGGCCATGAAAAAACTCGGTGCTGGCTGAGGCCCCTCCGGGTCGTGCTCCGTCGGTGACGGGGCCAAAAAGTCCGAACATTCGTCGGCCGAACCCGCAGACTCTGCAAAGGTCGAAGAAACCGTGACGTTCAAGTAATCGCCCAGCGAGCAATCCCGGCGACTTATGTTCCTCGGCATCGAAATCGGCGGCAGCAAGCTTCAGCTCGGCGTTGGTCCGGGTGACGGAACGATCGTCGCGCTGGAACGAGCGCACGTCGATCCGGCGGCCGGCGCCGAAGGAATCCGGCGACAAATTCTGGAATCCCTTCCAATTGTCCTTCGCAGTGCCGGCACCGCGAAGCACGACATCCGCGCGGTTGGCATCGGATTCGGCGGCCCAGTGGACGCCAATCGCGGTATCGTCACGAAATCCCACCAAATCGAAGGCTGGGCCGGCTTCCCGCTGGCCGATTGGTCACTCCGCGAACTCGGCTGGCCCACCGTCGTTCACAACGACGCCGACACTGCCGGTCTCGCTGAAGCCTGCTTCGGCGCCGGCCGTGGCTACTCGCCGATCTTCTACATCACGATCGGCTCCGGTATCGGCGGCGGGTTGATCATCGATCAGAAGATTTACCGCGGGGCGGGCGCCGGAGCGGGTGAGATTGGCCATCTGCGACTCCCAGACATTTATGAGTTCTCCAGACCCTTAGCCGATCGCGAGAATGACACTCCTGTTTTGCCATACATTGTCGAAGAACGTTGTTCAGGTTGGGCAATGGCACATGCTCTTCAACGAGTCGTAAGTCGGTTCGCTGTCGTTCAAGATCGAGACGCCAAGCAATTGATCGAAATGGTCGGCGGTCGGCTTGAGAATCTGAATTGTGAGATAATCGCTCAGGCCGCCCGTTTGGGTAACGCGCTGGCAAAAGAAAATCTCAGCGTCACTTGTCGCATTCTTGGCTGGGCGATCGCGCAGGTCATCACACTTCTGTGTCCACGACGAGTTCTGATTGGTGGCGGCGTTTCGCTTATCGGCGAAGACTTGTTGTTTGCACCGCTACGCGACGAGGTTGCTCGTTTTGTCTTCCCGCCGTTCGCGGATAGTTTCGAGATTGTGCAGGCAAAACTCAAAGAGGCCGTCGTCGTGCATGGTGCATTGCGGCTTGCGAAAGATTCGACCGGGAGCGACAGCTAGCTTTCCGCCGCATCTTGAGTATCATGGTGTCTCAACCTGCCTGCTGGCTCGATCCCACCTGACCGGCGAGTAACTCATGCTTCAAATTCAGAAAGTCTTCGTTTGCTTGGTTGCCTTCTGTGGCAATTCTCCCTGCGGTCATGCCGAAAACTGGCCCTGCTGGCGCGGGCCGCGTGGCGACGGGTCGAGTGCCGAGGCCAGCGTGCCCGTGCGTTGGAGTAGAACGGAGAATGTCGCTTGGAGGTCGGAAATCCCCGGCGTAGGGCATTCGTCGCCAATCGTGTGGGGCGATCGAGTGTTCACGGTGACGGCGATGGCGGAGGGTAAGGATCGCGGAGACGTGACCGATCGTGTGCTTCTGTGCCTTGATCGCGCGACGGGCAGGATCCTTTGGCACCGGACGGTGGTGACCTCACCGCTAGAGCAGAAGCATCGGTTGAATAGTTGGGCGTCGAGCACGCCGGCGACGGACGGCAGGTTGGTGTACGTGACGTTCCTCGATCAGAAAGATATGGTTGTCGCGGCGTACGATTTCGCCGGCAACCAGAAGTGGCTCGTGCGACCGGGCATGTTCAAAAGCGTTCATGGGTTCTGCAGTTCACCGGTAATCTACAAGGACAAGCTGATCGTCAACGGCGACCACGACGGCGATGCGTACATCGTGGCGCTAGATCGCCAGACGGGCAAAACGATTTGGAAAACGGACCGCGAAAACAAGACGCGAAGCTACTGTGTGCCGATCATCCGCGAACTCGACGGCCGTCAACAACTCTTGCTCTCCGGGTCAAAGTGCGTGGCGAGCTACGATCCCGATACGGGCGATCGGCATTGGGTCATCGACGGCCCGACCGAGCAGTTCGTCGCGTCGCTCGTCATGAACAAGGGGCTTGTGTTTGTCACGGGCGGATATCCCGATCATCACCTGCTTGCGATTCGCCCGACCGGGCGGAGCGACGCCAACGTCACAGATACGCACATCGTGTGGCGTGATACGAAAGGCGTTTCGTACGTGCAGTCGCCGATCGCCGCCGGCGACTATTTCCTGGTCGTCTCCGATGACGGCATCGCCAGTTGCCTGGACGCCGAGACCGGCAAGCGGTACTGGAGCCAGCGGCTCGGCGAGCATCATTCGGCGTCGCTGGTCGTAGCCGGCGGCCTCGTGTATTTCCTTTCGGACTCGGGCGTCGCGCGCGTCGTGAAGCCTGGTCCGTCGTTCGAGTTGATTGCCACGAATACGGTGGGCGAGAATTGTTACTCGTCGCCTGCGATCAGTGGCGGTCAGATTTTCATTCGCGCGGAAAAACACCTGTACTGCATCGGTCGGGCCCCCGATGAATTCGCTCGTTGATTCCGAACCTCAACACCCAAGTTTCAATCGAATCACGAACATGCACACCGCAAGAGCCAGCCGCATCGTGTTTGCACTCCTGTTCGTATCAACAGTTCCAGTCTCAGCCGGCGACTGGCGGGCCGGCGCCGCGAAAACCGCGATCACTCCGCAGCGGCCAATGTGGATGTCCGGCTACGGAAGCCGCGACCGGCCGTCCGAAGGAACGCTGCACGATTTATGGTGCAAGGCACTTGCGATTGAGGACGCCGGCGGCCGGCGCGCGGTTGTGATCACGCTGGATTTGTGCGGCATCAGCAAGTCCGTGGCCGAGACGACGTGCGAGAAGATCAAGCGGAAAATTGGACTTGAACGCGAATCGATCATGATCGCTTGCTCGCACACTCACACCGGGCCGATGATCGAAAGTAATCTGGAGACAATGTTCGATTTGTCCGCCGAAGAGAACTCGAAGATCGCGGCATACACGCGATCGCTTGAAGACAAGATCGCATCCACGGTGGCCGCCGCCGTGGCGAATCTCGAACCCGCCCGGCTCGCATGGGCCAACGGCTCGGCCACATACGCGGTGAACCGCCGGAACAACCCCGAGGCCAAGGTGCCGGAACTTCGTGAGCGCGGGGAACTCAAAGGGCCAGTGGACCATGAGGTTCCCGTGTTGTCTGTGCGGTCGCTCAGTGGTCAAGTCAAAGCGATCGTGTTCGGCTACGCCTGTCACGCGACGGTGCTCAGCTTCTATCAGTGGACCGGCGACCATCCGGGATTTGCACAGATCGAGCTCGAGAAAAATCATCCCGGAGCCGTCGCGCTGTTCTTCGCCGGTTGCGGCGCTGACCAAAACCCACTGCCACGCCGCACGGTTGAACACGCCGAACAATACGGCCACGAGTTGGCCGCGTCCGTGGAATCCGTACTTCGAGGCACGATGAGTTCAGTCGGTGATCGGCTGTCGATGCGTTATGAAAAGTTCGATTTACCCTTCGACTCTCTGCCCACGCGAGACGATCTCAAGAGGCAACTCGAAGGAAGTAACAAGTACGAAGCCCGCCGCGCGAAACTCCTGCTTGCAGAAATCGAACGAAAGGGCAATTTGAGCCCCACGTATCCATACCCGGTTCAAGTTTGGAAACTGCACGGCGCTATCGGCGGAGACGACCTCACTTGGATCGCTCTGGGCGGCGAGGTCACGGTCGGCTACTCGGTTCGCCTCAAGCGTGAACTCGGCCCCGGCCGCACCTGGGTCACCGGCTACGCCAACGACGTAATGGCCTACGTTCCGACCCGCGGCGTCTGGGACGAAGGCGGTTACGAAGGAGCCGGGGCGATGGTGTACTATGGCCTGCCGACCCGATGGGCGCCGACAGTTGAGGAACTGATCGTTGAAAAGGTGCATGACCTGGTTGGACTACAAAGGTAACCTCACGCAGAGGCGCAGGGCACGCAGAGGTGAATTACGAACATTGTTAAACTCAGAATTGAAGCCGCTTTCACCTCTCTGCGTCTCAGCGCTTCTGCGTGAAACTCTTCTTGTTTCGAGGAAACCCGATGTTTCGGAAAACAACCATTGTGCTGTCACTTGTAGTGTTGCTCGCGGCGCTCGTTTTCGGCTCACAGCAAGACGATGCCCAGAGTTTGAAAGCCGAACTGCCTAGAATTCCAGCGACGGAACCGGCGGACGCGATCAAGACATTCATGCTGATCGACGGCATGAAGATCGAACTTGTCGCATCCGAGCCGCTCGTGACAAGCCCGGTGGACATGGCGTTCGACGAGAACGGCCGGCTGTGGGTGTGTGAGATGAACGACTACCCGTTCGGGCCGGCCGAAGGGAATCCGCCGCAGGGGCAAATCCGCGTGCTCGAAGACACAAACGGCGACAGGCGGATGGACAAGAGTTCGACGCTCGTGAAAGAGCTGGCGTGGCCGACCGGACTGGCTTTGTGGGACGGCGGGTGTTTCGTGTGCGCAGCGCCGGACATTTTGTACTTCAAAGACACAAATGGCGACGGTGCGGCCGATGTGCGAGAGGTCGTGTTCACCGGCTTCGGCAAGCAGAATGTTCAGGCACTGCTGAACAATATCAAGTGGGGCATCGACAATTGGTTCTACGGCGCCAGCGGTCCGAACGGCGGCACGATCAAATCGAATCGCTGGCGGGACGCGGTGCCGCTCAACGTTGGTGGCCGCGATTTTCGGTTCCGACCCTCCGGCGAGATCGAGCCGGTGTCTGGCGGCGGCCAGTTCGGGCACTCGATGGACGATTTCGGCCGCCGCTTCGTCTGCTCGAACTCCGCCCAAGCACGGCTTGTTGTGCTGGAGAATCGCTACCTCGCGCGCAACCCGGCGCTGCCCGTGCCCGCGGTAATCCAATCGATTGCCTCCGACGGCGATCAAGGTCCCGTTTACAGGCGAAGCGCCGCCGAGCCGTGGCGAATCGTTCGCACGCGGCTGCGTGTTGCCGGCCAGGTTCCAGGCCCCATCGAATTCGGCGGCAAAGTCACCGGCTACTTCACCTCGGCGACCGGAATTACGGTCTACCGTGGCACCGCGCTCGGCGACGATTTCTACGGTAACCTGTTCATCGGCGACGTCGCTTCGAATCTCGTGCACCGCAAGAAACTCACGCCGGCCGGCGTCACGTTCGTCGCCGACCGGATGGAGAAGGAGCACGAGTTCCTCGCTTCGACCGACACCTGGTTCCGCCCGTGCAATTTCGCCAACGGACCGGACGGTGCCCTGTACATTTGCGACATCTACCGCGAAGTTGTGGAGCACCCGGCGTCGGTCCCGGAGATCATCAAGCAGCACCTCGACCTGACGAGCGGCAAGAACCGCGGCCGAATCTGGCGAATCACGCGCGAGGGAGCGGCGCTGTACGAGAAGCCGCAACTCGGAAACGCAAGCACAGTCGAGTTGGTCCGGGCACTCAGCTTTCGAGATGCCTGGTGGCGAGAAACCGCCGCGCGGCTCATTTTTCAACGGCAAGACAAGTCGCGCGAGGTAATAGTCGCACTAGAAGGCCTCGCGCTCGAAGACCGCCCTGAGACTCGCGTCGCCGCCCTGTGGGCACTCGACGGTCTCCAATCCTTGAAAACTGAGCGGATTGCCGACGCGCTCGGCGACTCCTCGGCCGAAGTGAGAGAACACGCGATCCAGCTCGCAGAGCCTCGGCTGGCGAGAGCCGAGTCGTCGCGGTTGCGTGACCGGCTTTTCGCGATGGTGGACGACGCAAATGCCCGAGTCCGATTGCAACTGGCCTACACGCTCGGCGAACTGAACGATCCGCGGGCCGCCCAGTCGCTCGCCCAACTCGCCGCTCGCGACGGCGGTGATACTTGGTGCCGCATGGCGATCCTAAGTTCGCTCGGCGATGCCCGCGCGGCGGTGCCGGGCCAGCCGAGCAAGGCCCAAACGATGCTCGCATCGCTCACCAAAGACCCGGCCCGCGTGCCGGAAATCCCCAGCGAAATGCTCGCTCAGCTTGTCGTGCTGATCGGCACGCGTAATCGACCGGACGAGGTGAAGTCCGCGCTCGAGTTCATCACGACGGCGATCCCCGCCGGCCAGGGCGAGCGCCAATGGTCGATGCTTCGGGGATTGGCCGATGGCCGTCGCCGCGCGGGCGAGAAGTCGGGCCTGCTGACCGTTCCGGGTGCCAATCCTGGCGGCGCGAGCGCGGCGCGATTGCGTGAAATCCTCGACGGTGCCGCGGCAGAGGCCCGTGACGAGAAGGCCGACAACTCGCGCCGCGTCGCTGCGATTGGACTATTGGGTTACGACTCATTCGATAATGTCAGTGCCGCACTCGTCGCCACGCTCAACCCGCGCCATCCGCAGCCAGTTCAGCTTTCGGCAGTGCGAACTCTCTCCGCTTACGGCGACCCGAGCGTCGCCGGGCTGCTGCTGGCGCCCTGGAAGACATACTCGCCACCGGTGCGACGCGAGGCACTCGAAGCACTGCTCAGCCGTGCCGACCGCGTGCCCAAACTGCTCGATGCTCTCGATAGCGGCACTGTCCGCCGCGGCGACATTGAAGTGGACCGGCGAGCCCAACTCATCCAGCATCGCGACCCGGCGATTCGAGAGCGTGCGAAAAAACTGCTCGGATCAGCCACATCCGAAGATCGCGGCAAGGTCATCGCCAAGTATCGCCCGGCACTCGCCGGATCGGTCAGCGTCGAACGCGGCAAGGAGGCGTTCAAGAAACACTGCGCGACGTGTCACCGGTTCCAGGGAGAGGGCACGGAAGTCGGTCCGGACTTGCGCACGGTCCAGGAACGAACGCCCGACCAACTGCTCGAACAAATCCTCGACCCCGGCCGCGAGGTCAACCCGACGTACATCAATTACACCGTCGCACTGACCGACGGCCGTATCCTCACCGGAATCATCGCCGGCGAATCCGCCACAAGCGTCACGCTGAAACGTGCCGAAGGGGCAACCGACACGATCCTGCGGTCGCAAATCGAAGAGATGATCTCCACCGGCCTGTCGATCATGCCGGAGGGGCTAGAGAAAGACAACACGCCCGAGCAACTGGCGGATATCATCGCGTTCATTCGCAAGCGATGAAGAAACAACGCCATGAATCTACCGCGTTGGCTGGTGATCGGCACGGCACTTGGCAATGAAACGGCTGGAATTCAGTCCCTCGTAGCAGGATAATCGCATCGGTCGCGATTCTTTGGTGCGATGAGAACGACTGGTAACACTACACGTACATTTTTGCGCGGCGGGATTGCATCGCCGAATTTCAGGAGAACTCTATGAAAACTGCGGTTCCCACAGTCGTCTTACTGGTGTTCATTCTCACCGCACAGAGTTACGTGATGGCAGCGGATCGACCGACGAGCGCGATGCCGCTCTGGTCGGATGCCGCTCCGGGCGCGCTGGGGAAGGAAGACAAAGATATCCCGACGCTCACGCCGTTCTGGCCAAATTCAACGAAGGCTTCGGGCGCGGCGATGGTGGTCTGCCCCGGCGGCGGCTATAACGTGCTCGCGCCGCATGAGGGCGAGGCCTACGCGCGCTGGCTCAATGACCTCGGCATCGCGGCGTTCGTGCTCAAGTACCGGCTGGTCAAGGACGGTTACCACTTACCGGTGATCTTCGAAGACGCCGCGCGGGCCGTGCGGCTGGTGCGGTCGCACGCGAAGGAATGGAACATCGACCCGCATCGGATCGGCGTCATCGGCTCGTCCGCCGGCGGGCATCTGTCCGCGACGCTCATCACTCGCTTCGATTCCGGCCACCCCGACGCCGCCGACCCGATCAAGCGAGTCAGCTCGCGGCCCGACCTCGCCGTGCTCTGCTATGCCTTCATCCTTTTCGACCGAAGCGACAAGCCAGATCGCCAGGAACGCTTCCTCGGCTCGCATCGCACGGCCGAGCAGATCCGCCAATTCTCGCCCGCACTCAACGTCACGAAGAACACGCCCCCGTGCTTCATCTGGCAGACCGTCGAGGACACGGCCGTGGTCGTTGAGAACTCGCTCGTGTTCGCCGACTCGCTCCGCCTTGCCGGCGTCCCGTTCGATCTCCACCTCTACCAAAAGGGCCGCCACGGAATCGGCCTGGGCTCGAAAGACTTCGAGCCGGAAAAGCTGCATCCGTGGACCAAGGCCTGTGCGTTCTGGCTGCGCGAGCAGAACTTCGTGCGCGAAGCGACACGGGAGTAGCTCATGCTTCAGCTCTGACCGTCGTCAACAGGTGTCATGGTGACTGTCAAAAGGTGGCTGACGGGGTCGCGAGTCAGAGAATCCTGCCGGTCCGAGGAGAACCGTTCCTTTGCGTGATCCCCTGACATTCACGATCAACGGCAACCAAAGCCGGCGTCATCTTGCGGGACATGACCCTCAACACACACCGAGTTGTCGCCAATCTCTGAGACACGCGGCTGGCGAAAACCTGAGTTTTTGCCAATCTTGGACGTATCAGATAAACGACCACTCCGCGATCTCGTCCTTGACCCGGTGAACCGCTTCAAGAATGGGATCATACTTCATGGCAATGGCTCTCCAGGATTGGCGAAATCTCCCACACCGACTTGTTGCAATCCGATGCGTCGTTCACTGCGGGATCCCGAGTTTGTCTAGCATCTGGTGCATCATCGTCCGCGACACGATCTGAGTCATTCCCACGCTTCCAAGATCGAGCAGGTGAGCGTCTTCACTCACGATGAAGTCAGCCTGAACCTCGGCGGCAGCGGCCAAGACCATATCGTCATCCGGATCCGCAATCACCAAGCCACACACTTGAAGGACGCCCGGCGTGACGAGGAACACGTGCGTCACGAGACCAACAAACTCAGCGATCTCGCCGTCGGTCCGGCCGTGCCACCGGCGAGAGCGGGGACGGGAAAGGACATCCTGCAACTCATGCAAGATCGGCTGGCTGACCGAGAGCGTGTGACCACCCGCAACTTACCGATTGATGAGGCGGCGCAACTGGCTGATCGGAATGATGGCCGGTGCGAGAGAACTCGTGTCGAACACGACAATCATACGCCGGCCTTCTCGCGCCGCACTTCGGCGATCGCCTGCTGGAGTTCGCTCTCAGCGTCCTCGACACTCATCTTCCTCTGGTCGAGCGTCCCCTGGACGGCCGCACCGATTTCTGACATGCGCTGGAGCGCCGCCCGTTGTTCCTCCGGCGTCGGTTCGCGGAACTTCACGACGCAATAGCGCTCCTGGGTCCGCCCATCTTCCACCAGCACACCCGTTCCTTCGCCAACCTGCGCGAGGAACATCCGGACTTCGGGACTGAGCGCAGCGATTTCGACTCTTTGCACGGCCATTTCTGAATCCTCCGCGACCATTGTAGCCTCCAGCAGCGACCGGCGGCAGAGACCTGTCGCGGTCGATGTCGCCGCGATCAAGACATCGTTTTCTGACCCCAGGTGACGGGTGCCATCAGTCGTTGTGCGACAACGCGCTCTTCAGTAGCTCGCCGGACGCTTGCAATCGTTTTCGCTCATCCTCCTCGGCAAACTGCCGAAGCTCGTCGGCGCTGTGAATCGTCGGACCCGAATGCGGGTGCTCCGCTGCCCATTTTTGAGTGTTTTCGATCAAGCGGCGGACATCATATCCCGCTTCCCTCGCTAGCTCGTCCTTGATTCGCCAGACTTCCTCAAGAATCGGATCGGTCTTCATTCGTAGTGTCTCCCATGAGTTCCAACGGTGTGCAAACTGTCGGCAGCTTCCATCCGAAGCGAACCGCCAGCCGCGCATACTGGGCTCCGGCATCGTTAGTTGGATCAATACGGTCGATACACAGCGACGCCGTGCAGTTGTTCAAAGTGCTTGTCGTTGAGTGTCGCGACTGTCGCCTGCAACCGGACGGCAGTGGCGGCGATCAGGCAGTCGTGAAAACCGACGCCGCGCGAATGGTGGTACTTCCGAAGCCAGTTCAACGCGCGAGTAGAGTCCGCCGATGTGATCGGTTCGGTGTCGAAACGCGCCAGTAGTTGCTCGACCGCCCTCTGTTCCGCTCGCGTCCTTGTCCCAACAACTAATTCGGCAACGGTGACCGCGGAACAACTGAGCCGAGCCTCGGCCCGAGCGGTGTCCAAAAATTTCGCCGCGGCATCGGTCCCACGGAGGAAGTCCACAAGGATCGACGTGTCGACCAGAATTGTGTCACTCAGACCCGTCGCCATGCTCCATCCTGGCTCTCAGTTTCCTCGAAAACTGAGCCGAGTCGCTCACGTCGTCGCGATCGGCCCAGATGCCAAACGCCTTGAGCTTGCGAAGTGACGCGAGTTTCCTTGCCCCTCTCCCGGGCCGGGTCGTACCGCGACGCTGTCGCGCCGACGACCTGCTCGTTATCAACGTTGTTCTCATGGTAGTCACCCAATCTTAACTCTTGGGGACAAACCGGCCGAACTGCACTATACGTCATTCGCGCCTGATATCCCAGCCACCCGCTCGCGCATCTGCTTTCGCGGAGACTATTCGTCGTGGCGAAGAATGAATCTTCCGAGGCGTTCATTCGAGCCCGCGACGCGCGGCACCGGGGATGCTCCTCGTACATGAGCACGCTCAGATGATCGGTGTCGAGCAGGATCATTTTCCAGTCCGACGCCGCTTCGTCCCTCGCCGTCGCGCCCGCTGCCGGTCATGGGCGCGGAGCTTCGCTCCGGCCGCGTCAATTTCCTTCATGAGTTCGTTCCCGGAGAACATCCCCACCGTCCGCTGCCTGTCCTTCACCCGGCCGGCCGCCGCCCTTGAACCAGTTCGGCAACCGTTCGTTCCAGTGCCGAAACGCGTTCCTCGACAGTCGTCTGCGACATCGAAACCTCCAATCTTGTCTGCCGTCTCGCAACGAACGTGGGTGCCATGCTCTCGGCTTTGCGTGAGCATGGCGACTCTACACAACTAGGCATGGCCACCCAAAGCGGAGGCCATGCCACCCGCCGTTCGCTCCAGCGCCATAACGCGTTCCTCGACAGTCGTCTGCGACATCGAATCCTCCTTTCTTGTCTGTCGTCTCGCAACGAACGTGGGTGCCATGCTCTCGGCTTTGCGTGAGCATGGCGACTCTACACAGCTAGGCATGGCCACCCAAAGCGGAGGCCATGCCACCCGCCCGCAAGCAGCTCGGGCGTCGTCCCGTTGTGCGAGCCCCCCTCACCCAACCCTCTCCCCCCGCGGCGGGGGGAGAGGGCAGGGTGAGGGGGCGTAGACATCCACGTCGAGCAACGAACTCGTCTGGTGTCCCGCGACGAGCCGGTCGATCGCCGGTTCTTCGAGGTCCCCGGTGAAGAGAAATGAAGATATTCCGAAATCGACCCGCGTCATGGCCACCCAAAGCGGAGGCCATGCCACCCGCCGTCCAGGTTCCAGCGCACAGATTCGACAAGCATTGGCAGCTCGTCAGCCGGTGTTTGTCTTTTCGGCTCAGAAGCTCGGTGGTGAGATTGATTTACCCGAAACGGATGCGTCGCCTGGAGCAGCCGTTGATATGTCGGTAATCGAGGTCTTGCAGGCGAACCGTTCTGGACATCCCGAAGTCTTCGGCAAGCACATGTTCTACGAAATCCAAACGGCAGACTTTCATGGCAGCGCGAAACTCAGACGCGGACGTGACAATAACCGCTGACAGCCGAGTTGACAGATCCCGCGTTTAGTTGTTTGCTCAAGAAAGGAGCACCATGTTTTCGATCTTCGTGACGATCAACATCAAGCCCGGTCGGGCGGCCGAGTTCTCTCGCGCGAGTTTAGGCGACGCCGAAGGGTCCGTGCGCGACGAGCCGGGTTGCTTCCGATTCGATATCCTGGCCGACCTCACGAACGCGAATCGCTTCTACTTGTTCGAGGTCTATCGCGACCGGGCCGCGTTTGAAGATCACCTGAAGGCGCCGCATTTCATGAAGTGGCGGGCGGAGGTGCAGGCGATGTTCGACGGCGAGCCGACGCGAATCGAAATGTCCACCGTCTTCCCATCCGACGCCGGCTGGGAGCGACAGAAGCCAGGCCTGTTGCACTGGTAACTGGTGATCCGAAGAGCACCCAAGTACACTGTGTCACTCCGGCGGCCCGGAATCGTATTTCGGCCGCGATTGGCCGGGGTGACGTAAAGGGAGCGCGGCATGTCCGGTAAGACACCGGTGCCGGATGGCGAACCGACGAGTGGTGCGACCGATACGGTGGCCTCGCCGCGCAACGATCGCGCCGCAAACATTCCGTCGGCCGAGCCGCGTTCGGCGGAGGCATCGGCCGGTTTCGCCTCGGACCTGCCGTGTTGGCTGAACGACGAGCCGATCCTTGTGCGGGGGCCGATGAGCTTCGAACAGATTCGCCGTTTGGTTCGGCGTCATCCCGCGGTGGCTGCGTCGGTCGGGTTCTTCTTGCTTACACTTATCGTCGTGGCAGACATGGCAGGCGTCGCGGCGATCACGCCCAACGGGCATTGGCTGATCACCGCCAGCCGCGATTCGACCGTGCGATTCTGGGATGCGAGCAACGGAAAGCCGATCACGCCGCCGATCGCGATACCGGGCTGGATGTACGACGTGCAAGTCACCCCCGACGGCCGATTTGCGCTCGTATCGGGCGTGAGCGACACGCTGTTCGCCTTCGACCTCGCCGAACTCCTGGAACCCGCATCGCCGCCGCTCGACCTCGCGAGCATGCAAACGCTCTGCGAAATCATCTCCAGCCAAACGCTGTACGAAGGCGGTGCGGTGAATCTCACATCGGACGAGTGGTTCAATCGCTGGCGGAAGTTCCGCGACCAGAACCCGAAACATCACCGATATTTGGCTCGCCCTTCCAGCACACAGGTTTCTGATCGGATCTTACCGGCGCGATTCGGCGATCACACTCGGGGCCAACGGCCGCATGTTTCGAAAGCGGTGCCGGAGATTGCGGCCCTGCTGACTGCGCTTTCGGGAGGTTTTACTGCTCGCGAGTGGGATATCACGTCGCCGCCGGTGCTCTCGCAAGCCTCCGTCGAGTTCATTCCACCGAAGGGATACGTCTGCTACCGCGCGGACTTTGGAGTGCGGCGGCTTGACGCCGCTTTGGATTCGGTGGACACGAGCGCAAAGCAAAGCGGCGTCAAGCCGCCGCACTCCAAAATCACGATCGATGGCCGGCTCGAGGAACCGGCGTGGAAGGCTGCCCCGTGGACAGACGATTTTGTAGACATCGAAGGTGACCGCAAACCCAAACTGCGATTTCGCACGCGGGCGAAGATGCTTTGGGACGACAACTACTTTTACATCGCCGCCGAACTCGACGAGCCGCACGTCTGGGGCACGCTCTCCGTGCGCGACTCGGTAATCTTCCACGACAACGACTTCGAGGTGTTCATCGACCCTGACGGCGACTGCCACAACTACGGCGAGTTCGAGATCAACGCACTGAATACTGGCTGGGATTTGCGGCTCAC
>Ga0247727_10009510_pt1 | contig 17583 bp, 15 predicted proteins | sample WisWelCaveWW1625_FD_202498 | JGI IMG/M metagenome (GOLD analysis project Ga0247727, IMG submission 202498) | Biofilm microbial communities from Wishing Well Cave, Virginia, United States - WW16-25 | ecosystem: Environmental > Aquatic > Deep subsurface > Groundwater > Cave microbial mat | place...
AGGCCCCAGAAGAACTATTAATGTTGTTGCAATCAGAAGAACCGTGATGGCCCAGCCGATGAGCTGGCCCTTCTTCCTATAAATATTTTCGATCCTATCATACGTTTTAAAGTACGTATCAACGGCAAATAGCACAAATGCGAGGCCGATAAAAAATTCTCCGATTTCAGCGTTTTGTATAACAACCTCAAAGTTCTTAAGGAAAAAGCCTAAAATAAAATAAGGGTATATTTCACGCGATACTAAAGGAATACCAACAACTTTTAAGAACGCATCGAAGCGTTTAACGCGATAAGAAATTTCCGGCAAAATAATGGCCCAAATCAAAATCGCATAAAAGAAAAGATGCTCCGCCTGGAAAAAAGATACATTATGCAAGGAAAGCTCTGATTGTTGATTGAATTGAGCAATGATGTGCGGAGTGCGAATCCCAAAAAGTCTTTGCCCCCAACTTATCTCCTCCATGGCAATAAAAAATAAACCCAAACAAAGGAGTATATATCCCAGGCGCCTGGTCGATTGGTCTATCTTTATTGCCCTCAAAACCAAAAAACCGGCCAATAAATAACAAACAAAAGTGCCGTATTCGACCCAGGAATCCTCGCTTACAAAATAGTTATAAGCAACGGGAAAACAGGATTGAAAAAGTAAGATTCCCTTGAAGAGAACTCCGCAAATCAATCCATTCCATGCAACTTGAAAAAGGCCGTTTCCCAGCATTTTTGCTTTATGTAGCATTGTGATTCCTTATTTTTCTCTCAACAGTCGTTGTATGATTCTTTTACTCGCTTGGCCATCGCCGTAGGGATTACGCGCCTTCGACATTTTCTTGTATTTTGCTTTATTATCCAGGAGTTCGGCGACCTTGCGCATAATCTTCGCTACATCTGTTCCAATCACCTCAACGCATCCGGCCCTAACCCCTTCGGGGCGCTCGGTTGTTTGCCGCAACACCAAAACCGGTTTCCCTAAACTGGGAGATTCTTCTTGCAAACCCCCGGAGTCGGTTAAAACAAAATACGACTTTTTGATCAAATGAACCAGCAGTAGATACTCAAGCGGCTGTGTTAAAAGAACGTTTTCAATGTTTCCCAGGATTTCATAAACCGGTTTTTTGATATTCGGGTTTAAATGCACCGGATAGACAAAAAATATTTCTTTCGACCTTTGCCGGGCAAGTTTTTTTACAGCCTGGCAGATATTCGCAATCGGTTGCCCGAAACTCTCACGGCGATGGGCCGTCATGAGGATAATCCTTTTGTCCCGGGGTAACTTCTCTAATACTGTCCCTTTAAAGGTGCAAGGCTTTTTCGCCGTCTCCAAAAGCGCGTCAATAACCGTATTGCCTGTAACTTCGATACCCTTTGAGTCCACACCTTCATTGAGCAGATTTTTCTTAGCATCCTCTGTATGGGCAAAATAGAGGTCGCTTACGCTGTCAATAATCCGGCGATTAACTTCTTCCGGAAAAGGATGCTGTTTATCCCACGTGCGCAACCCTGCTTCCACATGGGCAACTTTAATTTTCCGGTAAAAAGCCGCCAAAGCCGCCGCCATAGCGGTTGTCGTATCACCCTGCACAAACAAATAATCCGGTTTTTCCTTTTCAATAAGCCTGCCGATTTCTGTTAAGACCGTTGTTGTAATATGTTCAAGATTCTGATTCGCCTTCATAATATTCAAATCATAGTCCGGCTTAATGTTAAACAATTTAAGAAGCGGGTCAATCATTTGCCGATGTTGGCCGGTTACGCAAACTTTACAGTTGAATTGTGCCGGATACTTCCGGAATTCTCCGATGACCGGCGCCATTTTGATGGCTTCCGGCCGCGTTCCGAAGACAATAAGGATTTTGATTTTTTTCGGCATTTATACCTTCTCCGCAATAGTAATTAGCAAATATCCCTGATTCAAAAACGATGGTCGAGAATGGTCTTGAAGACTAAAAATTTTAATAATCAGTTTTTGCAAAAAAACACCTTTCGGTAACGATGTTAAAAAATTCAGTGAATGTTTTGTCCCTACTGTAAATTCGACAACTTTGATACTAGAAATAGCACTGAAACAATGTTTAAGCGTCCAAAACGGACGCTCTCCGCCCCACGGCCATTTATTCATCCGCTTCATGTACCACATGCCCAGACGGTAGCACAGTGAATATGCGTTAGGCACCATGACAATGACCCGTTTTTTTGCTACTCGAAACGCCTCTTTAAGGACCGCTTTGATTTGCTCATCGGTAAAATATTCAAATACGCCGCAACTAAAAACCGTGTCCACGGAGGTATTCTCAAATGGGAGCGGTTTTATCATATCCCCCTGAACAAATGTCGCAAGCTTACCTAAAGCATCAAATAGGCGACTGCTGAAATTTAAATTCTCCTTAGACCAATCAAAAAGTACCGTATGCTTTCCCCTTAACGCCAGCATGGCAGAATTTTCCCCCCGGCCGCTGCCTAAATCCAGCGTTGTTTTGGAATCTTCCGTGTAGTGTTGAATGACTTCGGCCCAAGGCAGGCATTGGCCTTTTTTAAGGCGTTCGGCAACCTTTAAAACATCCGCATTCGTATCTAAAACTTTGGACCATTCGCTGGGGGTCAGGTTCCAAGGATCAGCCATTTTCGCCTTTCACCAAAAGATAAAGATCGATAAAAAATTTATTCGCCCAGCTTATTTCTTTTTTATCAAAATATTCAACACCCTCGCCGTATCCGCCATAGAAACCGCCACTGGGATTCTGGATCTTCTCTAAATATGCGAGCATACGCCGGGCTTGTTCGTGATTGCCGATTTTGTACCAGGCGATCCCCAATTGAGCCATGCCTGTCGAACAAACCCAGTCAACACCCGGATAAGCCGGCACAGAACTATCCTTTTTTTGTAACTTCAAAGCCTGCTCTAAACCCTTCTTGGCTAAATCCGTTTCTCCTAAATCCACCAAAGCTTCTATGATGTAACCAAAAATGTGAGACAACGTACCTATATTCGACTTAAATTCAACCAAATCTGCCTTTTGCTTATAAAAATTTAATGCACGTTCAGCCGTCTCAATATATCTGGAAACACTATACTTCTTTCCGGCATCCCGCAAAGGAGAAAGTACGTATAAATTACAATAATCCGACAACTTATTCCCTCCGGGCAATGTCCATAAATCGGCATTCGGAGTATGCACCTCACCTTTTATATCAATCTGGTCCACTAAAAAATCACATGCTTTTTTTATAGATACTTCCGCCTGCGGCAAATCATTGGCAACGGTTAATAAACCTCTCACCACCTGCGCTGTATCAAACGTGTACGGCACACTGGTCCCCGGGCCCACAAACGCACCATCTGGCCTTTGAACCGATATTTCCCATTTAGCCAGATCAATCGCCAGCTTTTTCTCTTTAGCCCGATAAAGACTATCAATAATATAACCAGTCACTTCTTCCGTAACGTTCTGAGTCTTATGATGAACAACTATTCCGCTATTAGGTATCCGATGATGTTTAATCCAGTCAATGGCTTTTTGTAAGGATGACCTCCTATCGGTGATTTTCTGAATTTTCTCCCTAAGAGCTGCTAGCATTTTTAACCTCCATAGAACCATATGCCTTTGCAATAATCTCTTGCGCTTTTAAACCATCCTCATTCTGAACAATTAAAGGTTTTTTAGTTTTGATCGCTTCCACAAAATGGCCGACCTGCCGGATAAAAACTGTCTTCATGTCCCCCACGCTTGGAATACGCTTCCACTCACTCCAAGTTTTAAATTTATAACTTAATCCTTTTGGATCTAACATGACCGTACCATCCTCACCGTAAACCTCCAAATAGTTTTGTGAGGGAACAGCCAACGACCAGCTCGTATCAATGACTCCCCTGGCTCCGTTTACCAATTGGCAAGTGATTTGTGCTGTGTCTTCAACGGCAATATTCTGAAAATGACTCGCTTGGACTGAAATATCTTTAATCTCACCTAAAAGATATTGAACCAAATCAAACGCATGCGGTCCATTATCCATGATAATGCCGCCTCCGGAAATTTTCTTATTGGCGTACCAGCTGCCTTCCATGTTCATATATCCGCCAAACATCAAACGAAAACCAAGGATTTTTCCCAAGCCTCCCTGCTCTAAAAGCCTTTTAGCGGCCTGTACTTCTTCCAAGAAACGAAATTTAAAAGCCGTTAAAAGAAGAAGGCGCTTTTGATTGGCAACATGGATCATTTCTTGCGCCTCGCCCAAAGAAGTTGCCAAAGGTTTTTCGCAGAGAACATTAACTCCTGCATTCAAAAGATCCAAAACAATCTCTCGATGGCTGGCCGGGACCGTACAAATGCTAACGCCATCTAATTTTTCATTGGCGATCAATTCACGATGGCTTTTATAGGCCCGGCATTTTGCTTCTTCGGCAAAACTTTGCGCCCGGTCAAACTGCTCATCAACAAAACCGACGATTTCCACACCCAGTGTCTCTCGATATCCCCTGTAATGCCAGCGGCCCATCTGCCCGCAGCCGACAATACCAACTTTAATTTTTTTCTCATCCTTGACCGCGACCGTAACAGCTGCTTTCGGTTGAGCACTGACGGAAAGGACCTGCCCCGTAACACGCTTCAAACATTCCTTTAATATATTAACCGTTTTCTCAACTCTTTCTTTTGTCCAGCTTTCATCGAGGCCAATACAAAGCATATGTTTCAAAGCTTCTTCCGCTTTAGGGCACAATCCTTCTTTATACTCATAGACTTTATCGGTTACTTTGGGACTAAACGGAAATTCTGATGTCCCGAATGTTTTTTTGGCAGCTAAAGATTCGCTGCACAAATAAATCGGTTTGCCCGTATAGCCGGCAGAGGCCCCAACTTTTTCCTTGCGCATTTCTTGAACCACCGCCTCCACATCTGCCTTTCTTAAATTGACGACATACATCCAATAGGAAGATTTTGCCCCTTCGGTCACCGGAGCTGTAGCAATTCCTTCCAGTCCCGTCAAGAGTTTGGTCATATATGTGCCCAGTTCATTGCGCTTTTGCACAACGCCTTTGACCTTTTTAAGCTGTGCCAAGCCGACGGCCGCAGTCAGCTCGTTCATGCGGTAATTCATTCCCAAAAATAAATAAGCCCTTGACCCCCAACCTTTCCGGGCATACCCTTTATCAACGAAAAGTTTCATCTTTTCGTAATAGACCTTATTCGACGTAATCGTCATCCCTCCGTCCCCAGTGGTCATATGTTTCGCCTGCTGAAAACTGAAACAACCGATATCACCGATCGTCCCCACATATTTTCCTTTATATTCCGTAACATGGGCCTGGGAACAATCTTCAATGAGCGGGATATTATGTTTTCGGGCAATCTTGACCATTTCATCCATGTTGCAGGAATTCCCGAAAATATGCACGACAACGATGGCTTTTGTACGCGGAGTGATTTTGCGTTCCACATCAATCGGATCCATATTGTAGGTATCATCGATATCGGCAAAAACAGGAATACACTGTTGATAAATGACCGGGATAATCGTCCCTAAATCGGTGATCGGAGCAGTGATCACTTCATCTCCCGGATTGAGGTCCAGCGCTCCTAAGGCAGTATGAATAGCCGCTGTCCCGGATGTCGAAGCCACGGCATAAGGGATACCATAAACTTTTGCAAATTCTCGCTCAAAGGCCGGAACCATCTTCCCAGTTATGCCGAAAAGATTTTGTGAAACCAGCGCTTCGGTGAGTAGCAGTAGCTCTTCCGGACCGAAGAGTTTCCGTTCCCAGCCGTTTTTTGATTCGCGCAGTAAAAACCGGCACATTCTCTCCTTGAGAAAACCTTTGAGTTTTTGCTTAATTTTTCCTAACATTTTTTCTCCTAAGATTTACTTATTTTTGAATATTTTTTCCTACGATTTTATCTAATACAAATAGTTTCAGTTTACCATTGCTTTTGTAAACGTGGTATTTTTCAAAAAGATAGTAAACAAAATTGAAACGCAATAGATAACGACTGGCTCTAAAACATCCCAAAGCACTGGGTGCACAAAAGGACCAAAAGCCACTAAAAGTTTTCCCACCAGTATATGAACCACATACACGCCAAGTGTTAATTTCCCTAATTCCGGAAGAAACGTACCCTTACCAATATCCGGTTGAGATAAAGCCAACCAAAATACGCCAAGGCAAAATGGGATTGTTCCGAACAAATACTCTTGGGTTGGACCAGCACGGAAAGTAAACCACAGAAATGTTATTTCTATCAGCATCATAAGAAGCCCGGTAAAAATCAATGTAACAGCCGTTTTAGTTTTATAATCGTCTTTTTTCGACAACAGCCATCCCATAGCCACAAACAATGTAGATACAAAAGGACCCTGCCTCATCTCAAAGTCAACATGATATCCAAAGGGAAGAACGGAATAGGATTTTCCCAAAAGAGCTGTAAGATACAAAATGAAACCAAATGGAATGATGTACCGTTCAATTCTCAAAAAAACAAAAATAGACAAAATAGTCAATGCGATGATTAACGCCGGAAAATACCAAAGGTTCTCATTGGTCCCGGTCATAAAAAAATTGAAAGGATGCTGAATAATAGTCGTTATGTTCCCAATTAATGGCTGAAAGAATCCATACTGTTTGATATCGGATAACCAATGAGGTGAGGTAAAAGCATAAATAAACGTCCATATACAAAATAATCTTAATAACCTTTTATTATAAGTTATAAACCGCTTTTGCCATGCCTCTCCTCGTAATATGGCTTTGCCAAAAAAATATCCGGCGGCGATAAAAAAGAATGGCAACAGACGGATATTATGAACCAAACAATAAAGAAACCGAAAGATCCCAGAACCGTCATAATAGTTATAAGGGAATTGGAAAGTGTTTTGGTGATGAAGGATAACAAAGAAAATCGAAAATACACGGAACGTATCGATACTGAAGTTACGCCGTGAGTTCGATTCTCTATTGGCCATAATATTTTTAGTCATTACCATCATAAATATGAGTCCCGTATGACATGGTCGCGTAATTTTTTTGAAAAGATTGCTAATAAGGCGTGCCTTGCCCGCGAACAAAAGCGGTACGAATCGGCCCGCAGCTTAATGCTCCGTGATTTATCAAGCATTGATTCTACATATCGATACCCCGACTTCAGCAAGTCGCATATCGCGAACACCGGTAAACTTACAAAAAATAAGAAATTCTTGTGCTCTTTGCGAATCCGAGTGTACGACTGATGGATACCTGTAAAAATAAATCTATTATAAAAATATTCCGGTGTTAACCGCGAAGCAGGGATGCGGTGGTAAAGCCAAGCCAGCGGTTCATAAATAATTTTATATCCGGCATCTAATAACCTATCTTCAAGGCCGCATTCGCCATCCCCAGAAAACCAAATCAAGGATTCATCAGCAAAAAAATCGACATTGGATCCTCCAACTTCAAAAAATGCAGCCTTACGTACCGCCATATTGCAACCCCATATCCCTGGTGCTTTTAACTCCTTCCTATTTTCACCATAATCTAACAAGCTTAAATAGGCTTTATTAAACTGTGAGAACCACGATGGAATTTCCGCTTCCCATTGGGGAATAACTTTGCCCCCGGAGCAGCCAACTTTGGGATCAGAAAATGGGTCCAGAATGGCGACAAGCCAATGAGAAGGTAAAATAACATCGTCATCGATGTATACCAAGATATCCCCCTTGGCTTCTTTGGCGCCAGCATGACGCGCATTATGCAATCCAGGATCCTCTTCGCGTATATAGCGAACAAGGCATCGTCCAGTTTGATTAATCCTCTTTACAGCTTCGGCTACTTTCTCCCCCTTGCTATTGTCAATCACAATAACCTCATATTCTTGGACAAAAAAATCCTGATTTTTAACCGAAACCAAAGTGTCGTTTAAATATTCAATGCGATGACCTGCCGTCGGGATAATAATGGTTGCCTTCATCTTAATAGCTTTCCTCTTGAAGAAATATAGAGTGTCCCGAATCTTTCACGGATTTGGTTATCAATAAGGCCGCCCTCAATGGTCAGGTCATAAAAATCATGACTAAGAAATTTATAAATATGAGTCCTTAAAAACATGCTGTTGCATTTTTTTACTTAATAGCGTCCGCGCCTGGTGTTGCCCTCGCGCATACCAATATAAAGCGTCAGCTTTTAACCGGATCCCTTGCTCCCTCTTCATTAGTGACTTAATAAATGCTTTTCCGGCACGTAAATGATTAAACAAAATTTCTTTGACAATATACACATAAAGGAATTTTTTATTACGCAAGCGTAGATTCCGAATATATGTGTACGAGTCATCAACACCCTGCATAAATAATCTCCAATAAAAATATTCCGGTTTAAGCCTGGAAGCAGGAATTCTATGATATAACCAAGCCTTCGGCTCATAAATAAGTTTAAACCCTAAATCGTGAAGTTTATCTTCCAAGCCGCATTCTCCGCTTCCCATTAGCCAAATAGAGCTTGGATCTTCACCAATAATTTCAGGGTTACTTCCACCGACAGCAAAAAAATAATCTCTGCGCACCGCTATATTGCACCCCCAAAGCCCAGCGTGCTTAATCTCAATGGTTTTATCGCCCAAATCCAGTAGGCTCAAATGACCAGGTGTAAATTGCGAAAACCACGATGGCACTTCGGCCTCCCATTGAGGAAGCACTTTGCCTCCAGAGCACGCGACATCAGGATCCTTAAATGGTTCTGTAAGTGCCAGAAGCCACTCTGGAGGCGCAATAATATCATCATCAACATACGCTAGAATTTGACCTTTGGAATGACGGGCACCTGCATGACGCGCATCAAGCAATCCCATTTTTGTTTCTCGAATATACCGAATATGATGCCCTCCATTGCGATTCATTTCTTCCACAATGGGCAAAACTTTTGCATCAGGGCTATTATCGACAGCGATGATTTCATACTCGTCAGCAAACAAATTCTGATTTTGCGCAGATATTAATGCATCTTTTAAATACTCTAGACGACTGCCGTAAGTTGGAACTATAATTGAGGCTAGCATCATTAATGACCCCTTATTCAATAACTGCTCAAAATATAATTTCGTTTTTACCTAAAATGTACTAAATTTTTATTGAGTCATTAAACCAGGCTGCCCTCGCAGTTGCTTCTTAATTTCGTTAAATATATGTTGCCCCTCGATTTCCTCCGCTTCATTGTTAATCCACAGCGGATGAAGCATAATGGTATTTATTTCACCTTTATTGGATTCAAATCTTTTGACAAAGTCTTTACCAGATAAGTATTCATCGTAATATTTAAGGACATTTGCCCTTATTTCCAAAATTTCCTCCTTAGTCATCATAAGAACATCTTTAACTTTTGCGACTAAATCTTCTTTACCGGAATACACTATGGCATTTTTCTTATGCTCTAAGGCTGGAAAAAGCCAATTTTGATAGCTTAATATCGGGATAGTCCCTACCGACATAGATTCAATCACATTATGACACATTGGAAGATCAGTTCCTGATAGACATAAAAAAAATTCGCTTTGCGCTACAATATTAATCCATTCATTAATATTAATTGCAAGAGCGCGATCAGTTTTAAGAATAATACATCGATTTATATAATCAGCCTGCTTTAAATATTGACGAAATTCTTCGATATTCCACCTAAGCTGAACGTCTTCACCTAATTTAAATATGGCTCTTACTCCCTCTCTTCGTGTCAATTGATTATATTTCCACAGTTGTTTACGATTTTCATACCAGGACAAGCTAATATTACCACCGGAAAATATGCGCATTTTACGGACATTGTTTCTATACGATTTCACACGATCATACTCCTTTGATTGATACATACGCGGATGCATAAAATAGGGTATATTAATCATATTTCCGAGTAGACATGAAACAGGCTTTAAGTGATTAAAGTAAATCAACCTTTCCCATTTTCGATTTGCCACATCCTTTACAGCGCTGTCAAATGCATAAATTATATTTTCAGTCCGTTCAGGAAGCCTATCAATAATTTTAAGGTTTTTAATTGAATACATATACCGCCCGTATTCCCCAAGTTGCAAATATTTCTTAAAGTTAATTTTTTTAAATAAATAAACATCATATCCCACACTGTTGAACAAGTTCAGAATCAAATAGGCATATCTGCCGCTGCCATCCCCATCTCTATATAACCTGTCATCTTCAAGAGTGAATACAATTACTTTTTTGTTACCCGTCAATTTCCTACTATGCTGCTGGGCACTGACGATTATGTACTTGAAAAATAAAATAACCAATTTTATATTTTGATAACATTTATAAAGGATAACTTTGAGTTTATACATACAGTCCATCCATATTAAATTCTAGATTCATTTGGCCTTGACAATATTTTTGTAACATCCCATTGTGCCGGAATATGAACTAATCCAAATCGTTCACCAATACAGCCATCAATCATTCCATTTTCAATAATAATTTCATACATTTTATCCAGATGATCATACGCGATAAGGCCGGTTTCATCCCAACATCCAATCGTAACCCAGTATTTTCCTATATTGAAAGGCAAGGATTTAATGCTATAAACAATTTCTCCAATGCCATTGACTTCATTAATCTGAATACTGTGGTCGCGTGTCGTTGCGTTCGATAACTCCACCCCATCGGATGTAAAAATACTAATAGAAAACTCGGGTTTTTTTATTTGCTCCTTTGCATTAAAAATTACTTTCACCCGGAATGGCTGCCCCCGCTTAAATACACTTTTATTTACGTTATCTTGATCAAATATTTCTACTTTTGTAATTTCAATTTCTTTGGTTCCATACCGAACATCATTAGCATTACCAGCTTTGTTTAATAAAGAATCCTTTTTAAAATCATTAATAACATCAACAGTATTGCCAGCATACTTGACAACCCCATTTTTTATATAAATCGTTTTATCACAAAGCAACTGGACAGAATTCAAATTATGAGATATAAAAATTTTCGTCACTCCCTTTTTGTCCAATTCTTTCATTTTCTTTGTACACTTTGCTTGGAAGGCAATGTCCCCTACAGATAATATTTCATCAATCAAAAGAATATCAGAATCAGAATAGGCGGCGATCGCAAAACCCAGACGCACATACATCCCGCTGGAATAATGTTTGACCGGGGCGTCAAGAAAATCACCGATATCGGCAAAATCAACAATCGCATCAAACTTTTTATCAATTTCTTTTTTGTTCATTCCCAGAATAGCGCCGTTAATATAAATATTCTCCCGTCCGGATAATTGCGGATGGAATCCGGCGCCCACCGCAATAAGCGCGCCGACTTTCCCTGCTACGGTGATTTTCCCTTTATCCGGCCAGAAAATGCCGTTAAGCATTTTTAATATTGTTGTCTTGCCGGAACCGTTGGGCCCAATAATCCCCAATGTTTCCCCTCGATTGACTTCAAAAGAAACATCATTGACGGCCCAAAATTCATTTTTTCGCAGTTGATCCGAACAGGATTTCAACCCTACCAAATTCCGCCCGATATCCGTCATACCATATACCATGGAGTCCTTGATATTTTTGCAGTACTTTTTCGATACGTGCTCAAGCGTTATGGCGACATCATTATCCATCTTAAATCCTCTCGGCGATTGGGGGTTTTGAAACCAAATTTCTGCATAATCCTATCAATTATTAAGGTCTCTCTTATTATGTTGAGCGGTTTTATGAATAAGATAAATGTTACGTAAATATATGCCCATCTGAAGCGCAAGGGCTATCAGAAAAACAGCATCTTTGCGGACAATCACGTATACGATCAGCCAAAGTGAGGCAAAAATACGCAGGTACCAGAAATCAATCGGCAGATAGCTCATTTTTTTCTTCTCGGAGTGATACCACTGGACGACAAAACTCGCGAGAAAGAACATTTGTCCGAAAAATCCCCAAAGCGTCCAGAAATCAATTTTAAAACCATAGATAGTCCCCATCCACATTTCCTTTCTAATACCCCTCGCTCTAAGAGCGGTCCATCACGAAATCAATATAATATTTTTTGTGTCCGTCCGTGCTGACCGCGTGAGCGGCCATCAATCCCATGAGCATAAGCTGGATACCTAGAATCAGGCAGAAGAAACCAACCAGCGGCCAGATCTTATCTGCCAACTGGTAGTCGAAAAAAAGCCGCGCCACGAACAAACCTGCCAACAACAGCGAGCCAGCGGCCATAAAAAATAACCCGAACCCGCCAAACAGGTGCATCGGCCGCTGGGCGTAGCTTCTCCAGAACCACACATAGATCATGTCCATAAACCCTTTAAAGACGCGCGACCAGTTGTACTTCGTCATGCCGGTGGTACGCGGCCGGTGGTTCACTTTAACGTCCGTGATTTTAAAACCTCTCCATTTTAAAAGCGCCGGGATCATGCGGTGCATCTCCGCGTACAGATCCAGGTCGTCAAAGCATTCCCGGCGGTACGCGCGGAAAGTACATCCTGCGTCGTGGATGCTGTCCCGGACTAGGCAATTGCGCAGCACCTTCGCCCCTTTGGAGATGAATCTTTTCGCCCAAGGGTCATTGCGGCGAAACCGCCATCCGCACACGACATCCCATCCGCTTTCCAAAGTCTCCAGCAAAAACGGTATATCTTTCGGATCATTTTGACCGTCGCCATCGAGCGTAATGATAATGTCGCCTTTCGCGCTTTTGATGCCGGCGTCCAAAGCGCAGGACTGACCAAACTGCCTGCGAAACCGTACGATTTTTACCGGAGAAAGCGTCTTTAGGATCTCCTGTGTCCCGTCCGTGGAACAGTCATCTACAAAGATAATTTCAAAATTCCGTTTTAACAACCTCAAAACACTCACGAGCTCCTGATGGAGTGGCCCTACGTTTTTTTCCTCGTTGAATACCGGGACCACAACAGAAATGGCAATGTCGGACATTATGACACCCCTCCCTGCCTGCCGACAGGCAGGCTCGATACCGGTTGATTGTCAGATTCAAGCGATCCATACGTCCTCTCTATGATCTTTTGCGTCTCCAGGCCGTCTTCATTGCAAACAACCGTAGGTTTTTTCCCGGTGATCGCGCTGACAAAATGATCGAACTGCAAGGCAAAAGCTTCTTTGGAATCCAATTGATTGGGAACCCGTCTGAATTCATTCCATGTTTTAAATCTATCAGAGATCCCCCTAAGATCCAATAATACAGTCCCGTTTTCCCCATAAATTTCCATGTAATTCTGGGCCATTTGTGAAACTATGTCACGCGTATCATCGGCTGAACCATCGTCAACAACAATGGCCTCCCAATTGGTATACGTCTGGGCTCGCACGCTTTCGATCGCGTTTCGAATGGTTTTCGAGCGATTATACGCCGGGATGATAATACTAACGTATGGCTTTGGCATTGTCTTCATTTGCTTTAATGGTCCAACTATTGTCTTTGATTTTATAAATGTCTTCTCTGCCCGGATAATAACGCTCCAGCATCTGTGATATGTATGCCGCATCGGAAGCCTGGATCGGCTTTATCTTTTTGTAAATATAAGCTTTTACACCCCCATCCAGATTAAATTCATACGGTAATTTTTGAAAAGATGTCGCAACGCCCTTTTGCCCTAGGAACAACTCGGTGGGAATCCCCACAACCCACTGGTCCATAGGATTCTGGACAGGGTCCGCGACAATGACATACTGGGTAGTTAACAGCGGTAGAGGAAACCCATTGCGTTTATCAACGTTGTGTGTCGGAAGAATTTTTTGGCAAATATCTTTGTAGCGGCCAAAGAACATCCATGCCGAATGTAACATATTGGAATTCAAGATATCAGAACTCGCCAAGACGTAAACGCGATCTTCAGGGCCTGTCAACAACTCTTTTAACGTCACGAGCATTCTTTCGATCTCCTTAAAATCGTTTCGTACTAAGGGTCTATGACGGATGTTCGTAAATACGCTCGGGTAAGGTTTTTTATCGAATTTTTCATGCGGGCCAAAGGCGATAAAATAATTCAGAGCAAAAAGTACGGCCAAACACCCCAGTGTAAGTATTTTAAAATTTTTCATTTTACAAAATATGTGATTAAGAAAGAGGGAGGAAAAGAATAATACCGGTGGCAAAAGCAAATACCGGTGGTGGGTATCGAAATCCTGGGTTCTGGCAAACATCACAAATATGATCACACTTTGAACTAGCACGAACATGGCAAATCCCCGCGTCTTTTTGTTAATGAGCGCGCCGATCGCGCCCAATAAAAACAGCGAAAAATAAAGCAGGCCAAAGCTGTTTAATATTACCCCAAATGATTGGAATAAATTCATACTGAGCCTATAGGCGGAATTTAGGTCGACATAGTTGGTCCCAAGAATCTTTTGTCCATAGGTTGGGACAGCGAGAAAGAAAATAACGGCAGATACGGATACTTGCATGAAATATTTCGAAAGGGATTTTGTAAAATTTTTAACATCAAATGGCCTTGTCAAGAATAAGACCAGGCATATTTCCATGAGCAGGACAATATAAAACGAAACTCCCCAGAAGGCATACCAACGCCTGAAAATAACAAGAATGGAAATAAGAACAGCAATGAGCAGCAGATCGCGCGTGCTTTGCTTAGAAAAAGGGTTGTTCAGATACAGCAAAAGGATGAGGTTTGTTAAAAGAATTCCCCCGACATCAAGATATCCGTAAAGAATGGGATTCCAAAAATCGGGTGACAGTAATATAACGCAAACGGGTATCAAAGGCAGAAATATCCCGCTAGACTCTTTTGCTTTGGTTAATTTTCTATGGATAACGATAAAGGAAGCGACCACGGGCAGAGCAAAGATATTGACAATGGATAAAATATAAGCCATCCGGCTCGTTCCAAACAAAAGACCGAAAGGCATCAACAGCAGGGCTGGAAAATGGTTGTACTTGTCTTCACGGATACTCCAAAAGACGGTTTCTATCGCGTTAAAGGTATTACCGATGAAATGCTCGCTTAAATACGTGTATTTGCTCCAATACGTAATAAGATCCCAGAAATAAATATAACGCTCTTGGCTCATAAAATAGACAGTGAACAAGTTGGCCATGATAAAGAATATCCCCGCTGCGAGTAAGGACGGTTTACTCTTATTGGCCTTTTCAATAATATTTTTCATTATCCTCTCTTTAGCGCTAAACAAAGGACTCCGCCTTTCCAGAACTTTTATCTCTATTTGTCATATCGTTGACCTGCCTGGTCAGCTCCTGCATAAATTGCCTTCCAGCTTCGTCTTCTTTGTTGTACGCTGACATATTTCGGATGAAGCATGATAGCGATAATTTTATCGGGATTAGCTTCAACACTGCGAATAAAGCTGTCATTAGAAAGGTGCTCATCATTTGACCTCAAAGGAGACATCATTGACGGCCCAAAATTCATTTTTTCGCAGTTGATCCGAACAGGATTTCAACCCTACCAAATTCCGCCCGATATCCGTCATACCATATACCATGGAGTCCTTGATATTTTTGCAGTACTTTTTCGATACGTGCTCAAGCGTTATGGCGACATCATTATCCATCTTAAATCCTCTCGGCAATCCTTGTCTCGGTTAAGTGAAAAATGACCAAAGCGATCATAAAAAGGGCCGCGGAAAACAGGGCCGATAAGATAAAACCGTGAACATCGCTGATCTGACTGTCCAAAATCAGATCCCTCCCCGCTGAAACAAAATGGTACATAGGATTGAATTGGGTCACTTGCGAAAGAATGCCTATTTTCGGCTTCGCGTATAAAACAGGGGTCAAATACATCAAAAAAGTGATGCCAAGTGAGAGGATATTGCCGATATCATTGACGATGGCATTCATGATCGATACCAAGAGCCCTAACCCCAGAGTCAAGAGAATTATCGCGAATACAACCAGCGGAATCAGCAGGATACCCGGCCCGGGGATAATCCGGTAAAACACCATTAGTGCGCCTACCAATGCAAGCTGGATCAGGAATGAAACCATGGTCCTCCCCATCGGAGCGAAGACTAGGGATTTTTTTGAAAAATTAATTCTCGTCACCATATCCCCCGCCGACGTTAGCGCGCTCGCGGACGAACCTAAGCCCACCGCGAATATCTGCCAGAATGCCATCCCGGCGATCGCGTAGATGGGGTAAGGCACTTGAATGACTCCAATATTGAAAATACCCGAATTATTTAAAACAGCAAATACACCGACATTAATGATCGGCAGGATAACAATCCAGAGAATGCCGAGAAATGACTGCTTGTACATGGCAAAGAAATTCCGCCTGAACAACTGATAGGTCAGCCAACGGTTGGATACAATCTCAGAAATGATCTCCGCGAATATCTGAGAATATCCTTTTTTGAGCGAATTATCCGGTTCGTAAGTTGTCACTATTTCACTTGCCTGACTCATCATCTTCTCACTTTCGCTTTAAAGGTATCCATACATATCCATTTTTAATCTTGAGTTATCAAGCGCCAGTTTTCATCCATACTTTTTTCAAATGCCGAAGGAGAATATTTCTTTTCTAAGACGTTAAAACCGTTATCGCATACCTTTCGATAGAGCTCCTGATCAAGCAATGCCCGGTATCCGTCTTGAAACGCTTGCGTATCCTGGAACACAAAAATATCTTTTTTATCCTCGAAATCCAGGCCTTCCATCCCTTTTGGCGTTGTTAAAACCGGCCGCCCGTAGGCATACGATTCTAAGATTTTAAGCCGCGTTCCACTTCCGTTTAAAAGAGGGACAACCGACGCAAAAGATTCGCGGTAATAGGGTTTGACATCGGGAACGTTAAATTCAATCCTTACGTCTCGATAGGGGCTAAGCTGCGAATAAACCCGCTCAGAACTATGCTGAACCTTGCCGATGACTGTTAATTTTAGGCCCGGATACTGTTCTTTTATCCGGGGCCAGACCGCCCGAAGGAACCACAAGAGCCCCTTCACATTAGGCGCATAATCGAGAGAGCCGACAAACAAAAGCCGGTTTTTTTGCTGCGGCGGTTCGAATAGGCTTCTTCCATTTGTCGCAAACACATTGGGAATAATCCCTACTTTATGGTGAAATCGTTGGTTAACCTTTAGCAGAGCACTATCGGCACAAAGGAAAACCCGGCGAAAATGTTTAAGAGCTTTCTCTTCATTGACCTTAAGAAAGAAACTGTTCTTGCACGACGTAAAAAAATCTTTATAGGAACACCTGTACAGGTCCGAAAGCACGTCGTCAAAATCAATAATGACTTTCGTATGCCACCTTGATGGTAACCGCAATAGATACGGGACGGGGTACAGTTTACTGACGAAAATAAAATCATATCTTTCCTCTTCCACGAGCCGGTTGAGCCTGGTTTGCGTATCCTCCGAATAAAGCTGGGAAAGCTGCCATGGCAAAAGCAATAAAATCTTTTTCCATCTGCTTAATGAGCCGTTATGTTCCGCGAAATAATGGCGGCGGAATTTTGCCTTCACATAATCCCAATCCGTTTCCTTACCCACTTTCATGGGGCAAAAAAAGTCAACCTGTGCCCGTTTCGTCAAGTAATCGACGAAACGGCGGCTGCGCATCCTTCCGCCGTAGGGAAGCGAAATCGGGCAAAACGGTTGGACGTATAAAATTTTCA
>Ga0247727_10009511_pt1 | contig 17583 bp, 19 predicted proteins | sample WisWelCaveWW1625_FD_202498 | JGI IMG/M metagenome (GOLD analysis project Ga0247727, IMG submission 202498) | Biofilm microbial communities from Wishing Well Cave, Virginia, United States - WW16-25 | ecosystem: Environmental > Aquatic > Deep subsurface > Groundwater > Cave microbial mat | place...
ATCTCCCACTTCGCTTTTTCGGAGTCCATGCCGGAGAATTTTCCGGAATTCATCAAAATACCTTCCCCAGCATAAACCCCCACCTTCTCTTGAAGACGTTGCCAAAGGATATGCATATCGGAGGCATTCAAAAATTGCCCGACCTCTTGCGGAGTAAGCCACAAAATGTCATGAATCACCTGCTCTTTCTCTGATATCGGCATCTGTTCGCCATCCTGAAGCTCAAAATAAAGTCCCTGGAAATGCGCCCAGCGGTTTTCGTTCTTAAGAACATGGAAGAACTGCGCATGGACGATCCCGCCAAGCTCTCTTATAAATTTCGCTTTGGTGTAACCAGTCTCTTCCCGAATTTCCCGCTTTGCTGTCTGAACAAGGCTCTCCCCTTTTTCAATGCCGCCGACTATAAAACCGCGCCAATCGATTTTTTTCCACTTGAGACAAAGATATTTGTTCTCTTTCCAATGTTTTACAACGCATACCACGGCATTTCTTTGCACAAACGGCATACCTTCTCGCACCGCATCTTCACCAGAAGTGTTTCTGAATAGGGGCTCGATTACTTCTTGTATCGGCAGCTTATATTTCTTCGCAAATTCAAAATCCCGCTCGTCGTGCGCGGGCACCGCCATGATCGCGCCTGTACCATAACTTGCGAGCACATAATCCGCCACCCAAATCGGGATTTCTTTCTTCGTCGCGGGATTGATGGCCTTCACGCCCTTAAGCTCAACGCCTGTTTTTGTTTTATTTTCCAATCGTTCGTCTTCGGTCTTTTTGCGCGTTTTATGGATATACGAAACCACTTCTTTGAAATTCTTGATTTCCGGCTCGAGCGCGGTGATAAGCGGGTTTTCGGGCGCGAGCACGAGGTAGGTCGCACCGAAAAGCGTATCCGGCCGTGTGGTGAACACTTCGACTTCCATGCCACTTTTGACTTTCGACTTATGACTTATGACGTTGAATGAAATCATTGCTCCCTCTGAGCGGCCTATCCAATTCTCTTGCTGGAGTTTTATCTGGGGCAGAAAATTAACTTTTTTCAGCCCTTCCAAAAGTTTCTCAGCGTAGCGTGTAATGCGAAGCATCCATTGCTCCTTGTTGCGCTTCTCGACTACCGTACCGCACCGCTCGCACTTGCCTCCTACTACCTCTTCATTCGCCAAACCTATCTTATCTTTCGGGCACCAGTTGATGGGTACGTTCGCTTTATATGCCAGTTTGTGCTTAAAGAACTGCAAAAAGAGCCACTGCGTCCATTTGTAATACTTCGGATCGGCAGTATTTATCTCTCGTGACCAATCAAAAGAAAATCCGATGGATTTCAGCTGGCGCCGGAAGTTGTCAGCGTTTTGCTTCGTAATCTTTTCCGGCCGAATTCCAGTTTTGATAGCATAATTTTCAGTAGGCAAACCAAACGCATCCCACCCAATGGGATAAAAAACGTTATATCCATCCATGCGGCGCTTTCGGGCGATAATGTCCATCGCGGTATAACTCCGCACATGCCCGACGTGTAACCCATCGCCCGACAAATAAGGAAACTCCGCAAGTGCATAATACTTGGGTTTTTTGCTGAAGTCCTTCGCTTCGTAGAGCTTCTGCGTTTCCCATTCTTTTTGCCATCGCTTCTCTATTTTTTGGAAGTCGTAGCGAGCCATAATCATTCCAATCTTATCGCAAAATACATAGAAAGAAAACGGCACTCAGCGAACCTTCCGCTCGCGCGACTCCTTAGACAATACCCGCATCTCGTCCCGCAAAATCGCCGCGAGCTCAAAATCGAGCTGGGAGGCAGCTTCTTTCATTTCTTTTTCTTTAGCTTTAATAAGTTGCTCGCGCGCTTTTGCGGAGTGCGGAATGGGCTTTGTTTCCAAGTCAAGGATCGCTTTCGCCCTTCGGCTTTGCGCGGGGCCTTCAATAGGCAGAATATCGTGGATCGCTTTCTCGATCGACTTCGGCGTAATCCCGTGGGTTTTGTTGTAGGCAAGCTGAACATTTCTCCGGCGCTCAGTTTCTTTGATTGCACGCTCAAGAGAGCCCGTCATGTTATCCGCGTACATCAAAACTTCTCCTTCAATATTCCGCGCCGCACGCCCGATGGTTTGGATCAAAGACGTCTCGCTCCGCAAAAATCCCTCCTTGTCGGCGTCCAAAATCGCCACAAGTGCCACTTCGGGCAGGTCCAATCCTTCGCGCAAGAGATTTACCCCCACGAGCACGTCATACGTTCCCCTACGGAGATCCGTAAGTATCCGTATGCGGTCCAGGGTCTTCACGTCGCTATGGAGATAGCTCACTTTCATTTTCCGATCCTCAAGATAGGCGCTCAAATCCTCTGCCATTTTTTTTGTGAGCGTCGTTACTAATACGCGCTGTTTCTTTGCCACCCGCTCCATAATGCGTGGAATGAGGTCGTCCACCTGCCCGCGCGCGGGGCGTACGGTCACTTGGGGATCCACGAGCCCTGTAGGGCGCACGATCTGTTCGACGATCTGTCCTGCTCCCCGAATGTTGCTCTTTGTGAGTTCGTACGTGCTCGGCGTTGCCGAAGTATAAATAATTTGTCCCACACGCGTATCGAATTCACTGAATTTGAGTGGACGATTGTCTGAGGCCGAGGGCAAGCGAAATCCGTATTCAATGAGCGTGCGCTTGCGCGAGGCGTCACCCTCGTACATCCCGCCAATCTGGGGTACCGTCACGTGCGATTCGTCTATCACGGTCAAGAATTCCGGCGCGCCGCCTGCGGCGTGCGGGAAGTAGTCCAAGAGCGTCTCCGGCGGTTCACCAGCAGCACGTCCCGAAAGATGGCGCGAATAGTTCTCGATGCCGTGGCAGTAGCCGATCTCTTCCATCATCGCCACATCCGCTTTGGTGCGACGTTCGATGCGCTCCGCTTCCAAAAATTTCTTTTCTTTTTCGAAATATGCGAGGCGAACTTTCAGTTCTTCTTTGATCGCCCCAATCGCTCGTGCACGTTCGAGAGGTGGCGTGATGAAATGCTTTGCCGGCGCGAAATACACTTCTTTGAGCGTGGGAGTAATTCCCGGACGGAATCCTTCTGCGGGATTCACTTCGTAAATTTTTTGTATCACGCCGTGGCGCACTTCAAGGTTATAAATAATTTCTCGATCGGTAGGCATGATCTCCCACTGCTCCCCGCGCAGGCGGAACGTGGCGCGCCTTAGGTCCGCATTTGTGCGGTTGAATTGCAACGCCACAAGTCTTTTAGAGAATTTTGCGCGTTCTATTGCATCTCCTACTTGTAAATGAAAAAGATTCGCGGCATAGACCTCCGGCGCACCAAGGCCGTAAATGCAGGACACGGACGCAACGACGATGACGTCTCTGCGCGTAAGGAGTGCGGTTGTCGCCGCATGGCGCAATTTATCAATTTCGTCATTCACCATTGCCTCCTTGCCGATATAGGTATCCGAGGAGGGCATATACGCTTCCGGCTGGTAATAGTCGTAGTACGAAACGAAATAATTTACCGAATTGTGCGGAAAGAGTTCCCGAAATTCGTTCACGAGCTGGGCGGCAAGGGTTTTATTGTGCGCGATGACGAGCGTAGGTTTTTGTATCGCTTCTATCACATTCGCCGCGGTAAATGTTTTTCCGCTTCCCGTAACACCCAAAAGCGTCTGGTGCCGATATCCTTTTTTAATGCCCGAAACGAGCGCCTCGATGGCTTGGGGCTGGCTCCCTGCCGGCTTGAATTTTGATTCAATTTTGAATTTTTCCATATGCGTTTCCGGCCCCGGTCAGGGGCCTAGGGGTATTCTATCGCGGCTTTATACGAAACTCAAACGCGCAAACCGCACTATATCCCGATGTGCAAAAATCCACCCACGAGCATCCCGATGCCTATCGCAATGCCGCCCACAAGGAGCATCCGCACGCCGTGCTTCACGGCGCCTACGCGTGCAAATCGCCCGCTCACAAGGCCCAAAAGAAAAAGTGCCACAAGTGCAAGCACAATGGAAACAATGAACGCCTGCTGTGTCGAGAACATTTTGTATGGGAAAAGAGGAATGATGCCGGCAAGAAGATACGACACGAACATCACGACTCCCCCCACGATGGGCGTCCGGAGTGGCACTTCGTGTTGCGCCATGTAGTCCTCGGCGGAATCTTCTGAAAGAAAACTCCCGACCGCCATGGAGAACGCCTCCACGGCGATTAAGACCGCGCCCGTCAAAAAAATAGTATCCCCCGGCACCTGCGCGATCGCAATGCCCGAAAGGAGTCCTACGGTAGAAACCAAACTATCCTCCGCACCGAACACAAAATTGCGCAGATAAATAACGTTCTTCTCTTTGGGAGCGCCTATCATATATGTATTATACCTTACTGCGCCGCATAGCCCGCGCAATCAGTTTTGATTGTTTTATCTTGAGATACGCCCGATAACGAAATGTTGCGGGCGTTCGATATGCAGGTTTACCTTTTCGACTACCGACTTTCGCGTGGTTTTTCATGAGACGCTCTGCGCCACACTCATAAGAAAAGTATAGCACCCTCGCCCCATATTATGAGAGTGTGGTCACTTCTTCCCACGGGAAATCGTTCTTGCCGAAGTGCCCATAGGACGCGGTGCCTTCGTAGATCGGACGGCGCAAATCGAGCCGCTCAATGATCGCCCGCGGGCGGAAATCGAATTTGGACTGCACAAGCGCACTCAGATCATCCCCCTTTTCATTTACCGCGTGCACCATCATGGGCTCCGCGCGCCCGATCGCGTATGCCACAGAAACCACGCATTGCTTCGCAAGGCCGTTCGCCACCATGTTCTTCGCTGCAAATCGCGCCATGTATGCCGCGGAACGGTCCACTTTTGTCGGGTCCTTCCCCGAAAAACATCCTCCCCCGTGCGGAATAAGCCCGCCGTAGGTATCCACCATGATCTTTCTGCCCGTAAGCCCCGTGTCCGCCTCAAATCCGCCGACCACGAATTTCCCTGTGGGATTCACGAATACTTTCACCTCTTCACCCACGAGCGGCGTGATGAGCTTCTCTCGGAGCGTGTTGCGAATCTCTTCTTGTGAAACTCGCTCGTCGTGTTGGGTGCTTACGAGAACCGAATGCACGTTGCCGTTCTCTATCGTCACCTGCGCCTTTCCGTCCGGCCGAAGCCACGGCGCTACTCCGCTCCGCCGCAATGCTTCAAGCCCTTTGGTAAGTTTATGCACAAGCACCACCCCTTTAGGCAAAAATTCGGGCGTTTCGTCAGTTGCATAGCCATACATAATGCCCTGGTCTCCCGCACCACCCGTGTCCACACCCTGCGAGATGTCGGGAGATTGTGCCGCGATGCGCACTAGAACTTCCACGCCATTCGTGTGTCCAATCTTTCTATATACCGCCTCCGCGATGCGCGCGGAGTCCGGCTTTGCATGCGTTGTTACTTCTCCCCCTACGACGATAAGTCCGTGCCCGCCGAACGACTCCACCGCCACGCGGCTTTTGGGATCTTCGGCAAGGCACGCATCAAGGATCGCATCCGAAATCTGATCACAAATTTTATCCGGATGCCCCGACGTTACGCTTTCTACCGTATACAATTTCTGTACAAAGGTCATGATAATAAAAAATCTCACCGACACGGAGAGATGAGTACGACGTTATCTCTCCTGATGCATGTATGCATCAAGCTGGAGGGGACACCCGTACAAGGTGTTCAGACCTCAGGGTTGTCGGCGGATCATTGAGCCAGAACTCTCACCGCACTCTTGATAAGGCAGCAGTATTCCGCTGCACGAAAAGCATAACACACAGATGCTCGCACGCAAGTGTGGAAAACGCTCCTATTTCAACTCTCTATCTGCAAAGAAAACACGATCGTCTCCCCCGCTCGTATCCCTTCTTTTTTGCGCACCTCGGCTTTGAGCGGCAGGAGGTATGCGCCTTCTTTCTTGTCCGAAAAAATGGATGTGTGCCACTTAGTTTTTCCAAGCGTAACAGTAACCGGAAGCGAACCCCAACCCTTCGCATGCGCACCGTATTTCTTTTTTATATCGTTCGACTCTTTTTTCGGGAGCGTTACAAAATGCCACCCCGCCATGCCCGGATAGAGCCACACACTCGCACGCATCTTATAAATAGATTTCTTCATATGGTTACGCCTTAAAACATTCTAACATTCTGCACAATGTTGGAATGTGGTGGTGTGTGATGGGGAGCATGTTGTGTATTTTAAAAAGCAGGGCCGCCCAAAGAACAAAGAACGTCCTCGGGGCGGCCGTCGAAACTAGCACTGAGACATCATGCAACGAGCACGTTGCCGCACTCTTTCTCCGCCATCGAGATCGCGTCCCCGATGTATTCCTGGGGGTGATCGAGAAGGTGGAGGACCCGCGCATGTGTCGCACGCCATGCGGCGATGAGCCGCGTGTCGCGCGAGCGGGCAACAACTCGCTCGGTTGCCGAACGCAGGGAGATCCGATGCTTCTTCGCTTCGGGAACCACGCGCTTATTCACGAAGCTGTGGGCACGAGGGCATCCGTTCGCCTGGAGCGAAAGATGAAGAAGCTCCGCCATGACAAGGGTTCCCGCATCTTGGAAATTCTTCAGGCATTGCAGCTCGTTCACCTGGAATCCCTTGAAGATGCGCTCCGCGGTGAGGAGTTGCTGGTAGGTGAAGACGAGGTTCGCGCCGTAACCCCTCATCACACTGGATCCGGTGAGAACCCGCTGGAGCGTGCTGTTCGTCGAGAGCATCAGCTTCAGGAACTCACCCAACACGGACGCGTGCATGCCATCCATATTCTCCGCGGCGATCGGATTCCCCGTCTTGTGCGACATCGTGGAGGAGGTCGAGCTTGCGCTGATCACCTCCGCGATAGCCGACGCCTGAAGATGGCGAACGTCGTCCCCGAGGGCCGCGAGAACCGCCGAAAGAAGGCGGATCTCGTGATAGAACCGCTGGGTATCTTCGGGCGTCGTGATCTGCGTACTCGGCTTCGCAGGCAGAAGCCCCAGAAGCTGTAATGCAGTTCCCGCAACGTCCCGCTTCTTCCCGAGGAATGCGCGACAGGCGGCACTCGTTCCCACGGCACCGCTGAACTTGCCCGTCACGAACCCCGCGAAAATCGAGGCGATCTTGCCGGTCTCCACGAAACGGGAGTGGAGCACCGCAAGCCATGCCCCCACGGTGATCGGAAGCGCATTCTGTAGATGCGTGCGACCGATCTGGCGCGTAGCGCGTGTGGCGGCAATATGTCCCCGCCACATCTTGTCTACCTCCTGCATCTTCGGGAAGAAAATGTCGAAGAAAGTGTAGCGCAGTTGGAGAGCGTAGGCGGTGCAGATCACGTCGTAGGACGTGAGCCCCCAATGGAGCCAGCGGTGGAGCGCATGCGGCATGTGCTGCCGCATGCAGGCGAGAAGCGCGAGAATGTCGTGCTTCGTCTTCCTGCGCTCGAGCTTCGTGACCTGCGTGGTCGTGATCTTCGCGAGAAGCGTGCGGAGCAGCCGCGGCGTGAGAAGCCGAGCCTGCGCGCGCGGCATGATGCGAAGCTTCGCGAGTGCGAGCATCCAGAAAAACTCGACGAGGATGTACCACGAAACCCGCTGGTCGTAGCCGAGGTACGGACGAAGGTCCTTTGGCTGGTAGTGGGGATCGCCGCTCATCTGAAGATTGCGGCGCTTGTCCTTCCTTCCCACTTCAACGAGCATTGCAACCGCGTCTCTGATCTTAAGCATGTCGCTTCCCCCCATTCGGCCGAAGCCGCAATGATGTCTTATGAGTTATAGAGGTGCATGCTTCTCTGTAGAAGCCTGCTCATTATGACGAGGAGAGCGTCCGAGTGTCAACATGCAATGATGTTGATGTAAAGAGAATGGAGAATACGGTGGACGGAATCAAAATATCGCTCACATTCACTATGTAAACAAATCACACTCTAATCTTGACAAATACTTCATATATATTAAAATAGATAAGCTCTTTGGAGAATACACAAACGAGAGAATAAGGGTTCTGTAGAAATCATCGCATCATCAACCCCAGAAAGGAGAGTTGGCGCTATGACACCGACCAAAGTACGTGGATCAATTCCGGCAATCCTCCAGAATGGCGAGGAGCTCTACGAAGGGAACCTCGTCCCCTACTTCGGATTGGTCCTGAGGTTCGCACAGAACCTCAGGAACCCCTACCACAACTTCAAGCACATGTTCCACGTCTTGTGGTTGTGCCATGAGGCGTGTCGCTTCTACAAGAACACGAAGAACACGCTCTCGCCCCGCGAAGCGAGGAACCTTCTCATCGCAGCGATGTTCCACGACTTCGACCACACGGGTCGGAGCGGGAACGATGATCTGAACATCGAGCTGGCACTCCGCGGTCTCAAGAAGTGCCTGCTCAACGAGGACGCGATGTTCTTCGACGACATCGCAGCAATCATTCGCCCCACCGAGTTCCCGTACAAGGTGGCGGTGGAAGAGCTACCACTCCTCGCGCAGATCCTCCGCGACGCCGACGTCGCCCAGGCATTTTCACAAGCTTGGATCCAGCAGGTCGTCTTCGGACTCTCCGGCGAGTGGGGCATGAACCCCATCGAGATCCTCAAGATGCAGAAGGCCTTCCTCGGCAACCTCGCCCCCGCCACTGAGTGGGGGCGCCAGATGTTCCCCAGGGAAGCGATCAACGCGAAGATCGCCGAAGCCGAAGAGCTCCTCGCGATGCTCTAGGGTGTCCGCGCAGTTCCTCGTTCACTCCAAGACACAGTCGATCCCGCCCCCGGCGCCACGCGCGTCGGGGGCTATTTCTTTCGTCCATTACTGCGGCTGCCGAGCACGCAGACGAAACGCGCATCGCGCTACGCGCGGACCATATAGGTTCGTATGAATTTCTGTATCGCACTCACGGTTTCCTCGCGAAGCTTCGGATTGCTCTCGGCGACCCACCTGGCAAAATTATAAAATTCCTGTTCGTCCACTTTAAGCCACCGTTTATTCTTTGAAAGAAACGCAAGAAGCGTCGTCACCGCAATGCGCTTATTGCCGTTCTGGAACGGATGATTCTTTATCATTAAATAAAACAACACCGCTCCTTTCTCAAAGACTCCTTTGTACACCTCCTTCCCGCCGTAGCGCTGGAACGGCGTTGCGACGCAACTTTCAAGTATGTGAGGGAACCGCGTCCCAAACGCGGGGATCGGCTCGTTGTAGTCCATTAACTTCTTCGCCAATTGGAACGCGATGTATTCAACCTCTGCGAGCGTAACCTTGCGCATGGGGGGATCTATTCTTTGCCAAGAAGCTCGAGGGTTTTCCCGTAATCCGCTATTGTTTTCCCCACTGCTTTCTCGATCAACGTTTTCTGGGTTTTACTAAGGAGAATGCCGAGCACCTCGCTCAACTCCGCTTTGGGTATCGCATACACGCGCCCCACTTTTTCGGCGCGTATCTGCCCGTTCTTTATTTTTTTAAAGACCGACACCCGGCTTATGCCCACCATTTTTGCCACCTCACGCACCGAGTAGGTCAGCTTGGAACGTTCAATTTTTTTATCCATAGATTTCATTATAACACCTTGTTAACCAAATCACACTTTCTGAAGATAGGTTAACAAACGCGGGGTGAGAGGTCAAGTGAGGGGAGGGAATAACTTGGTAGTGGGATGGGGGATGCAATCCCCTACTTCTTTCTCCCTTTCTTGCGGCTGCCGGGCGGACTCGCGTCGACTTAAAACTTACGACTATCTACTTACTACTCGCTACTTTTCTTTTTCTTCGTTCTTGTGAAGCCGTGCTTTGATAAGTTTTTTGATAAGCGCAACGGGGAGCGGTTTATTGAGCGGAAAACGAACGGTTGCTCGTGCAGTTCCATATCTTTTTAATTCCCTCTTGTGCTCCGCGATGACCGGAGGTGGAATATAGAGCCCAACGTGCGCCTTTGCGAACGCAAAATACGCAAGCCGCCCCTTATAGCCGTAGTAAGGCATGCCGTAACTTATGCGCTCCGTGGCCTTTGGCACAGTGGCTCTGATGATCCTCCGAAGTTCCGCGAGTTTCCCACGCGCCTCTTTCGGCGCGGTTTTAATGTAGCGAGCTACGGTCTTTTTGCGACTTCCGGGCCAGCAGATCGGACAAGGTCTCACGGTGTATCTATGTCCGCGGCTGCAGAGTTTTGGTTTCGACTTCGATATCTTTTTCATAATGGAAGGTAGAAATCATCCCGAGCGAGTCTGCGATGCGAGGGATTTCATTTGTTGTATTTCTCACGAAGATTTTTGCGGGGATAAAAAATAAAAAACGGCCGAAGGCCGATAACATTACAACACGCTCATATAGAAAAGACTAAAGTCGATATATCGACTTTAGTCTTTTCTATTACCGCTGTCAAGAGCGAGAACTGTATTATTATCAATGAAAATATAACTATCGAAGATGTTGCTGAGAATATTCGCCTTTGCATTAAGTATATTTTATCAAAAAACAAGAAAAAATCTAGCAGAAATAGAGAAAAATCTTATTGTGGATAACTATTGACTTTTAGCAAGCGCTTGCTACACTACTAATGTCTTTCGGTTAGCCATAACTGAAAGGGTTATACATCCAAGGGTCGCCCTCCTCGCGGAGGGCGACTTTTTATTTAGGATTTTTTTAATTCAGCCCTATGTTTTAATTCCTTCCCCCAAATATCCTCGATGCCTAAAACATCAGTGTACCCATCAGTACCCGTCCTCAATTCCTGCGACACATTATTTTTTGAAGAAAAGACAAAGACTTTTTTCCTGTGATTCCTCAAATACGTTACAAGCGCCAAAAAGTCTGAATCGCCCGTAAAGAAAACTGCCGTGTCATATTTGCTGGAGTGATGGAGGGCATCTATGGTTATCTCAACATCCATATTCCCCTTTTCTTCTATCGCCTCACCGTGTTCATTGACTATACTGATCCTTTTCAGCTCTTTTTTTATCACTTCGAATCCCAAGCCCTTTTTTAAGAAAGTAAAAAACTTATGTTTCTTATCTAAGCTATAAATTCTCGTTCCTTCCGCTGGATACGCTGTATAGTAAAAGGCTTTGACGGAAACTCCATTAAACTTTTCTTTGATGTGTTTTATTGTCTTGTCAAAATCCAAAAACCTACCCTTTGCCTTGAATGCTTCCCACAGATTAGCAGCGTCAATAAAAACATAAATTCTATTCTCCATTGTATCCTTCTACTTGTCCGAAGTCGGGACGACTGCCCCGAACTAACTAATTAATTTTGCCTACATTATACTCCTATTTTTTAGAAAAATCAAATCTTAGAAAAACCGAAATCCTTCCCGACTGGCTTTAGATTTTTACCGTCCACCATAGCAACGCCAAGATCAATTGCATTCATAAAGTCTACATATTTTTTATCACTTGGCTCACGAGATGGCACAAAAAGGCGGTACTGATCTTGAAAATTCATGTCGTTCTCTTTTTTGAATTTCCTAATTTCAAAATAATCATATTCATAAAGTTGAGCTATCCCCTTTCGCGCCTGAACACGGAAGTTTTTGTTCTCAGTACTTTTCACTTCAAAAAGGAAGGATCGCTCCCCGTTGTGTGCAAATAAATCAACAAATTCATTGGAAAGCGTCGCATAGCCCTTGCTTCTAAATATATCTATTAAGCTTTCGACGATCGAGTGGTGGACTCCTTCAGCCCTCGCAAGAATATCATTATCTCTCTGAACTAGAGAGTATGGCTTTGTGATGATTCGCTTATTTATTTCTTCCAAAAATCTTAACGAAGCGGCATGCCTAAGAGTTTCTGTTGCATTGTATACCTCAAGCAAGTCGGATGGTCGGTCTTCACTGATGACACCGCGCCGAGAATGGCCAGAATATAAGTATAGAGATCTTTTTTGAAATAAAATTTGCTTAGCCACATCAAAAGACACGCTCGAGAAACTGCCCATCTGCGGAAACCCTTTAATTTCAGATATGGGTATTCTATTTTTTAATAATTGATCGACAAGTCCTCGTGTCTTATCGTCATTTCGAGGCTCTGGCGATTCCCAACTAGACGGATCTGGTAGTTCGCCGAATAAATAGACTTCCGTTAATGGCACTAGCAGAGGCCACCGATTAGTATGATTTTTTACTTCATAATGCCATAACGGAGTATTTTTTACTGAGAAATTAAAACCAACAACACCAATCCCGATAATGCCAGAAGCTGCATTTTTAAAAGCTGAGGTTTGCGCTCCTGTACTATGAATAAAGAAAACATCCCCTGTTTGAATCTTTTCCCAGAGCGCTCTGTGCGTCTCCTCTAGTCCCCAGGTCATATACTTAAACCCTGTAAGCCAGTGCTCGGGCGGACCAGTAAATCGGAAGAACTGTTTTTTTGTTAACCCAGTAGAAAAATCCACTTTATAGCTTGTTATATTTCATATGTTTCCCCTTTGCCTTCTCGACTGGATATTTTATTGCGTTTTTCTGAAGTTTTTTCTCGATAGCCTCCTTAACATCAATGCCCAAATTATCCGCTAATTCAAGAACGTAGATGGTAACGTCTGCAAGCTCTTCTCCAATTTCGCTTTTATGCTCCTGCGCATATCGCTCAATTTCCTCTTTCGATTTCCACTGGAAATGCTCGAGTACCTCAGCGGCTTCAAGCACTAAAGACAACGCCATATCTTTATGGTTATGGAATTGCATCCAATCCCGCTCATCACGGAATTTTCTTATTTTTTTGGTAAGCTCGCGGATATCGCTCATGTCTCCTTTGCACCCTTATCATCCCGCTTTTACGAGCTTTTTTCAATCACGAGCCCCCACGCGAATTAGGAAGTAGACGGAGGCTCAAAAAAAGGAATTGCAACACAAAAACAAAACCCTCGCGCGGACGAAGCTCGGAAGCTCCGTCTACGCGAGGGTCGATTCGTGTGTGCACTTCAGCGCACAAGAAGAACCTGGTCGAGGTTACGCCGCCGCCCGCTTGCAGGCTCGGCAACTGCCTTCTCCACCCCTGCAGTGAGAAGTCGAGGCGAGTAGGAAGTCCTCCCTCTCGAACCACAGCGTCGGCATCTGACCGAAGAGGACGTTGTAAATCCTCTCCGTCTCGTCGGACGTCATGCTCGAGACGCTCTCCTTCGTGCACGGCTCGTGGTGGATCATCTCGCCGTTCACCCTGGCGCAGAACTCAGGATACTCCCGCGTGAAGAGGATGTGACGATGCCACACCTGATCCACGTGCTTGCTCGGCATCCCGAGCCCGGGCGTGACCCCACCGAGGTACTGCGCTCGGAAGGTGGGGTCTTCCGACACGATGGAGAGGGCGACGAACTTGCGGTACTCCTCCACCGCAGCACGGGCATCCTCGTCCGAGTACCCGTCCTTCCAGGTGAGCTGTTCCACGAGAAATCCGAGGTTCTCGACGAGAAGCCGATCCAGCTTCCCCTCAGTCGTGCCGTCCATCTTGATCCCGCGAAGAATGCTTGTCCACGGAATCGACGGAGTCCGTTCGGTTGCGGCTGCGGCCAATGCGGGCATACGCTCCTTTCCAGGCTACGCCTGAAGTTCTTATGTTGATGGGTTGATGGTTCTATTAGGCAATATACTATTGGGTTTTGGGATGTCAAATACTACCTCCCAGGCAAGCCGTATGTTCTTGAGAACAACCCTCTCGGAGCCCTTTATACCACTTCCGGAGTCAATCGCTCGTAGATCTCTTCCGTCAACTTTCTGAACAGTTCCCTCTTTTTCCAGAACGAATTGCTTTCGGACATCTCTTTATTCCGAATGCGCGTGAGTTCCAAAATGACTGCATATCGCGCGTGCCCCAAGTCCCCCGTGGATTGCCTATCAGCATCCTCCAGTCCTTGATAAATCTGCTTCAGGTAGCTGTATTTCACGGGAATGTTCAATTCTTGATTGATCTTGAGGCGAGACGAAAGATTCTTTGAAAGCGAGGTATTCAGTTCGATATGTTTAATAAAGTCGTGGATTGCCACATAAAAAGGATAACTCGCAGGGGTTTGCAGCACTTTGTTGAATTTTCTGCCCAAGTCAATTTTCACCTGTTCTTGCGTCTCCATTTGGTCATTTTACCACGAAAAATAGAAAATAGCGAGTAGTAAGCAGGGACATAGAAGACATGCCGAAAAAATGCCTCACGGACTACATTCCCGTCTGCCACGCTTTGATGCCTTCAGATGGATAAATGAACATCAATATGTTGAGCGTGAGATTGTCTCGAATGACGTACGCCGCGACGAGTTCCATCACGACCACAAGGGAGAGTGTCACCCACACCGGAAGTTTGCGCGCCAAAAAGAATCCGAGCGCCATCCAAAACACATCAAACACAGAATTCAAAATGCTGTCGCCCACATAGCCCAAAGACACCGTATTCGCGCGATAGTAGTCGATGATCCACGCGGAGTTTTCAATAATTTCCCAACCGACCTCCAAAAGCACCGCCCCAATGAATCGCACGCCAAGCGGCAATCCCCCGTTCTTGAAGAACCGGCGCGAAACCCACCACAAAAGCGCAAAGAACGCAAAACCGTGGATGATGTGAGAAAAGGTATACCAATCCGCGATGTGCTGGGAATTTTCTGCGCTCATCACGTCTTGTTGCCAGAACTTTACATCCCCACATTCGCAAATGGGCAAGCGCCCCATAAAAAACAAGATCGCGGCGAAGACCACGATGATACCCACGAACGTGAGAACGTACGCGCGAGTTGAAATGCGCTGATACCAGGGCATAGGGATATTATACCTCACTCTATTCACATATGCGCTTAGGATAAACAAAAAAGGGCGGGAGTTTCCTCCACGCCCTTCTCAACGTGTGCCACGTTTTACGTCGTGGCTGATCGGGAAGGATGGCTCAATGTGGCATGCACGAGTTCCGCCGCGCGCGCAACCACGCTTCCGGATCCTTTGCCCTGCACCTGGAGGCAACACCCCATGCGAAGACCCTCCTCCACGGTGATGTTCCCCAGGGAGAACGAGGCAAGTTGCGCCGGGATGATCTGCGCCGGGACCACGAGTTCGTACTCCTCCGCCATGCGAAGCACCGCGTCATCCACTCCGCCCATGTGAAGTGGCGCGTGAGATGCGGCACGCTCCTTGGGGAGCGGCATGCCGAAGTGTACTTCTGCCGCCGCGGTGTAGAGCGCGAGAAGCACCAACCTCCCGCGATCCTCGCGATCCCATCCATCCCTTATGACGATGTGATCCTCGCCGTAGACCGATAACCGCCATTTCCATTCACGGTTCATGTAGATATACCTCCAGTGGATGATACGTGATGCCAAGGTGCGTGTGCGTTGCACAAAATGCAGAGCGCCCGCTCGAGAGAGCGGGCGCTATTTATGTTCCAAGCATAGAGAACCTAAACACCACTCGCTCCTCGAAGAAAGGACGAGTGTCACCAGTTGTGCTGATTGGTTCTTGATAAATACATTGACTTTATCATACCATACCCGAGCGGATTAGTACGTCAATGTGCGCATGGGGAGATATTGACATCAACGATAATCCGTGATAATCTTTGCGCAGAATACAGGCACCGGTTATGTGCCGGCAAACACAGTTGACGTGAGTTGGGCTCGTCCTAACTTTTTCCATGGAGGAAGTCATGACAGGACTTTTGGATCAAAAGATTGCGAGAGAGGCAGCCGACCTCATCCGCCCGGTGATTCTGGGTATGATGGAGCGTGAGAAGGTGGAGCGCAAGACGCTCGCTCTCGTCGTCCTCAGCCCCCACGCGCGGTACGGCACCTTCATTAACGTCGAAGATGCCATCCTCCACGAGGAGATCATCGGGCAGCCCCGACAGACGTGGGAGACGGGGCGGACGTACGACGCGTACGCCCGCGGGAAGGCCGCCATCACGTGGCGGACGGGCATGACCTCCCGGGAGGTCATCGAGTCCCATCCCCACCTGCTTATCCAGGGAGACGCCAAGTACGCGGGAAGCGCGATCTATCGGGGAATCATCACCGCCGCGAGCGGCGTCGAGGACCACTACGACGAGATGTTCGCGGGGATGTACGCGGTGACGTGTCACGGGCTCGTCATGACGAAGATGAAAGCCATCAAGGCCGATCCGGCTATCGCGTTCATCGGGTAGGTGACGCCGTCACACTCTCGATTCACTCGAACCCCGTGCAGGGCAACTTGCACGGGCGTTTTTCTTTTATGTAGCCCCAACGGGAGTCGAACCCGTGTCTTGACGTTGAGAACGTCATGTCCTAACCACTAGACGATAGGGCCGTCTTGCAAACCTACGCAAGGGGCTTAACAGAATCTTTTTTGAGGAGCGCTTCGGGGAACACCCTGATTTCCCGCACCACCTTTTCCAAACGCATCGCGCGTGAGCCTTTCACCAAGACCACGTCTCCTTTTTTCATTAGATTCTGCACGGATACGTGCGCTTCTTCGGCAAGATCAAAACTCAAGATATTCTTGCGCGGGAATCCCTTTTGGCGCGCACCTTCGGCGATGAATTTTGCATGGGGCCCCACGGTCACAAGATAATCCAGTGTTCCCGCCGCAAGCTCTCCAAGATATTGGTGCGCATCCATGCTGTAGGAACCAAGTTCCCGCATATCGCCCAAAACCCCGATGCGCCGTTTTGCCGGAAGGTCATGCAAAGTATCAAGTGCTGCGTGCATGGAAAGCGGGCTTGCGTTGTAGCTGTCGTCGATCACGTAGGTACCCTCTTTCACTCCCCGCAAGAGTTCCATCCGCCCCTGCGGTGCACGATAGCGCTCTAATGCCTCGGAAATCTTAACGAGATTCATTCCGAAAATCAAACCAATCGCGGTGGCGGCGGAGGCGGCATAGCACTGTGTTTTTCCGAACACGTTCTCTATCCGCACCGGGACGGTGCTGCCGATGTAGGACAGTTTGAACGCGATGCCCGCAGGCGCACCGTTTTCCGCACGAATGTCATAATTTGCAACTTTGACTTCTGCACTTTTCCCGAACCCAAAGGTCATCACGTGTGCTCGTGTACGATTTTTGAGTCCCATCACGATCGCATCGTCGTTATTCAAAACCGCAAAACCTGCGGTCGGCAGATATTCTATGAGCTTTGCCTTTTCTTTTGCCACTGCATCGGGATTTGCGAAGAATTCCACATGTACGGGAACTTCGCCGATCGCGGTTATGACCGCAATGTTAGGCCGCGCGATGCCCAAAAGGTAACGCATGTCCCCGGGGCGATCCACCCCGTATTCCAAAACCAAGATCTCTGGATAATGGGGGTCACGCACGAGGAGGCGCCGCACCGCATGAATAACTACCCCTGGCCAGAAAAAAAGGCCACGTATCCGCTCCCAGGGTCCTAGGATAGTGAGTGGGAGACCAAGTTCGTTATTAAAATTACCGGCAGACGCCCGCACGCGCCGCTCTCCTGCCAGCACGGCCTTGATGGCCATTTTGGTGGAAGTTTTTCCGGCACTGCCCGTCACACCAATAATACCCGGACGATATTTCCAAATGGTCAGACGCGCAAGGTGTCTTAAGATAAATTTCACGATGGGAAGAAAAAAAGATCTCATAGTACAAGGGTTAGAGCCGATCTGGCGGCACAGTGTAATAATTCAAAATGAATTGCGCGAGGTCGCGGAATGCGGG
>Ga0247727_10009512_pt1 | contig 17582 bp, 8 predicted proteins | sample WisWelCaveWW1625_FD_202498 | JGI IMG/M metagenome (GOLD analysis project Ga0247727, IMG submission 202498) | Biofilm microbial communities from Wishing Well Cave, Virginia, United States - WW16-25 | ecosystem: Environmental > Aquatic > Deep subsurface > Groundwater > Cave microbial mat | place...
ATCAGGAGCGCATCGCCAATGAAGGTTTTCTACGCACTGCCGCGGAGCGCCGCTCGATTTTAGAGCTAGCCAAGCTCGTTGGCTACAAATTGCGTCCCGGAGTTGCGGCCACGGTTTATCTCGCTTTCGAGCTGGAAAAAGACCACAGCGTCGTCATTCCCAAAGGCGTGCGCTCGCAAAGCATTCCTGGGCCGAATGAGATGCCGCAGGCGTTTGAAACCTCTTACCCCTTGGAGGCGCGCTTCGAGTGGAATGCGCTGAAGCCGAGATTGACAAGGCCGCAAGGGATAACTCCGAACAATGCTAGATTCATTTCGACGTTTTACTTCAAAGGCATTTCCACCAACCTGAAGGCCAATGATCTTTTGTTGTTAGTCTTTAAAAAAGATGAAGAAATCGATCCTCTCATTGAAGCTGTGGAAATTCAGCCTGTCGAGCACCTCGTTGAGGCCGTGGAAATTCAACCCGAAAAAGATCGCACCAAAGTGGCGGTGCAATTGACCTTTGCTCAATTCGCCGCTGCGCTGGTGCAAATGTCGGAAGATTTGAAAATGGGAGATGGCACGGTCGATGAAATTCTCGAGAATCTGAAGGTCTCTTCCTCCTCGCGCTCGACCGACTCCTACGCGCAATTGGCGGATTTCATCAAACAGGCCATCGCCGAGTTGGCTTCATACTTGGCTAGTCTCACCTCGCCTGCCGAGGATGAGTTGAAAATCGCCGTCAGCGAGATCATAACTGCCTTGAGTGAGATTCTGCTGCGCATGCCCGCCGTCAGCAGGTCCAATTCAATCACGGAATCGGCTTTTGACAAACTGGGCGATTTGATCAAGCAGCTTTTGCTCCAACCCTCTTTACAGCCCATCAATTCTCTGCGGCGATCCATCGGCGTCGGCCAATCGTTTGGGAGCCAGTCGGATATCGGCGTGCAGTTGTTGTTGGCGCAGCGGCCGGGATTAAAAGAGGTGTTGTATGAGGCTTGGCGCAATGTTGTGGTGACTCCCCCCTCGCCGCTTCAAAGCATTGAAGCGCTGCGCGTCAAAGCCGCGCCTTTCGGGCACAATGCGCCCAAAAGGATCAACCAAAATGCCGATGGTAAAATTGTATCCTATGACGAATGGCCGTTAGCCAACATAGATGGAAGTGTGACGAGAAATAAGCTGTCATTGGACGCCACTTATAGTGAAATCAAACCGGGAAGCCGGGTGATTGTCGCCCATAGCAACGGCGACCGGAAATTTCTCCTGGTTCGGTCGGTTCACACCATCTCCAGAGTGCACTATGGTATTTCGGCAAAAGTCACGCAACTAATCTTTGATGAAGATTGGATAGATGATCGCTGGATCGAACCGATAGAAAGCGAGGATGCCGATAGCGGAGATATAACGCCAAGAGCAGGCACAAAATCAATCTCGGTTCTGCGCAAGATCACAATATTCGCCCAATCCGAGCCTCTTGATCTCACCGACGAGCCGATCGCAGACGACGTCATAGGCGACCGCATCGAGCTCGACGGCCTCTTTGACGGCCTCAAACCCGGCCGTTGGCTGGTGGTCTCCGGCGAGCGCACCGATGTCAATCTCGATACTACAGAGTCTGATAAAGTGAAATCGAGCGAGCTCGTTATGCTGACGGCGGTAACGCAGGGGCCGCATCAGCTCAAGCTCGATGACGGCACGACTCTCGATTTGCCCGGCGATACGCCGCACACCACGATCTATCTTGCCAATAGCCTCGCTTACAAATACCAGCGCGAAACCGTTGCCCTCAACGCCAACGTAGCGCATGCCACGCACGGCGAAACGCGCAACCAGGTTCTCGGCAGCGGCGACGGTAGCAAGGCTTTTCAGCAATTCAAGTTGAGCTTCTCGCCGCTGACTTACGTAACCGCAGTCACTCCTACGGGCCTCGAGAGCACGCTCGAAGTGCGGATCAACGACGTGCTCTGGCGCGAGTCCGATCATCTTTCGGATTTGGGCCCGAGCGATCGGCGTTATCTCACCCGGCTCGACGTGAGCTCGCCGACACGGCGCGACAATGAGGGCAACACCTTCGTTGTGTTTGGCAACGGCGAACGCGGCGCGAGATTGCCAACCGGAATCGAAAACGTCAAAGCGGCTTATCGCAGCGGCATCGGCAAAGCCGGCAACGTGGTTGCGGAGCAAATCAGCATGTTGGCAACCCGGCCGCTCGGCCTCAAAGGCGTGCTCAATCCACAGCCGGCAACCGGCGGCGCGGACGCGGAAGACGCAAACGCCGGCCGCGGAAACGTCACGGTGGCTTTGAAAACTCTTGGCCGCGCCGTTTCCGTGCAGGATTACGCGGATTTTGCCCGGGCCTTTGCCGGCATTGGCAAAGCGAGCGCCGTTCGTTTTTCGGATGGCCGGCGGGAGTTGGTACACTTGACCATCGCAGGCGATCAAGACATTCCCCTCGCGCCCAACTCCGATCTCTATCGCAATCTGCGGCAAGCGCTGTATCGCTTCGGCGATCCGCACCAAACACTTCAAATCGACCGGCGCGAGCTGCTGCTGCTCATCATGAGCGCACGGGTGCGGCTCCTGCCGGAATATCTTTGGGAAACCGTCGAGCCGCGGATTCGCAACGCCTTGCTGACAACGTTCAGCTTTGACAATCGCGAGCTCGGGCAGGATGCCCTGCGCAGTGAAGCCCTCAGCATCGTGCAGCAGACGCCCGGAGTGGATTTTGTCGACGTCGATATCTTCAACACCGTGGGCGAAGATCTGGCGGAACGGGCGGATTTGGCAAATCTCGCCGCGACGTTGACACAGCAAGAAGCGACGGAGCCCAAACAACGGATCAGCGCGAATCGCGCGCGCGTGGACGAGGCCAATCAAATCCGGCCGGCGCAGCTCGTTGTTTTCAGCCCGGAGGTGCCGGATTCTCTACTTCTCAAGGAGCTTAACGGATGACGGATACCAAAGATCGCCTGTTCGATTTGCTGCCCGTGGTTCATCGCCGCCGCGACGCGGAAAAAGGCTGGCCCTTGCGCGCGCTGCTGCAAGTGATCGCCGAGCAGATTGGCGTCGTGGAAAAAGATATCGCCCGACTCTACGAGAATTGGTTCATTGAAACCTGTGAGGATTGGGTCGTTCCTTATATCGGCGATCTCGTTGGCTTCGAGCCGGTTTATGAGGCCGGGCAACCGGGCGAGTTTGGCGCCGGCGCAAGCGTGCAGCGCAACAAGATTCTCGTTCCCCGCCGGGAAGTGGCCAACACCTTGCGCAGTCGCAGGCGCAAAGGCACCCTCGCACTGCTCGAGCTGCTAGCCAAAGACGTGGCCGATTGGCCGGCCCGCGCCGTGGAATTTTACACTTTGTTGAGCGTGACACAGGCGCTGAATTACCTCCACCTCGATCGTGGCCGCACCGTGGATTTGCGCCGCAGCGAGGCGCTTGATCGCATCGACGGACCATTCGATGAGACCGCGCACACCGTCGAAGTCCGGCGCGTCAACTCCGCTCGCACTCCCGGCCGATACAACATTCCCAGCGTCGGCCTGTTCGTGTGGCGCTTGCGCTCTTATTCCGTCACTCACGCGCAAGCCTATCGCGTGGAGCAGGAAAGCCCGGACGCCTTCACCTTCAGCAGCTTGAGCAACGATCTGCCTTTGTTCGTCCGGCCGGCCGCGGAAGATGATCCCACCCGCATCGCGGGCGAATTTAATCTGCCGGTTCCGCTCACGCGCCGGGTTTTGGCGGCGCACCTTTCCGCTTTTTATGGCGAGAACAAAAGCTTGCAGCTTTGGCTGGACACGCCTCCCAGCCGGCCGGTAGCGCCGGATAAAATCGTAGTGAGTGATTTGGAAGGCTGGCGCTATGAGCCTGCTCTCGGAACCGTCGCGGTCGATCCCGAGCGCGGCCGGATTCTCTTTGCGCCCGGCGAAGCGCCGCAAACCGAGGTTTGGGTTTCTTATCACTATGGCTTTCCCGGCGATTTCGGCGGCGGAGAATATCCCCGGCCCCTCTCGCAAATCAGCGTGCAAGCTCTCGGCGCCATGCGCATGGCGGTGAAGGATATCAGAAACCCGCAAGCTTTGCTGACCAAGCTCAAGACCCCGCCGGATTTGACCTCGCAATATGCGCGGAGCCGATTGTCTGATGAGATGCACGACGCGCTCGAGCTATATGATGATTCATTTCCTCCCGAAGAAGCACTGATCAATGTGTTAGTGCACGAGCTCAATCAAGTGCTGCAATTGGACGATTTTTACGACGCAACGATTTTCGCCGACGTGAGCCTGACCGAGGAGATGCGCGCGTTGATCCGGCAAAATCCGGCGGGCGCTGAACTAGCCCGACTCAATCGGCTGCTCTTGGAACTAACTTTTCCCGAGGACCTTTTCGAAAGCTTTATCATGTATCGGGTCGGGCTGGGAGAAGAGCATCAAAATTTCAGTTCTGCTTATGCCGCTTGGCTGGCGGACAAGCCTCGCAACGCCGTCATTGAGATCACCGACAACCGCGAATATGCCGAGAAAATCACCATCGAGCTGGAGGAGGATCAAAGCTTGCAGGTGCGCGCCGCCAATCGCAGACGGCCGGTGATCCGGCTGCTCGATTGGGGCGGCGGCCGTCTCGATGCCTTTCGAGTGATCGTAGCCTCAGGCAGCCGCTTCACCCTCGACGGTTTGCTCGTGAGCGGCCGCGGGGTGCAGATTGAAAAAAAGGATACGCCGCTTATGGGTGAGCGCACGCAAACCCGGCGAGCAGCCTGCGAATTGCCCGAAGTAACGATCCGGCACACGACGCTCGTGCCGGGATGGTCGCTCGATCAACATTGCGACCCGCAGCGGCCCTCGGAAGCGAGCGTGTATTTGTTCAACGCCCCCGCCCGGGTCACGATCGCGCACAGCATCATCGGCGCTATTCGGGTGCAACAAGATGAAGTGGAAACCGATCCGAGCGTGATCAGCATTTATGATAGCATCGTCGACGCCACCGATCCCGAGGAGGAGGCGATCAGCGCGCCCGGCAAGCGCCATGCGCACGCGGTTCTCATCATCCTGCGCAGCACCGTGAGTGGTACGATTCAGGCGCATGCCATTGACCTGGCCGAAAACAGCATTCTGTACGGCTGCACACGCGTGGCGCGCCGGCAGCGAGGCTGCATTCGCTTCAGCTATGTCGCGCCCGATTCGCGCACGCCGCGGCGTTACAATTCCCAGCCGGATTTGGCGCGCAAAAACGTTCAAGACTTGTTTGATGAAGGCGAGATTCCGACCGAGGAAGAAAAGCGGCGCCGGCAAGAGCATGAAGAGAAACGCGTGCGCCCCCAGTTCAACAGCGTGCGCAACGGCGAGCCGGCATATTTCCAATTGGCTCATGCCACCGCATTGGAGATCAAGCGAGGGGCCGAGGACGAATCGGAGATGGGCGTTTATCATGACTTGTTTCAGCCGCAGCGTGAGGCAAACCTGCGCCTCCGTCTCGACGAATATACGCCTGCCGGCATGAACGCGGGCATTATCTTCGCAAGTTAGAATCTAAAGAGTCAATTCAGTGCAAAAAAAGCAAAGATTTTTCCCAACGGATAGAACCCAACGGATTTTTTAATCAGTTGGGTTCTTCTATCCGGGAAAAATCCTTTTAGGTTGCGGCTTATCCGCCGTGAGAGGAAATTATGAAAGGCGATTTTACCCGAGACACATTCGATCCGCACCAGCATTTCATCCGCGTGCTGATGCAGCAGGGCCGGGTCCAACTCGACGCCGATTGGAACGAGCAGGCCGCGATACTTCTGCACTATTTACAGAGCCTCGCCCGGGACCTGATCGGGCCTTTTGGCGGGCCCGGGGACGGCTTCAAGATCGAGCAACTTCTTGACAATACCGGGACAGTCATCAACAATGATTTCGCCGTCTCTGCCGGCAACTACTACGTTGATGGAATTCTTTGTGAGAACGAACGAGACCTGGCTTATACCGGCCAGCCGGATTATCCTTTGTTGGAGAATCCCGAACTAGGCGGCATCTATCTCGTGTATCTCGACGTCTGGGAGCGCCATGTCACCTGGGTCGAATATCCGAACATGCGTGAAATCGCGCTGGGCGGCCCGGATACGGCGACGCGAGCAAAGATCGTGTGGCAGGTGAAGGTCACGAACGAGCCTCCTACGGGCAGAACTTTAGACTGCACTGACGCCAAAGATCATTGGCAAGATTGGATTGACAAATGGCAGCCGCCAAACCGCGGCCGGCTCAAAGCGAGAGCCAAGAAGCCTGCGACAGGAGCAACCGATCCCTGCGCGATTTCGCCGGAGTTCCAATTTCGCGGCCCGGAAAACCAACTCTATCGAGTAGAAATTCACACAGAGGGCAACGCCGGCACGGCCACGTTTAAATGGTCGCGCGACAACGGCGCAGTGATTTTTCCGATTCGCAAGCTCGCCGGTGGAATCGTAACGTTGTACAACCTCGGCCCGGATGATCGCCGCGGATTGCAGCCCGGCCAGTGGGTTGAAATCATGGACGATGACAGGGCCAAAAGAGGCGAGGCGCTTTATCTGCTCCAAATCGCAGACATTGACCGGGTCGAAAAAATCGTCGCCTTGTCTAATCCTGACAATCTCGATTTGCCGCAGTATGACGAGGATACCACCGCGATGGATGAGTCTCAGCACCCTCTGCTGCGGCGCTGGGATACACAACCGGGCGCGGAAAGTGCGGAGATCGTCATTGAAGAAGGCACGACGGATGATGACTGGATTGATCTGGAAGACGGCGTTCAAATCCAATTTCGGCCTGCTCCCGTGGGCGAAGCCGCACAGCAATACGGAACCGGCGACTACTGGCTCATTCCGGCGCGCATCGCAACCGGCGACGTGCTGTGGCCGAAAGCAAGAGATGAGAATGACGAGCTTGTGCCAGCAGCAAAACCGCCGCACGGCATCACGCATCACTTTGCGCCGTTAGCCATCATTACTGTTACCGCCGGCGCAGTGGCCGTGGATTCAGACTGCCGGTGCATGAGCAAGCTGGCTTGCGCGGCCCCGGCGGCAGGAACCTCCTTAAGCGCCACAGCAGCCGCGCTCAACCTTAAAGCCGAAGCCAAGCCGCTAGCCGCATCGAAAAAAAAGACGACCACGGCATTTGAAAAGAAGGCCAAGAAATAAAACAGAATAGTTTTGCCCGAAATCGTTTTGCCGTTTAATTTGATTGCTGCTCGTTGTGTTATTGGAGATCGCGTTGCATGGCTTTTGCGCCCAAACAAAAAATTGCTCTGCCGGTCGCCAGCCACAAACCCAAACCGGTTTTTGGCTCTAGCCGTTCGAGTTTGTTGAGTCAGAACGCTAGAACGTTGGCTGACTTCTTCACGCCCTTCATCCAGCCCAAGCTCACCGTGAACGCGCCGGGCGATAAGTATGAGCAGGAAGCGGATCGCGTGGCGGAAGCAGTCATTTGCTCCAATGCCGGTCTATCGCGAGTTCCGTCTCCAACGGGAGTGCAAACGGTTGGCGGCAACAATGGTCACACTTTTTCTAAAACCGCAGTTGCTTTTCCAACTCCTTGTTTGGGTCACGACTTCGGCAAGATCAGTGTCTTCGCGCCGCGTCCGCGGATTCAAACCAAACTGACTGTGAATGAGCCCGGCGATAAGTACGAGCAAGAAGCGGATCGCGTGGCGGAAGAGGTGATGCGTTCTTCAAGTTTGTTTGGCGGAGGAATTTCTGCGGGTGGCCCTCCGAATGTGCAGAAGAAATGCGCGGCGTGTGAAAGTGGGGGCGGGCTTTGTCCGCAATGTGCGGAAGAAGAAGAAAAGAAACTGCAACGCAAGCCGATTTCGTCCGCGATTACGCCGCTAGCACAGCGCGAGAACGCGGGCACGGAGGAAGAAAAATCAATTCAAACAAAAGGCTTTTCCGGCCGCGTTTCACAACTGACTTCCAATCTTACTGGCCGCATTCAAACGTTGCTCGGTCGCAGCGGGCAACCTTTGCCAAAATCCGAGCGCGCTTTTTTTGAGCCGAGGTTTGGGCATGATTTCAGTAAAGTGAGAATCTTCCCGGATGCACAAGCCGCTCATCTTGCGCGCGAGGTGAATGCCCGCGCTTTTACATTGGGTCCAAATATCGTATTCGGCCGTGGAGAATACGCGCCTGAAACGGATACCGGCCGCAGGTTGATGGCGCATGAGCTGACGCATGTGGTGCAGCAAGGGGATAGAAGACCATTGAATGACAATATAATTATGCGAGTTGATGTTAGGCCGAGACCATGTACACCAAGAGAGCAAACGATGCTCGATAACCATTTGCAACACGCTAGAAATTGGGTCCAAAACACGAATTCAAGACTTCAGGGTTATAGGAATGCAATGAATGAAGAGCCTGATCCACGTTTGAATAGAATTTTGAGAAGAGCTTTGAGAGTTAATTTTCATGTTGACATAAATGATCCAAGTCATCAGAATCATATTCAGCACATCCTGGATAAATTTGGCATCTTGGATATTGCCATTGGCGGGTCTCAGAGTTATCAGTGTGATACCTCCCGCGATCAGCCTGAACTTTTTGCTATAGCCTCTCAAACTGACGAAGATCAAACCTCGCAAGGAGCCCTTTTGAATTTGGGATTTGGCGGACGAATTCTAATAAGGCCCGGCTGGTTTCGTTGCCGCGATTTCTTCTCGCGAGTTACTACCCTCATTCATGAACGCGCTCATGTTGTACTGAATTTTGCACCTGATTATGCTTACGAATGCCAGAGCGCTTATCGCAATTTGTCCATCGAAAATGCCATAAATAACGCGGAATCTTATGCTGTCGCTGCACGCCAGATATATCACAATGGGGACCACTGGCCATGTACACACAATTGGCTTACATGTAGTGAATTGGGAGATTTTCTTCCCTCTTCAACGACAGAAGTACCTGCATGAATAAAAACTCGTCGAACATTGTCCAAAAAACTGACAGTCACTGGCTTCTAAACATTCTCACAGGCATGAGCTTTTAATGTCATCATTGCACCTTGCAACTACAAATGCGACAAAGAGAACAGAACTGATTGTTATCTAGATCCAAAGTATCGGAGCAACCCTTGAAATCTGACCTCACCCGCGCGACCTTCAAGCGCGAAAAACATTACAGCGGCGTGCGCATGCAGCAGGGCCGCGTGCAGCTCGATGCCGATTGGAATGAGCAGGTGGATATTGCCGCCAATCGTATCGAGACCGAGGCCAGAGATGTGGTCGGCCCCTGCGGCGCGCCCAATGACAACGCTGGCTTCGAGGTGAAAGCCGATGACGGCGATCTCCTTATCGGCTATGGCCGAATCTATGTCGACGGTGTGCTGTGCGAAAACGAAAGCGACGACGAACATCTCGAGGGCCTGCCTTTTACCGCCCAGCCTGATTGCCCGGAAGCGACTCTGCCCGCAGATGCCGGCGACTATCTAGCATACTTAGATGTTTGGCAACGGCATATCACGGTCATCGAAGATCCGAGCTTGCGCGAAGAGGCGTTGGGAAATGTTGACACCACCACTCGCACCAAAACTGTCTGGCAAGTCAAGCTGCTTCCGATAGAAACTTCTTTGGAAGATGAGCCTTGCAGCCAACAGTTTCCCGAATGGGATGAGCTCGTTGATGGCCGTCTCGCTCGCCTCGCGGCCCGGGTTGAGCCAACGGCGCCATCAGATGATCCTTGCGCGGTCTCGCTGCAAGGCGGCGCCCGTGTCAGGGCCAATCAATTGTACCGCGTTGAAATTCACACGCCCGGTCCGGTGGGAATCTCAACATTCAAGTGGTCGCGCGATAACGGCAGCGTCGTTGGCGCCGTCGAAAGCTTCGATCCCATAACCAACACCATCGGCTTGCCCGAGCCTAGCCGCGACGATCTGCTCGCTTTTGCGCCCGGGAACTGGGTGGAAATTACGGACGAAGTTTTCGAGCTCAAAGACGGCGCGGGCGTGTTGGTGCAATTGACGACTCCTTCCGCCGGCACGACCCTCACTTACGATCCGGCAACCGCGACCGGCCCCATTCCCGTGGAGAGAATGGATACGCCCGAGGACAGAGATAAATACAAGCCCAAAGTCCGGCGCTGGGATCAACGCGAGGCTGCCGAGATCACGACTTCGTCTGCTTGGATCGAGCTTGAGGACGACATTCAAATACGGTTTGGAGAAGTCGGGGACGAATACAAGATCGGCGATTATTGGCTCATTCCGGCGCGCGCCATTAGCGGCAAAATCGAATGGCCGGTTAATCGCAATGATGAGCCTAAGCTTCAGGAACGGTTCGGCATTCGCCACCATTATTGCCGTTTGGCGGCGCTGCATTTGAGCGACGACGGCGCGTGGGAGCTGATCGAAGATTGCCGCAATTTTTTTTCGCCCTTAACGGAGTGTTGCGACTGCTTCGATCACGATCATCTGCGCGCCGATGGCGTTGTCCGAACCGATGATGGCAAGTTAGGATTTGTGGTCACGCCCCATGCTAGAAGTGCGGAAGAGCCCCTCAAGATCAGGTACACGGCCGGCATTGCTTACGTGGCCGGCTGCCATTTTAAAATTGCCGGCGGTGAAATAAGCGAGCCTGAGCTTGATCCTAGCACCACGTATCAAACGCTGTTCGTCAATGACCGAGGCGAAGTGCGGCTCGTGGTCAAAGGCGATCTGCCGGAAAAATACGCCGCGCTTGCGATCATCTCCACTTATGACGGCGAAATCAAACGGGTCATTGACGCCCGTTTTGATTTGACGCATCTCGATGAAAAAGTCGAGAAAAATTTTCAGCGCACGGCCACGGCCCGCGCCGACCGCCGGCAATTTGTGCCGCTGTTGGCTTATTCGATCAAAGGGCTGCACTATCGCGACGGTCGCAATAGAAACTTCGAAATTGGAACGTCGTCCTTTGTGCCCTTTGGCCTGGCCTCTGATGGGGAAAACATTTGGGTCGCCAATTTATCAGGCAATACCATTGGGAAAATCTCGCGTGAGGCAATGGATGTGAGCGAGGTTGAATTCATTCCTATAACAGATATTGCCGGCACGGCAAGCTGGGCAATCGCGTACGACGGGTGCTGCCTCTGGTTCACTATTTTTACTCATGATCTCGTCGTGCGTTTCAATCCGAGCACTGGCGAAATCCGCAATATTCAGGTCGGGCCGGAGCCCAGAGGCATTGCATTTGATGGCGACTTTGTTTGGGTTTGCAGTCTTGACGGTCGAAGTGTTAGCGTAATTGACGTTGAGACTTGCCAAGTCGTGCGGACGATTGCTCTGTTTGATCATAGCGGGGCGCCTGCGAGCCCGGACAGCATTGCCTTTGACGGCAGCCATATCTGGATCGCAGCAGCGTCGAATCTACTCTTCAAAATTGAGAAACCTTGGGGCGATCCGGTTTTGGTGACAAATCAATTGACGTATAGCCGAGGGTATCTCGCCTTTGACGGCGCTCATATTTGGGTCTCTTCACGAAACAGCCCTTTGGTGAAAATAGAAATAACCACCCATGCGCCCGAAACGGTTCTCAGCGATATTGCCTCGACCCATGCCCTTGCTTTTGACGGAGCTTATCTCTGGGCAATGCGGCGTCCAACAGCGCTTTATAAGATCGATGTACACACCAACCAACTCTTAGGAGAGATTGCCTTATCGGGCGCTACAACTGCCGCCCTGTTTGACGGCGCTCATTTATGGATCAGCTCGATTGAAGGCCTTCGAAAACAGCTTGTCTAAATTTTGAGGAAAAATCATGGACGTCAAATTTAACCAAGATACCGGCCGAATTTTGTCCTGCACAATTGAGGGGAAAATCGAGAGAGCAGAAGATGTGTTGACCATCAATGACGCGGCGCTGCCAAAAGATTTTGTGGCAATGTTTCCTCTGGGCAAATATTTGGTCAAAAAGGGCGCGATCGTCGAAAGCAAAAAATTCGTCATGCCGAAAATTCGGCCGCGCGATTTGGCTGATGAAATCTGATTTTCTCGTTCCGCGGCGATTTTTTAAGGAGGAAAAATGGTACGCTTACACAAACCACCCCAAGCCTTTTTATGGCTACTTGTGCTTTGCAGCGCCTTTGCCTGCAATTCGAAGAAGAGCGAAGAGGAAACCGCGCGCACGCTCGCGGCAAGAGCGGCAGCCGCCGCAAGCTTTGACACGCTGCGATATGATGACGGAGAGTTGAACCATCCTGTTTTTCGCGTGACGCCAAATGATACGCTCGGCGTTTGGTTCACGCCTTCACGCACTCAGGCTTGCTCGCTGGTTGCGGTGCAATATCTTTTCGGAGGCGTTGCCGGCGGGTTAACCGGTACTGCCCAAGGTTTTATTAAACGAGCAGCTCGATATCCAAACGGCGGCGCGCCGCTCAACCAACTGGGCTCTACCATCGCCACGTTCGCGCTTACGCCACAACCCATTGGACAGACGACGACCGCGTCATTAACTAGGCCTCTGGCTGTAAATGATAGTGTGGATCTTTTTATAGGCTGGGTCTCGAGTCTTCTTGACACCGCGACTTTTCCAATTGGGCTTATGGACAGCATTGCTAATTTCAGCCCGCCGCGAAGTTATCGCCGGTCCGCAACCGATGACTCCCTCGTGGCTTTGTCAGGTGATCTCGGCGTGCGCGCGGTATTCAAATGCCGGAGTTCGCGGACGGATACCGGCAACCTCACCATCGAGCTGCGCTGGGACAAAAAGAGCACGGATCTCGATCTGTATTTGACTCGCCCTGCTGCCTCCGATACGATTTACTGGCGCAAGCGCACCAACTCAAGCGGCGGCAAACTCGATGTCGACGACAACGACGGCTATGGCCCGGAGAAAATCGTGCAACCGTTCGACGTGGCCGCTTGGGATTCGGCCTCGGCGGACACTGTCGCGCGAGTAGGTGTGTATTATTACGGCCCGGCCACGGGTAAGCCAACAAAAACCTCCGTGCTCTTTTATCTGAACAAAACTCACTTTCGGACCCTCGGGCCGTGTATACTCAGGTCGAGATCTTGGTGGAACGTGGCAGAGATCAATTTGAAAACCCTCGCCCTCATGGCGGACTCCACTTGCGACACGTTAGCGACTCCGATGCTCTCGCGCCGGCGCAAGCGCTGAAATGCGGATATGCCCCACTCAAGAGCTGAAATGATGCAGTAAAGGGCATTGCCAAACTCGCCGCCAATGATCAGCGGCTTGCCGATCGATTGAATCGTGCGGCCAAGCTTGATATCATCCTTGCCAATGCCCTCTAATTGCGTGGCGCGGGATAACTTGACGAACAACGGACCGATTTGCAGGCCGCGTTTCTCCGTATTGATAGCAACGATTTTCCCTTCGATGCGTCCGCTCGCGGGATCGTTCTTCGCATCCCGCTGCTGCAGGCGCGTCACTTCGAGATATTTGCCGTTCCATTAGCCCGTGACTTTGAAGCGCTGGCCGACGTATTGGTTGGCTGATAACCATGAAGTGTTGGTCAGCAAAGCCCTCATGCCCAGCAGGCTAAAAATGATTCTTGTTTGCTTCAACATAAACATAATCCTTTTGTGTCTCTTGACTTTTTCGTGCTTGCTTCCGAAAGAAAACTTGCTCGCTTGATACACGATCGTCAGTACAATTGTCTTTTTATGTGGTTTTGATTGGGCTTTTGCATGAATGAACAAGGCTATTTCATTTTTATAGGTGGAATAACATGACCTCGACTTCACCGGCACACGCAGTGACTTTGAACTTGCCTGGGCCGTTATATCAGCAAGCGCAACACATGGCTCAGAAACTACGCCGCTCTGTGGAATGAGCAAGCCGTCAACTTGATCGGTGATCAGCTCCGGGATGCCGGAAATATTGGTTGAAATGACGGGCAGGCCCATGGCCTCGGCGAGAACATTGGGAATGCTGTCGCGGTCGCCGTCTTTTGCGATTTGGCCGGGCAATGCGAAGAGCCGCGCGCGGCGATAAATCTCGCGCAAGCCGAGGTGCGTTGCCGGATCGTGCAACGTCACAGTATTCTCAAGCCGAAGCTCTTTTCAATCCGCTTACAAAAGTCTTTTTGGTTGCGACTCATCCGCGTTGTGCGTTTAGCTTTTCAAACTCGGAATCATCCCGCCGCGGCGGACTAAAAGTTTTTGGCAGAATAATTTTCGGCGACACTCGAGGGCTTCGGTGAATTTCGGCGGAAGAACTTTGCCGCGAATTGCGCTGAGTTGTTTTGCACGTGAAATGAGTAATCGCAACCGAACTCCCTCCGGGTGTCTTCGCACACGCTCAATCACTGCTCCCCCGGCCATGCCGGCGTGCGCCCGCCGTAAGTAATCACCAGCAGAATGTCGTTGATCTTCCCGTCTTTGAACCGGCCTTGGATCTTTTCGGAATCTTGCAACGCCAGTTCCCATTCGCCCGCGGGCGAGTAGCGGTTTATTTCTCCCCACGTTGAAGCGTTCGTGCCGCGCGTGCTGACCACGCCATCAATCGTAGTCGCAGGGCCGCCGACGCTGGTCTCGCCTTTGGGAGTGAGGTGGAAATCATCGATCTCGATTTCATCGGGACGCTGCCCTTCATCTTCCGTCCGGCTGAAGAACAACAAGACGTGCTCGATTTTCAATCCGTCGAGATTCGGCGGGAAATCCTCGCGGTCGATCCGGAATTTAACTTTCATCGGCGTAGCGCTTTGCTCGGGATTGTGCAAATCGTACCACGCGTCCGAGAACTCGCCGCGAAAACTGAAGGAGCGCTCGCCGCTGAGTTTGGCCGGGAGTTTTTTGATCACGATCTGGCGATAGTCAAAGCTATGGAGCGCAGTGTACTCGATGGTGACGAGCACGTCGGCGATGGTGCGAAAGTCGAATTGGTTGGCGGCTTTCGGCATCTCGAATTGCCAGAAGGTATCGACTCCCATGGACTCGAACGGCAGCAGCATCTCGGCCTGAGGATCAAGCTCGAAGACACCCGTGGCGCCCACTGGCGAAGTGAACGCGATAAGCTCGGGATCGCGCCGCACAACAACTTCCTGAAAAATGTCGCCGCCGATAGCGACACGCGAAATGCCCGAGGCCGTGAGCGTGGCGCGAATGCCATGGTGCGGCGGCACGAGCGCCACAACCGACGTACGCACGCGCTTGATGAGACGCAAATAGTGTCCGGGGAACTCGCGATCGAAGATCGACATGGGCGTGTTGAAAGTGATCACGCCGTTTTCGCGGAACTGCTCGAACTCATACGGCGAGAGCCGCGCCAGCGAAAAAGTTTGCGCGAGGTTGAGCTTGCGCTTATCGGTTTTGAACGCGTACTGATCCAGTTGATAAATGTCTTGCAAGAGCCGCGCAGAGCCGGTGAGTCCACGACGGTCGGGCGACTTTTGATCCGAGCTGACCACGCCGTTTCCCGAAGTTTGCCAATAATTCGCTTGAATCAACCTCGGCGGCGTTTCCTGGCGCTCGAACCACAACTGGTTCTCCGCCAATTGCGCCATGGCCGTGGCTTGCTGCAGGAAGTAGCGATAGACGTCTCCCAAGATGCCGCTCATCCATTCGTACAATTCGGCATTAGTAAATTTGTTGGCGAGAAAAGTGAGCGCGGCCTGCGCCTGCGCGATCTGCATCTGCGCCATGCGGCGCTCTTGCTCGACCACTTGGACTTGCGCCTGCGCCACCGCGACTTGCGCATTGCCGATGTCAATGTCTTGCTCGGCAATGGCCGCTTGCAATTCCCATTCTTTCTTGCGCCATTCGTGACTGGCGTATATGCCAGCGATAGAGGCCATGGTTTGGGCGATCTGCGCTTGTGCGGAGAAGATCGCGGCCTGCGATGCCGCTTTCCCACTTGCTAAACTCAAACTCCCGGCCGCAGCATGTGCTGACATGGCCGGAAAGTTGGGAATGTATACAGTTCCAGCCATCGTAGTGATCTGCCAAAAAGATTGAGCAGCAGAAGCGATAGCAGCTAGACTACTCGCGACAGCGGTCTGCCCTTGCAGTGTAGAAGCCAAAGCACTCGCTACTCCGGATCGCTGAATCAATATCATGGCCTCACGATAGCTTTGAATCATCTGCAGTTCATATTGATTCAACGGCAGGCTGCTCATCTCAGTATACTTGTCTTTCACAAACACGGCGCGTTGCCGTTGCGTTTGCGCGAGGTTCACGCCCAGATTAGCTTCCTCGACGCGACGGTTTTGCAGCTCTTGTTGTGCTTGGGCCAATTGCAAATCGTGACCGGCTTTCAGCATGTTGTAACTCTCCGCATCGAGCTTTTCCAACGCGGCGAGATACGCGGCTTCAATCTGCTGCGCGAGGTTGACGAGCTGCTTGCTGCGCTCCAACAAAACCGCGAAGCGATACGGCGTGGGCCGCAGACCCGAGCGTAAGCCCGGAATGATCAATTGGCCGTTGCTGCCGATGGTCGGCAAATAGGACAAGCCGGAGATCGAGGTGAGCAAATCCACCTGGCGCTTCATGCCCGCGATATTGCGGCCGTCGCGCAGCTTGGCCATTTGCAATTCCACGCGCAGCAGCAACATCTCCTGCACGGGATTGGGCGGAATCACGTCGCTGGTTGGGTCCGCGGGCGGCGGCTGCAACTCCGGCAGCATGAGCAAGCGTCGCGCATTCTCATATAGCCAGCGCGCTCTCGCCAATGACTCGAAGGTGTCGAGCGTAAACTCGGCGTCGCCAAAATCCAAAAAGCAACGCGTGAGGGCGAGGATGGTGAAACGCATGTAAGGATTGGTTCGGATCGAGGCCAGGGCGTGCGGATCCAATTCGCCGAACGACCAATGCGGGCCGCGGTCAAGAATGCCGAGAGGGCTGTTGCGCTCCAGCTCGAGGTCATAATAAATCTTGCGCTCATCAATAAGCGTCTCGGGTTTGTCGGCGAGATTGAATGCAAAGAGGGTTTGGAACCAATCCAGGGCCGCAACATATTGCCCGGCTTTCTGCAATTGCAGCGCGAGGTGCAGAGGCACAAAGTAGAACAGCTCTTGCAAAACGCTCGGCAGCTTGTGAGGGTCGGTGATCTGAAGCTCCGCATAAGCAACCGTCATGGCATTGCGCCGATCCCCGAGATCCTTCGTCGACAACTGCTCGGTCTCAAACAGCCGAAGATTCTCTTTCACCTTTTGAGGCGCTTGCTCCTTCACGGCCTCGGCAAACGCTACTGCTGCAGCACGCGCTAGCGTAGGTGTGAGTTGCGCCTCGGACTTCAATAATTTTAAAAACGGTACTTTGAACAAGTCTGTTTGGTCCCGGCGAAGGGTTGGAAGCAGCAGATGCTCCGGATAGAAGAAAGCGAGTGTGGCCGAGGCCCAGGCCTCGTACGCATTCATCCACTTCCATTCCTTATCGATATGGTCTTCCTCTTCCGGCGTCAGCTTCCACGAGTCCACCGGATGATTGTTCACGAAGCGACCGGCGCGCAGCGAGAAGAGCACGCCCTGCACGGAGGCAATCGCTTGCAGCATGCGCGTGGTCTTTTGCGAGCTGCCGCTTCTGACTTCGATCGCAAGCTGCTCGCTGAGCCAATCACCGGTCGCGGTTTCGTTCTTGCCTTGCAAGGCGCTGATCCAGCGGAGGAGCGCATCACGCAATGAAGGCAGCGTTTTTTGTTCGACCGCATCCACCGCGGCGC
>Ga0247727_10009513_pt1 | contig 17582 bp, 14 predicted proteins | sample WisWelCaveWW1625_FD_202498 | JGI IMG/M metagenome (GOLD analysis project Ga0247727, IMG submission 202498) | Biofilm microbial communities from Wishing Well Cave, Virginia, United States - WW16-25 | ecosystem: Environmental > Aquatic > Deep subsurface > Groundwater > Cave microbial mat | place...
CCCGTGGTTGTAACCCGAAGGCACACAGCCCGGCGATGAATGCAAAGTAGAGGCTCGCATATTGATTGTCGTACGGAATGTTCAGAAACGCGCTGTCGCGGGAATCGCGCATTCCCGCATTCCTGTTCACTTTTTCTTTGGGGGCGCAGTCGGGGCTTTTACGAACCTGGCAACACGCAACGTGACTGCCTTTTTCGCGGGAATCTTGATTGCAGCTCCGGTTGTGGGATTCCGCCCGACCCTCGACTTCACGACTTCACGCGCACGCGCACAAGGCGGCCGACGCCGGGTAACACGAATTCGCCGGTTTCGAGCGACCGCTCAGCCAGGGAAGACAGGTCCCTGGCGACTTTTCTTGATACGCCGAGCTTCTTGGCTGCCTTGGCAGCAGACGGGAAGCCTGTGGCGATCTTCACTGAACCGCGCGTCATCCGAGCCCCAGATTAGCATGGATTCCGATGAGCGCTGCGCCACTCGCTGGCGGGGATCTCCTCGATCCTGGCCCCCCCTACCTCCAGGCCCCGCCGCGGGGGGCGGCGCGCTTGAGGAAAGCGCCGCGGCCGGGGCGGCCCAGCCACGCCCGCGGTCGACGATCACTTCGCCGCGCGCGAGCACCTATTATAGTGACGGGCTGACCGACGAGGTGATTCAGAACCTGCCGGCGATCGAAGGCCTGGAGGTGCGGCGGCATCGCGGTGGACGAGACGGGCAACGCCCGCAGGCGCAGGCCATGCCGGCTTTTCGCGGTTGAGGCGGCGCTGAACTGGACCGTGAAGCTCAAGCACGTTGCGGCGCAGAACCGCCCGTGACCGTCGAACCCGCGGGGGCCTCTTGAAACGGGTTCACGACGCGTACCCCCAGGATCTCCTGGCCGTGACTCAGGTCCTCGCTATACAGCGTCCTGGCTCCGCTGCGGGCGGCCGCGACGACGATGAGGGCGTCCCAGAAGGAAAGGACCGCGTCACGTGACAGCAGCGCTGCTTGTCGCACCGCAGAATAGTCGATGCTGAATAACGGCCACATGCTGAGTTCATCCAGGCGCGCGATCGCTTCGTCAACCGAGGATGGCTGCAAGGCTTTTCGGGTCAAGGTTACGAACAGCTCCTGGAGGACTTGAGTGCTGATCCGCAAAGTCTCTTCGGCTGTCAGCTTCGCTAGAAGCTCTCTGGCTACAGCCTTGCGCGGCGACTCACCAATCTCGAAGGCGTAGGCCAGGACGTTCGTATCCACGAACGCTGCCCCGTCCCTACCGTTCATGGAGGTCCTCGCGCTTCCAAGTAATGGGGCCAATCCTGGCGATCCCCCGGTCCATGGCGGCCAACAGCCGCTGCCTCGCGATGCGACGGCCCTCCTGTTGCCCCGAGAGGCCAGCAAGGTAATCACGGACGAGCCGGTTCACGGTCGTCCGTTTCTCCAGGGCGTACTTCCGGGCTTCCAGGAGGATCTGTTGGTCAATGGAGAGGGTCAAGTTCGCCATATGTGCTCCACAGGATCAGTGTAGCACAGGTCGAAGCCCGGAGGTAGTTGAAGTCGCCAGCCGGAGGGGCTTACTTGGGTCAAGGGGATACCCATCCGCGGCTTATACATCTTGCCGGTCTGAGGCGAAGCCTCGCCTCCTACTTCCAGGCCCCGCCGCGGGCGGAGCGCTTTAGGAAAGCGCCGCGGCCGGCTCGGCCCAGCCACTGCCCGCGGTCGACGATCACTTCGCCGCGCGAGAGCACCGTGCGAGCGTTGCCCTTGACGCGGAAGCCTTCGAACATGGAATAGTCGACCCGCATGTGGTGGGTTTGGGCGCTGATGAGGTGTTCGGCGTCGGGGTCCCAGATGACCAGGTCGGCGTCGCCGCCGGGCTCAATGGTCCCCTTGCGCGGGTACAGGCCGAAGATACGCGCCGGGGTGGTGGCCACCAGCTCCACGAAGCGGTTGAGGCTGAAACGACCTTCGTTGACGCCGTGGTGAAACAGCAGCTGGAGCCGGTTCTCGATGCCCGGGCCGCCGTTGGGGATCTTGGTGAAATCGTCCTTGCCCAGGGCCTTCTGGTCGGCGAAACAGAAGGGGCAATGATCCGTCGACACCACCTGGAGGTGGTCCTGCCGGAGGCCTTCCCAAAGCGCCGCCAGGTGGTGCTTCTCGCGCAGCGGCGGGGTGAAGACATACTTGGCGCCCTCGAACCCGGGGCGGGCCAGCTCCTCGACCGAGAGCAATAGGTATTGGGGGCAGGTTTCGGCGAAGACCGGCAGGCCGCGGTCGCGGGCCTCGCGCACCTGGTTGAGGGCCTCCTCGGAGGAAAGATGGACGATGTAGACGGGAGTCCCGGCGATCTCGGCCATGGCGATGGCGCGATGGACGGCTTCGGCCTCGGCGGTGGGGGGCCGGGTCATGGCGTGGTAGATGGGGGCGGTCTTGCCCTCCGCCAGGGCGCGGCGGATGATCACATCGATGACGCCGCCGTTCTCGGCGTGCATGCAGATCAGGGCGCCGTTGCCGGCGGTGCGCGAGAGGGCCTTGAAGATGGTGGCGTCGTCGACCATCAGGACCCCGGGGTAGGCCATGAAGAGCTTGAAGCTCGCGACGCCCTCCGCGACCATGGCGTCCATGTCTTCCAGGCCCGCTTCCGGCAGGTCCGTGACGATCATGTGCAGGCCGTAGTCGATGGAGGCGCGGCCCTCGGCCTTCTTCCACCAGGTGTCGAGGGCCTGGCGCATCTTCATGCCGCGGGCCTGGACGGCGAAGTCGACGATGGTGGTGGTGCCTCCGAAAGCCGCCGCCCGGGTGCCGGTTTCGAAGTCGTCGCTCGAGACCGTGCCGCCGAAGGGCAAGTCCAGGTGGGTGTGGACGTCGACGCCGCCGGGCAGCACCAGCATGCCGCTGGCGTCAAGAATGTGATCGGCGGGGGCGGCCGGCAAGCCCGGTCCGATCTCGTGGATTTTTTCGCCTTCGATGCGGATGTCACCCGCGAAGGTGCGTTCCGAAGTGACGATGGTTCCGTTCTGGATGAGGGTGGTCAAGACAGTCGCCCCTCCATTCGCTGGATCCCAACTTCCATCAGATCTGCGTAGGGCGCGACGCGGGAGTAGATCGCCTCGGCGAGCGCCTCGTTGTAGGTATGAACAGTTAGGTTGCGATCGTCCGCCATACGCAGCGCCGTCTGCGCCTGCTGGTCGGTCAAGAGACCCACTTGTAGGCTGTCCCGGATGGAGGATTTTGGGGAACCTGTCTCCATCCCTTCTTGGATGCGCAGGAACAGTTGGGCCGCCTTCCACACCGCCTCATAAGTGTATTCAAAACGCTGGATGGTGGCGTCACGCACAATGTGTGTCTTCTTTTCGTCCAGGATTTCTCGCAACGTCCCGAGAGCCTGCCTCGCAATGGCCAGCCGCTCCTTCAGCCGCTCCACAGAACCCCCTCCCGCAGCACCCGCTCTCGAAACTCCGGGGCCGCCTCGGACAGATCCAGCAAATCCACATGGCGGACGACGAGACTTTCCTCCAGGGCCTCTCGGATCTCGCCGAGGGTTCCCTCGGGCAGCGGAGCCAGCGGCAGGATGGCGACGTCAATATCGGACGTTCGAGCCGGATTGCCTCTCGCCCAAGAACCAAACAGGTAGACTTGCGCGGGCCGCCCCATTAGGCCCCGCTGTACGATCCGGCGCACCTCGGCGAGATCAAACGACTCACTTGGCACAGCGTTGCTCCCAGGTTTCAGCAGGGAGGCCGGTCTCTACCCTCTCCATCGTAATGCAACCGTCCACCGGGCATACCATCCAGCACAGATTGCAGCCCACGCATTCCTGCTCATCGACGCGGGGGATGCGCTCGAGCGGCGTCGGGCAGGGGCTGGGGGTGGCTAGCGCCTCGGCCGCGCGCAGCAGCGACGGCATCGGCGTGGAGGCGATGCGCCGGCGGCTCCAGGCCTCTATCCGCTCCGGCGTCGCCGGCGGGTCGCCGGGGGCCTGCTGGGCGCGGTCCAGGTGGATGCATTGGTGAGCCCCATCCCAGCAGGCGATGTAGCAGAGGTCGCAGCCGATGCATTTCTCGGGGTGGATGCGGGCGACGATCTTGTGGTTCAGGTCCAGGTGCTTCCACTCCACCACCCGGTGAAGGCTCAAGCCGCGAAAATCCTCGATGGTCCGGAAGCCCTTCTCGTCCATCCAGTTGTCGAGGCCGTCGATCATGTCCTCGACGATGCGGTAGCCGTAATGCATGACGGCGGTGCAGACCTGGACGGACTGGCAGCCCAGCAGGAGGAACTCGGCGGCCTCCTGCCAGCCGGAGATGCCGCCGATGCCGGAGACCGGCAGGGCGGCCTCGGGTTCCGAGGCGATCTGCTGGACCAGGTGCAGGGCGATGGGCTTGACGGCCGGGCCGCAGTAGCCGCCGTGGGTCGACCGGCCGCCCACGTCGGGCCGGGGCGTGAGGGTCTCCAGGTCGATGCCGGTGATGGAGTTGAGGGTGTTGATGGCCGAGAGGCCGTCGGCGCCGCCGCGGCGCGCCGCCCGGGCGATGGCCCGAATGTCGGTGATGTTGGGGGTGAGCTTGACGAGCACCGGGGTGCGGGCCACCTCCTTGACCCATTCGGTGATCAGGGTGGTGTACTCAGGCACCTGGCCGACGGCGCTCCCCATGCCGCGCTCGCTCATGCCGTGGGGGCAGCCGAAGTTGAGCTCCACCCCGTCGGCCCCGGAGTCCTCGGCGCGGCCCACGATCTCGTGCCAGGCCTCGCGGCGGGACTCCACCATCAGGGAGGCGATCACGGCGTGCCGCGGGTAGCGGCGCTTGACCTCGGCGATCTCCCGCAGGTTGACCTCCAGGGGCCGGTCGGTGATCAGCTCAATATTGTTGAGGCCCATGATCCGGAGGCCCTGCCAGTCGACCGCCGAGTACCGGGAGGTGGTATTGACGATCGGCTCGCCCAGGGTCTTCCAGACCGCACCCCCCCAGCCGGCGTCAAAGGCCCGCATAACCTGCTCGCCGCAGTTGGCCGGCGGCCCGGAGGCCAGCCAGAAGGGGTTCGGAGAGTGGATCCGCCCGGCGAAAGTGGTGGTCAAATCGGCCATGCCTCTATTATCCGGGTTTTTGCGCCTGATTGACATCCAGGCCCTGTAGCGCTACTGTGGGACGAGGCCCAGAGGTACAGTGTAGATCCGGGGGTTGGGGGGGCTCGGTGTTCAGATCAGGGGGATGACAATGTTGCGACGTGTTCTCTTCGCGCTCAGCGTGGTTGGACTGCTTGCGATCCAGGCATTCGGTCAGCAGGCGGGACAGATCGTCGGCGTAGTGACGGACGGCAGCGGCGGCGTAGTGCCCGGTGCTACGGTGAAAGCCACCGAGGTGGGCACGGGATTTGTTCGGAGCGTCATCACCGGCGCCGACGGCCAGTACGTGCTGCTCACCCTGCGGCCAACGGTGTACGACCTGGCGGCCGAAGCCGCCGGGTTCCGGTCTTTCCGGCGCTCCGGCGTCGAGTTGCTGGCCAACCAGAGCTTGACCGTGAGTATCACGCTCGAAGTCGGCTCGGTAACCGAGACGGTCACCGTCGCTGGGGCGGTGGTGCAGGTGGACACCAGCACCTCGACCCTGAGCGAAGTCGTGGATAACGCGCGGATCCTGGAGATGCCCCTCAACGGCCGCGACGTCGCCCGCCTCTCCACGCTGGTGCCGGGAGCCGTCCTGATCTCGGTCAGCACCGAGAGCGGCAAGTCGATTCCCGGCGGGCTCCGCCTGTCGACCAACGGCAGCCGCCGCTACCAGGTGACCTGGAAGCTGGACGGCAACACCAACAGCGACATCTACTACGAGGAGAACCAGACGTTCCCGTTCCCCGATGCTGTACAGGAGTTTTCCATCCAGACCAGCAATTACTCGGCCGCGCAGGGAAACAACAACGGGGGTGTGGTGAACGTGCTGACGCGCTCCGGGACCAACGGCTTCCACGGCGGGGCCTTCGAGTTCGTGCGCAACCGCAAATTCAACGCCCGGAACACGTTCAACGTAGACCGGGACTTCTTGAAGCGCAACCAGTTCGGCGCCTTCGGCGGCGGTCCCATGCGGCTGCCGGGCTACGACGGGCGCAACAAGACATTCTTCTTTATGGGCTGGCAGGGGACGCGGATCCGCAACCTGGGGACCACCTTGGCGACGTTTGGACCGACCATCGACCAGCGGCGGGGCGACTTTACCTCCTGCGGCGGGAGCTGCGACCGCGTGGCCGCGCTGCGCGACCCGCTCGGCGGGACCTTCCCGAACAAACAGATTCCGACGAGCCGGTTCGATCCCGCCTCGGTGAAAGTGAACACCTATATCCCGGCGGTAGGGGGCGACGGGCTGGCGCGGATTTCGCGGCCCATCAAGCATCAACTGGACCAGGGCGTGATCAAGGTCGACCATCAGCTCACCGACAAGGACCGCATGACCGGGCGATACTTCATTGACCATTTCCAAAACGCGGGCACTTTCGATCCCAGCAACCTTCTGTCCTACCGCGGTCCCACCCTTGCGTCTCGAGTGCGGACGCAGAACGCGGTACTGAACTGGGTGCGGACGTTCGGCCCCTCGCTGCTGAATGACTTCCACTTCGGGTTCAACCGCGTCCACGCCGCCCGCGGCCCGTTCTTTTCGGGCGTTCCGAGCATGCAAGATTTAGGAGTCCGGCTGCCCCTGTATCCGACCCTGCCTTCGATCTCGGAGATCAACGTGGCAGGGTTCTTCAACATCGGGGACAACCTGGAAGCAAAGTTCCCGCGGACGATGTTTGAGTGGGGCAATCGCACAAGCTGGGTGCGGGGCCGCCACAGCGTCCAGTTCGGCACCGAGATCAGCCGCAATCGAGCCGATATCGTCAACGAGTTCCGCCGGGCAGGCCACTTCCAGTTCAGCGGCGACGTGACAGGCCATGCCATGGCGGACTACTTCCTTGGCATTATCCGGACGTTCGATCAAGGAACCGGCGAGTACAAGTTCAACCGCGCCACCTACCCATCTTTCTTCCTCCAGGATGACTGGAAAGTGGCCAGGCGGCTGACGCTCAACCTGGGGATCCGTTACGAGGCCAGCCCGCCTTATCATGAGACGCGGGGCCGCATCCAACGCTTCCGGCTTGAGGACTATGCGGCCGGCGTGAAGTCGACCCGGTTCCGGAATGCCCCGGTGGGCGAGACGTTCCGGGGCGATCCCGGCGTGCCGGAAGACGGCACCTTGGGAGATTACAACAATGTCTCCGGGAGGTTCGGCTTTGCCTGGGACGTGGCCGGGGACGGCAAGACCAGCCTGCGCGGCGGCATCGGCATGTTTTATGACCAGTACCAGGACGGCGAGTTCAACAACGGCGCCGTGAATGCTCCGCCGTGGAACATCCGACTGAGCATCACCCAGCCGCAAGGGCCGTTCTCAGATCCATACCGGGGACGCAACGACTTCAACCTGGTTCGGCTCGACAATATCGGACAGCCCGACACGCCATTCCCCCGGCCGGTGCTGCTGAACAGCTACGACGACCGGCAGGAAGCGCCTCTGGCCTACAACTGGAACCTGACGCTGGAGCGGGAAGTCTTTACCGAATGGCTGGCCCGCCTGGCTTACGTGGCATCGGTCAGCACCTACGGGCGCACCGACCTCCAGTTGAACCCGGCTGTCTACAGGCCGGGCGACACGCGCGGTGTCGACGCGCGCCGCCTGTTCGCGCCGGATTTGGGCAACATCACCTGGTACACCCAGGATCGCCGCTCCAACTACCACTCCTTGCAGGCTTCGCTGACCAAGCGGTTCTCGCGACGCTTCACCCTCCAGACCAACTACACGTTTTCCAAGTCGCTCGACACCTATGCGAACGTGATGCCCTGGTACCTGCCGGGCCGCGACAGGTTTGCCTATGGTCCGTCGGATTTTGATCACAAGCATCGGTACGTGCTCAGCTACGTGTGGGAACTACCGGAGCTGCAGACCACCAACCCGGTGGCGCGGACCCTGCTGCACGGCTGGCAATGGAGCGGGAACGGGCAGTACCAGACCGGCTCGCCGCTAACGATCAACAGCGGCCGGGACAACTCTCAAACGGGCCTGGGCAACGACCGGGCGAAGCTGACCGGCGTCAGCCGGGAAAAGCCGGCCGGGACCGACGAGCGCGTGTCGTTCAACGGGGCGGCTTTCGCCGTCAACGACGTCGGCACCTTCGGCGAGCTCGGCAAGGGCGCCTTCTATGGGCCGAGCCTGTTCAGTTGGGACATGGGGGTGTTCAAGCAGTTCCCCCTGCGGGAATCGATGCACCTTCAGTTCCGGGCCGAGTTCTTCAACATCTTCAACCAGACGAATCTCAATAACCCGGTCACCAACGTCTCGGGCGGCGGTTTCGGGCGCATCATCAACACGCTTCCGGAAGCCGCCGGCGACCCCCGCATCCTGCAGTTCGCGCTGAAGTTTGTGTTTTAGGTGGAACCACGAGCAGCGAGACGGCGTTGCTCGCGGCTTCCGACGGCCGATACCGTCCCCCAAGATCGGCGCATGGAGGTCCTCGATGACTCGTGAACGCGCCGTTATTGCGCTGTTGGTTCTCCCTTTGTTCTTGCCCTGGGCCGGGCGTGCGCAGGAAGCTCGCGGCAGCATCGCCGGCAAGGTCACCGATCCCCAGGGCGCCGTGATCGCCGGCGCCACCGTGACCGTCACCAACACCGAAACGAACGCTGTTGCCCGCACGCGCAGCAACGACACCGGTTACTTTGAGGCCGCCCTCCTCAATCCCGGCCAGTACTCGGTCACCGTGGAAGCGCCGGGCTTCAAGCGCTCCGTCCGCTCCGGCCTGGACCTTAACGTCGCCGGACGCCTGGATATCGCCTTCCAGCTCGAAGTCGGCGCCGTCACCGAATCCGTCGAGGTGCGCGCGGCCTCCCCGCTGCTCGACACCACCACGGCTTCCGGCGGCCGCGTCATCGACAGCCGCCAGATCCTTCAGCTACCGCTCGGCGACATGGGCCCCTTCTCGCTCTCCGCCATGACACCCGGCATGGCCCCCACCGGCTCCTCTGCCGAGCGCCGCGTCTTCGACAAGGGTGGAACGTCCAACTACTTCACCCTCGGCGGCGTAGGGCAGAACGAATACACCCTCGACGGCGCTCCCGTCTCCGGGACCAACCGGCGCGTCGGGTTCGCCCCTCCCGGCGAAGCTGTCGACGAGTTCAAGCTTGAGACCATGCCCTTTGACGCCTCTTACGGCCATACCACCGGCGCCACCATCAACGCCATCACCAAGGGCGGGACCAACAGCTTCCACGGCTCTCTCTACGAGATGCACCGCCAGCAGCGCTGGAACGCTACCCCGCATTTTATCCGTCTCGCCTATGAAGATCAGGTCCGCCGCGGCGTCAAAAGCGCCAACGACCCCAGGCAGCCCGGCGGCGGCACTAACAACTTCGGCGGCTCCATCGGCGGACCTGTCCGCATCCCCAAGCTCTATAACGGGAGGGACCGCCTGTTCTTCTTTTTCAACTACTTCGGGTTCTACGAGCGCCGGCCCGAAACCTTCGACTCCACCAGCCGCACCGTGCCCCGCGCCTCCTGGCGCCAGGGTGACTTCTCAGACCTGGCCGCCCTCGACCCGGTCAAGTACACCATCTACGATCCCCGTTCGGCCCGCCGCGTCGGCGACCGTGTCGTCCGCGACCCCTTCCCTGGCAACCGCGGTATCCCCGTCCTGAATCCAATGTACCGCCGTTACGAGCCCATCTACCCGCTGCCCAACGACCCGCCGGGTCTGGTTTCCGCGGAGGGTAACAACAATTACCTCGTTCCCGGCGGACTCCGCCAGAACTGGGATGTCAAGTCCGTGGTCAACCGCATCGACTACAACCTCTCCGACCGCCATCGCCTTTACGGCCGCTGGTACTGGGACGACGCTTTTGAGACAGGCGCCGACTGGTCCTTCGAAACCACCCCTGGCCTCCACATAGGCGGGCTCAAGCGCGTCAACAAGGGCGGCGCAGGCCGTTACCTTTGGACCCTGTCCGCCGTCACCGTTCTCGACCTCGGTGTCAGCTTCACCCGCTTCAACGAAGGCAATATCCGCCCGGTGCAGACCCAGTACAAACCTTCCGACGCCGGCCTGCCGTCGTACCTCGACGCCAAGGCGGGCGACACACACGCACTTCCCGTTCTCAACGTCGGCGGCATGGCCACCATCGGCGCCGCCTACCCCGCCATCACCGGCCGTGGTTCCGTGGGCGAGTTCTCCGCGGCCATGACCACCATCCGTGGCACCCACTCTCTCAAGTACGGCTGGCAAGAGCGCCGCTACTGGTTCACCTCCGCCGGCCCCGGCTTGTCTTCGGGCAGCTTCACCTTCAACCAGACTTACATGCGCGCCGCCGACAACACCACCACCGCCGCCGACCTCGGTCTTGGCTGGGCCGCCTTCCGGATGGGTGTACCGAGCACCATCACCATCGACAGCAACGACTCCGGTGTCTGGTCCACCCGTTTCCGCGCCCTCTACGTTCATGACGACTGGCGCGCCACCAACCGCCTGCGCCTCAGCTTCGGTCTTCGTTACGAGCGAGAAGGCGGCATCAGCGAGCGTTTCAACCGCGGCATCGCGGGCCCGTTTCTCTTCGACGCGCCGCTTCCCTTCTCGACCGCCGCCGAAGCGGCTTACGCCCGCAGTTCCCTGGCCGAGCTGCCCGCCTCCCAGTTCAAGATCCTTGGCGGCGCCGACTACCTTGGCAAACCGCGTAAGACCTTCACCGACGGCACCCACTTCCTGCTGCCGCGCGTCGGCGTCGTCTATCAGATCAACAATAAGACCGTCGTGCGCACCGGCTATGGATGGTACTACGACACCTTCAACGCCAACAACACCCGTCCCAACCAGCTCGGCTACAGCCTTCCCACCAGCACCCCCCTCACGAACGACAACGGCCTCACGTTCTGCTGTGGCGTCGGCGCCGCCTCGAGCCTCGCCTCCGGCCGCAACCCCGTGCTGGATCCCTTCCCGGTCCGAGCCGACGGCTCCCGCTTCGACAGCCCCTACGGCAACAGTCTCGGGCTCACCGCCTTCGCCGGGCGCGGCCTCACCTTCACCCCCGCCGACTTTCGGCCCGCCCGCCAGCAGCGCTGGCGCATCGGGGTCCAGCGCCAGTTCGGCAACGACATCCTTCTCGACGTCTCTTATAACGGCTCCTACGCCCGCATTCCGGTGAATCAGCCCGTCAGTTTCCTGCCGCCGCAATACTGGGCCACCGGTAACGCGCGCAATCAGGCCATCGACGACGAGCTCAACCGCAACGTTCCCAATCCCTTCAACATCAACAACCTCACCGCTCTCCAGTCCTCCAGCCCGGTTCTCTACAACTACCTTCGCACCCAAGGCTTCTTCACCAGCTCCACCATCCGCAAGAACCAGCTACTGCGCGCCTTTCCGCAAATGAACGGCCTCACCGGCCTGCGCCCCGGCGTCGACTTCACCGACTCCATGGGTGGCAGCAAGTACCACGACTTCGAGCTGCTGTTCGAAAAGCGCTACTCGCGCGGCCTCCACACCGCGGTGCTCTACACCTACAGCTACGCCGAATCACAGGATTTCTATTACAACGAGTTCGATGCCAGGCCCTCCTACCAGCCCAACAACCTCAATCGCCCCCACCGCTTCGTCTGGACCGCCATCTACCAGCTCCCCTTCGGCAAGGATCGCCGCTGGGTCCGGACCGGCCCGCTCCAGCATCTGATCGGCGGCTGGCAGTTGAGCTGGATCTACCAGTTCCAGAGCGGCCCGCCAACCACGTGGGCCAATTACTTCTACTACGGCGACCAGAACCAGATCGACGACGCCTTCAAGCACAGCGAGACGAACAGCCGGGACGTGCACCTCTGGTTCGATCCGACCCTGGCCTACCGGGGCACGGGGGCGATCCCCTCCGGCTTCACCGGTTTCGAGGGACGCGCCGCCAACCAGCCCGGCGTCTTTCACCAGCGCGTCTTCCCCGCCCGTCTCGGCTCCCTCCGCGCCGACGGCTTCCGCGGCTGGGACGTCAAGATCCTCCGCCGCTTCCGTCTGGCTGAGCGCGCCAGTTTGAGCGTCGCCGCCGACATGCTGAACCTCACCAACCACACCAACTTCGGCCAGCCCGTAACCAACCCGACCAACCGCGACTTCGGCCGCGTGACGGGGCAGCAGGGCGTTGGACGGACGCTTCAGTTCACCGGGCGGCTGGAGTTCTAGCGCTTCCTGTTCAACGGCCAGGAAGCAGTGTGGCCTGCACCGGCTGAGGGGCGGGCCGGCCCTGGCGGCGGGTCTGCGGTTGAGCCCCCGCCGGGTCTGCTACGCGCCGGGGAACCGCCAGATGCGCAGAGCGTTGCCGCCAAGCAGCAGCTCGCGGTCCGCGGCGGTGTAGAAGTCGCAGTACTTGTCGACGAACTCCAGCTCCTTGTCCATGGGCAGCTCCCAGCGGGGGCGCGGATAGCCGGTGCCCCACACCAACTGCCGCGGGCCGAACTCTTCGTAGATGGCCTTGTAGAACGGGTAGGTATCCGGGTAGGGATACTTCTTGATCTCCGACATCTCGTAAGGTTCCGAGGAGCTGACCCACACGTTACGAAAGCGCTTCAGCCGGAACATCTTGCGGAACTCCGGCCAGGGGTCGGGGAGCTTCAGGTCGGGCTTGCCGGCGTGGTCGATGACGATCTTGACGCCCCCGAAGCGCTCCGCCATGTCCTCCAGCAGGGGCATCTGGTGGGGCAGGATGTAGAAGTTGAACACCGCGCCGAGCTTCTCGGCCTCGCGCCAGAGCGGGTAGTGTTCCCTGGAGTTGAGCCAGGTGGATCGCGGGTGGTAGATGGGGCTGAAGCGCATGCCCTGGAAGCCGTGTTCCACGACCCAGTAGCGGAGCCGCTCGTGAACCTTGGGGTCTTCCGGGTCGATCAGCCCGTGGGCCACGAACAGGTCCGGGTGGCTCCGCAGGGAGTGGGCGATGTAGGAGTTGTCCCAGCCGTAGTAGCGCGGGTTGATCAGCACGGCATACTTGATGCGGAAGTCCCGCATTTGCTCGACCTGGTTCTCGATGGGGGCCGCCATGCTGACCTTGAGATTGGGCCGCTCGGGATGCCGGAAGGGGAACCGGGGGTCGAGGGTCCAGACCTCCAGGTGGGTATCGATGATGAGCCGGCCGGCCGGCGGGGGCGTCTGGGCCCTGACAGGCAGGAATGCCTGGGCTACTGAGCCCAGCAACTGGCGGCGGGTTGTCACTTCGACTCCGCCAGGCGGTCGATGGCTTCCCCGGTCATGCGGAAGATGGTCCATTCGTTCAGGGGCCTGGCGCCCAGGCCCTGGTAGAAGTCGATGGCCGGGCGGTTCCAGTCGAGCACCGCCCACTCCATGCGGGCGCAGTCGCGGCGGCGGGCGATTCCGGCCAACTCGGCCAGCAGGGCCTTGCCGAAGCCGCGGCCGCGCATCTCGGGCTCCACAAACAGGTCTTCCAAATACAATCCCGGGCGGCCCTGCCAGGTCGAGAAGTTGTGAAAGAACAGGGCCAAGGCGACGGCGCCCCCGTCCAGCCAGCCGATCCGCGCCTCCGCCCTGGGATGGGGTCCGAACAGGGCCTGGCGGAGGCGCTCCTCGTCGACGGGAACCTCTTCCGACCTTGCCTTCTCGTAGTCGGCAAGCGCCCGGATGAGGCGCAGAATCTCCCCGACGTCCTGCTCCCGGGCGGGCTCGATGCGGAAGGCGCTCATCGCGGCAGCGACTCCAGCCAGCGAACCATGCCGCGGGCGGCGCGGGCGCCCTCGGCGACAGCGTCGACGACCTCGCGGCCGCCGTTGACGCAATCGCCGCCGGCGAAGTACCTGGGGTTGGCGGTCTGGCCGGTCTGGGGGTCGACGACCACGCAGCCGTCCTGGAGCTCCACGCCGCGGCAGCGGTTGAGCAGGCCGACCAGGCGCGACTGGCCGATGGAGGTGATCACCATGTCGCAGCTCAGGCGGAAGTTGCTGCCGGGGATGGGCTGCGGGCGGCGGCGGCCGGTGTGGTCCGGCGTCCCCAGCTCCATTCGGAGGCACTCCATGGATTCGACGGCGTCCTGGCCGTGGATGGCGACCGGCAGGACCAGCCATTGAAAACGGATGCCGTCCTGCTTGGCCAGCTCGTACTCGTAGTGGAAGGCCGGCATTTCGCGCTCGCCGCGCCGGTAGAGGATGGAGACTTCCTCGGCGCCCAGCCGGGCGGCGGCGGTGGCGGCGTCGATGGCGGTGTTGCCGGCGCCGATGATCACCACCCGCCGGCCGACCGCCGGGGTTCCGGTCTTGTATTCCGCAATAAAGCGCAGGGCGTCGGCGACGCCGGGCAGATCGGCGCCGGGGATCTGGAGGGCGTGGGTAGGCCCCAGCCCGACGCCCACGAAGATGCCCGTGAACTCCTCCTCGATGGCCTCCAGGGGAACCATCGAGCCGGCCTCGGTTTGGAGCCGGAACTCAACCCCCAGCGAGCGGACCAGGGCGACCTCGCGCAGGCTGTCGGGCGGGCGCAGCTTGTATTCGGCGATGCCGTAGGTATTGAGTCCGCCCGGCTGGGGCCGGCGCTCGAAGACGGTGACGGCGACGCCGTGGCGGCGCAGCTCGGCGGCGCAGGCCAGTGACGCCGGCCCGCCGCCGATGCAGGCCACACGGCCGGCGCCGGCGACCACCCGCGGGGTCGGCAACACGGCGCCGTGGTCGTAAAAGTGATCCATGGCGTGGCGCTGGAGGCGGGCAATCTCGATGGGCTGCCGGTTGTAGCGGTGCATCACGCAGGCGCCCTCGCAGAGCACCTCCACCGGGCAGACCCGGGCGCAGCTGAGGCCCAGGATGTTGGAATCGAGAATGGTGAGGGCCGAGCCCCGCAGGTTGCCGGTCGAGATCTTCTTGATGAAGCGCGGCACGTCGATATGGGTGGGGCAGGCGGCGGTGCACGGGGCGTCGAAGCAGAACAGGCACCGGTTGGCCTCCACCACCGAGGCTTGCGGGCCGAGCGCCGGATGGATCTCGGCGAAGGCCTGCGCGAATTCGGCCGGGGTCAGGGGATCGATGGTATTATTCATACTGCGCGGAGGGTCAGGCTCTTACCAGGGAGTCGTAGAGCTCCGGCCGCCGGTCGCGGAAGAACTGCCAGGTGCGCCGCACCTCGCCGATGAGGTCCAGGTCGAGGTCCTGGGTCAGGACTTCGTCCCGATCGCGCGAGGCCTGCGCCAGGATCTGGCCGCGCGGGTCGCAGAAGTAGCTGGAGCCATAGAACTCGCCGATGTTCCAGGGGGCCTCCACGCCAACGCGGTTGATGGCCCCCATGAAGTATCCGTTGGCCACGGCGTGGGCCGGCTGTTCCAGCTTCCAGAGGTGCTCGCTGAGGCCCGCCACCGTCGCCGAGGGATTGAAGACAATCTCGGCGCCGGCCAGGCCCAGCGCCCGGGCTCCCTCCGGAAAGTGCCGGTCGTAGCAAATGTAGACCCCCACCCGCGCCGGCCCCAGGTCGAAGACCGGATACCCCAGGTTGCCCGGACGGAAATAGAACTTCTCCCAGAAGCCGGGAGCCACGTGGGGGATATGGGTCTTGCGGTACTTTCCCAGGTACTCGCCCTGGGCGTTGAGGACCGCGGCGGTGTTGTAGTACAAGCCCTCCTGCTCGCGCTCGTAAAGGGGCACGATCAGGGCCATGCGATGCCGCCGCGCCAGCTCCTGCATCAGCCGCACGGTGGGGCCTTCCGGGACCGGCTCGGTGAAATCGTACCAGCGAGTTTGCTGCTCGGCGCAGAAATAGGGGCCGTAGAAGATCTCTTGCAGGCAGGTGATCTGGGCGCCAGCCTCGGCAGCCTGGGCGATCAGGCCCAGATGCTTGTCGATCATGGCCTGCTTGACCTGGTCGAGAGGCAGCTCCGGGGAAGCGGCGTTGGTGGCCTGGATCAGGGAACAGCGGACGAGGCGGGGCATGGGCTTTGGAAACATTATGGCAGAGGGTTGTGGGTTGTGGGGTGTGGGCGCGCCGGCTGGTCCATGGTCACGCTCTAAATCTAAGTCTCAGTCCCCTGGTTGAGAATGGCGAGGTACTTGTCGTAAACGAACAACCGGTGCCGTTGCTTTCCGGTGGTCTCGCAAATCATGCCGAGTTTCCGCATGTGCCCGATCGATTTCGCTACTGTCGGCGCCGAGATCGACAGCTTCCCGGCGGTCGCCGGTATCGTGATGATTGGGTTCCGCTGCATGTACTGATGGACCCGCAGAATCGATGCCGCCGGCCGGCCGAGTGCCTCGATTTTACGGCGGTCGGCTTCAAAGAGCGCCAGGATCTGCCGCGCGGTGTCTGCGGCCTGGTTGGATGTGTCCCTAACGCCGGTCAGAAAGAACTCCACCCATGTCTCCCAGTCGCCAGCAGTGCGCACGCGGTCCAGCAGTTCGTAATACTGCTGGCGGTTCGTCTTGAAGTAGAGGCTCAGGTAGAGGATCGGTTCGCGCAGGACGCCGGCGACGCACAGCAGGAACGTGATCAAGAGGCGGCCCAATCGTCCATTGCCGTCGAGGAACGGGTGGATGGTTTCGAACTGTACATGAACCAGCGCGGCCTTTACGAGCACGGGCAATTCCGGCCGATCCTGGTGCAGGAACACCTCGAGCGCGCCCATGCACTCCATCATCTTCTCCGGTGGTGGCGGGACAAAAATGGCGTTGCCGGGCCGCGTTCCGCCGATCCAGTTCTGGCTTGTCCGAAACTCACCCGGCTGTTTTTCGCTGCCGCGCCCTTTCGCCAGAAGGATCTCGTGGATCTCACGCAGGAGTCGCAGCGAAAGTGGAAAGCCTTCGCGCAGGCGCCGCAGACCGTGATCCATCGCCGCCACGTAGTTGGAGACTTCCCGCACATCGTCGAGCGGAACACCCGGAGCCTCGGCGCTCTCGTACAAGAGCAGGTCCGAGAGGGACGACTGCGTTCCTTCGATCTGCGACGAGAGCACCGCTTCCTTGCGGACGTACATATAGATCAGCAGCGAGAGGTCCGGGAGGATCGACGCCAACCCATCCAGTCTGCCGAGAGCCTGGTTGGCTTGCTCCATCAGGTTCTGGAGTGGTTCCAGCCGCACCGGAGGGACCGGCGGTAGCGGCGGCGGCACGAAAGAGCGAACCTCCTCGCCGCCGACCTTGGTAACGGCGTAGGTCCCGAGGCGCTGCGAACGGCTAGCCATGGCAAGGAAAGGATCCTTTCGTTGTATAATCCATAACGAAACTATACACCAGGTTCCTTTCGTTGCGTCAAGTGCCGAAGGAGAGGATGCCTGGGCCGGTTCAAGAAACGGAGGCGCCGAGGTCTCGACCGATCACAGTATCGCCTCCATGTACGGGCGCATGATTTTCTCGACGCGATCGATCCGGGCGAACTTCCCGAGCGCCTGAAAATCAGGCTTACGCTTCGCTCGCGGTAGGACCGGAGGGCTTCGATGGCGACGTCCAGTCCAATCTTGTTCCTGCTTCGGGGCGCGCCAGAACTGACCCGCCTCTGCTTTCCAAAAATGACCCAGGCGGCCTGTAGCTGAGGCCACGGCCATACCGGCCAGGGATGGTGGGCGCCCGCCAGATTCCAACTGCGGTTTC